>WBZT01000288.1_pt1 | contig 42513 bp, 27 predicted proteins | sample 5204241 | NCBI WGS metagenome assembly WBZT01 (sample SAMN12344358, study PRJNA552823) | activated sludge metagenome | biome: Activated sludge suspended growth; feature: Nitrification reactor; material: Wastewater; isolation source: activated sludge from nitrification reactor of wastewater... | reverse complement strand
CTACCGCATCAACAGCCAGCAAGCGGGTTTTCTGGAAGCGACCTTGCGCCAGCACACGGGCTGGAAGGTGCAAGCGCCGTCCGCGTGGCGTGATCGCGCGGCGAAGCAGAGCGGCGAAGCCCGGCTGGAATGTCCGTCGCTCGGGGAGCTGGAATCCGTGCTGCGGCCCTACCAGAAACAGGGTGTCGCCTGGCTGCATTTCCTCCGTGCTAATGGGTTCGGTGGCATTCTGGCCGACGAAATGGGGCTCGGGAAAACGCTGCAAACGCTGGCGTTCATGAAATCCGTGCGCGTCGGTATCGGCGATCCTCCATCCGCAAACCGCCATCCTCATCTCGTCGTTTGCCCCACGAGTCTGGTGTTCAACTGGCTCGCAGAAGCCCGCAAGTTCACGCCGGAGTTGAAGGTGCTGGCGTTGCACGGGCCGGACCGGCACGCGCGGTTTGCGGAGATCGCCACGAGCGACATCGTGGTGACGAGTTACGCGTTGATCCGGCGCGACGCCGAGAAGTATCGCGAGCTTGAATTCGATACCGTGGTGCTGGACGAGGCGCAGCACATCAAGAACCGCCAGACCCAGAATGCGCAGGCTGTGAAAGCCGTGAAGTCGCAGCATCGCCTCGTGCTCACGGGCACGCCGCTCGAAAATTCCGTGCTCGATCTCTGGTCCATCTTCGACTTCCTCATGCCGGGCTACCTCGGCGCGGCGAAGGATTTTCGCGAGCGCTATGAATTGCCCATTGCGAAAGCGAAGAGTGGCGAAGCCCAGGCGCGTTTGGCGCGGCGGCTCAAGCCCTTCCTGCTGCGCCGGCTCAAGCGCGAAGTGGCGGCCGACCTCCCGGCGAAGCTGGAGCAGGTTGCCTTCTGCGAACTCTCGCCGGATCAGCGCGGCGTGTATCAGCAGGTCATCGAAGCCAGCCGCAAGGAAGTGCTCGCCGCCGTCGGCGCCGATGGATTGGCGAAGAGCCGGATGGTGGTGTTGACGGCGCTGTTGCGGCTCCGGCAGGTGTGCTGTGACCTGCGCTTGCTGAAAATCGAAAGAAGAAGCGATGAGGCAGAAGATGCCGGCGAGTTGACCGGCGGCAGCCACCTGGCCTCCCTCTCCTCCCTTGGGGGAGGAGAGGGCAGGGGAGAGGAGGCGCATTTGGCAGCCGCTCAATTCTCCTCACCCCAACCCTCTCCCCGCTTGGGTGGAGAGAAGGGTAAGGCGGCAGTGCTCGCGCCCGCTTCTGGCAAACTGGACCTGTTTAGCGAACTGCTGGAGGAGGTCATGGACGGCGGGCATCGCGTGCTGGTGTTCAGCCAGTTTACGGCAATGCTCGCGTTGTTGAAGGAGCGGCTCGCGGCGGAGGGCATCGAGTTTTGCTATCTGGATGGCTCGACGACCAATCGCGCCGCGGTGGTTGAAAAATTCCAAAACGATGCGGCCATTCCGGTTTTCCTGATCAGCCTCAAAGCGGGGGGCGTGGGCTTGAACCTGACCGGCGCGGACACGGTGATTCATTTCGATCCGTGGTGGAATCCCGCGGTGGAAGATCAGGCGACGGATCGCGCGCATCGCATCGGGCAGACCAAGGTCGTGACCAGCTACAAGCTCATCACGCGCGACACGGTGGAGGAAAAAATCCTGACGCTCCAAAATCGCAAGCGCGAAGTCATCCAGGCGACCATTGGCGGCGAGGAGGAATTCGCGGCGGCGTTGAACTGGGAGGAGATTCAGGAACTGCTGGCGTAGGAATCAGGAAAGCCGTTCGAGCTGCGGATGGCGGTGCTGGTCGTCGCACGTCAACGCGAAGCGACCGTGGATTCCCTCCGGGGCGACGAAGCGTTGCAGCAGCGCCGCCGGAAATTGAACGCGCTGGCCGGTCGTGCTCCGGGCAATCACCTGCCGGACTGCGCCGCGATAGTAGTCGAGGTATTGATCGGGTGAGACGTGAAGCTCGAATTCGTAGTGATTCATGACGGCGGGTGGCGGCTCGCCGCGTCAGCCACCGGCGAACACGGGGCGAAAATGGGCGGCTTCGAGAATGCGCGCCACTTCTTCGCGCTTGTCGCCCTGAATCTCGATGCGTCCATCCTTCACGGTGCCGCCCGTGCCGCAAGCTTTCTGCATGGCCTTGGCGAGTTGTTCCTTTTCCGCCAGGCCGATGCCGATGAAGTTCTTCACCACCGTAACGGTTTTGCCACCGCGCCCGGCTTTTTCTCGCACGATGTCCACGCGCCCGCGGTTCTTCTGGGGTTTCGGGGCGCGAGGCGCGACTGCTTCGGGCGGCGGATTGGTCGGTGCCGCCGGGAGGCCCTCGCTGGACAAGGCGGCGAACGGATTGTGGGTCAGCGCGGATCCACCCTCGGTCGGAATGCGATTGGAACGGCTCATAAGATTCTCGGCCGGCGCATTCTAGCCGGGGCGATCCGCGCGCGAAACCAAATTGATGGCGCGACGCCCGGCCCGCTGAATTCTATCGCCCGCCGCTCACGCCCCGATTAGCCTGTGCGCCGTTTTGGAAAAATCTGTTCAACCGGAATCGAATGGCGAACTGGCCGCGCAGTTGAAGGCGGCAGCCGGTTTGCTGGAGAAAGTCGCCGCGAATCGCGCGCTGCTCGCCGGCCTGCCGGTCGAGGAACGTACGCGCCTGCTCAAGGCGGCGGGGGAGATTTATTCACCGGACGTCGGCCAGCGCCGTCGCCTCGTCAAAGCGAAAGTGCGTCAGCGCAAGGCGGAGAAATTGGAGCGCGACCAGTCGAAGCTCAACGAAACCGGCATCCGCAAGCTGCGGCGGCAAAAGGTTTTCACGACGCCGAACGTCTTCCCGCCGGCCGGCTTCGCGCAGCGCGAGGTGACGGACGACCCGGACTTCCGCGAAGTGGTCGAGCCTCAGAACTGCTACATCTGCAAGCAGGATTATTCGCAGGTCCATCATTTCTACGACCAGCTCTGCCCGGCGTGCGCCGAATTGAACTTCCGCAAGCGCACCGAGTTGGCGGATTTGCGCGGGCGCGTGGCGTTGCTCACGGGCGGGCGCGTGAAGATCGGCTATCAGGCGGGCATCAAGCTGCTGCGCGCCGGCGCGCACTTGATCGTTACCACCCGGTTTCCACGAGACTCGGCCACACGCTACGCCGCTGAACCGGATTTCAAGGACTGGGAGCACCGGCTCGAAATCTTCGGCCTCGATTTACGCCACACGCCAAGTGTGGAAGCGTTTTGCCGCCACCTGCTCGCCACGCGCTCGCGACTAGATTTTATCATCAACAACGCCTGCCAGACGGTGCGACGACCGCCGGATTTCTATCAGCACATGATGGAAGGCGAGACCGCCGCGTTGCCGCAGATGCCCGAAGCCGCGCGCAAACTGCTCGGGGCATACGAGGGTTTGCGCGGCTATCACATGTTACCGGAAGGTGGTCGGGCCGACCTGCTGGTCGGCGTGGACGCGCAGCAGCCCGTCCCTGCCAAATCAGTTAACGCTTCGCTGGCTGGCCTCACGCACGCCGCGGAACTTTCCCAAGTGCCATTGCTGCCAGAGGAGCTGGCCGCGCAGCAGGCGTTGTTTCCCGCCGGCCGGCTCGATCAGGATTTGCAGCAGGTGGATTTGCGCGAACGCAACTCGTGGCGGCTGCTGATGGCCGAAGTTCCCTCCGTCGAACTGCTCGAAGTTCACCTCGTGAACGCCATCGCGCCCTTTGTCCTCAACGCGCGGCTCAAGCCGCTCCTGCTTCGCACGCCGGAACAGGACAAACACATCGTCAACGTCTCCGCCGTCGAGGGGCAGTTTTACCGGAAATTCAAAACGACGCGTCATCCGCATACGAACATGGCCAAGGCGGCGTTGAACATGATGACGCGCACCGCGGCGGCGGATTATCACGCGGATGGCATCCACATGAACGCCGTGGACACCGGTTGGGTGACGGACGAAGACCCGGTTCACATTGCGCTGCGCAAGACGGCGGAGCATCGCTTCCATCCACCGCTGGACATCGTGGACGGCGCGGCGCGGATCGTGGACCCGATTATTGCCGGGTTTAACACCGGCGGGCATGTCTGGGGAAAATTTCTGAAGGATTACCAGGAGACTGATTGGTGACGACCGCGGCGCTGGGGGGAACCAGTGCCGCCGCACGAAGGAGCCGGCAACAGGCGTAATGCACCTAATGCAGCGGCCGGCCAGAATGATCGGTTTGCCGCCCCCGGACTACGGACGGCCCGGTCGGTTTCGGTCCGAAACGGCCGGCTGGATCGGTCGTCAGCTTATCCGCATCATTAAGCCGGCCAAAAACGTGAAAAGATTCACAAAGCCGCTTGCTGCGGCGATTGCCGTTCGCGTATCTTCGCCCGCCAGAAGCAATGGGTGTGTCTGGCCGGGCTATGCTTTGGGTTTATGGGGTGGGGTAGAAAACGATTGACGCAGGGCGGGATTTTACAAAAATCCGTGCCTCCGGAGTGTTGTTGGGCCCGGGGTATTTCTTTGGTGCGGGCGCAGGCGGAAACAAAAACAATTTTCGATGTCAGCGATTTTTCCGAAGTGGACCAATCGATTGCCGTTAATGGTGATCGTGGGCGGCATCATGACCGCCGGCGCCGTCACGGCGGGCGTCTGGTATTATTGCACGCCTAAATATTTTCGCGTCGGATATCAGCCCATCCAGCCGGTCGCCTTCTCGCACGCCACACACAACGGTCAGTTGGGCATTGACTGCCGTTATTGCCACAGCGCGGTGGAGAAATCCTGGTATTCCAACATTCCCTCCAGTTCCACCTGCATGAACTGTCACAACCAAGTGCTGAAGGACGATCCGCGTCTGGCCCTGGTGCGCGAAAGCGCGGCGAGCGGCAAGCCGATTCCGTGGGTGCAGATTCATCGCGTACCCGACTTCGTCTATTTCAACCACTCGGTGCATGTGACGAGGGGCGTCAGTTGTGTCGAGTGCCACGGCCAGATCAACCAGATGGAGGAGGTTTATCACGCGAAGCCGTTGAGCATGTCCTTCTGTCTCGATTGTCATCGCAACCCGGCGCTCAAAGTCCGGCCGATTGACAAGATCACCGATTTGAACTGGCAGTGGAGCCCTGATCCCAACGTGAATGCCAAGCAGCAGCAGACGTTTGGGGAGAAATTCGTCAAGGATCATCAAGTTGAATCGCTCTCGAACTGCTCGGCCTGTCACCGCTGATGAAATCGAACTTGCCCAAGACGGATGCAACCCCGAGCGGACGCCTTTACTGGCGCGGTTTGGATGAACTGGCCCAGACGCCGGAGTTTCGCGATTACCTGGCGCACGAGTTTCCCGCCGGAGTGGATGAGTTGAAGGACCCGGTTTCCCGCCGGCATTTCATGAAGATCATGTCCGCGTCGTTCCTGCTCGCGGGCGTGGGGCTGGGCACTTCGGGCTGCCGCCGGCCCGAAGACAAGTTGATGCCGTTTGGCAAGGCGGCGGAGAATTTCATCCACGGAACGTCGCAGTATTTCGCCACCGCGATGCCGACGCGCACCGGTGCAGTGCCGCTGGTGGCCAAGGCTTACGAAGGCCGGCCCGTCAAACTGGAGGGCAATCCGCTTTTCCCCGGCGGCAACGGCGGCACGGATCGTTACGCGCAGGCGGCAATCCTGAATCTTTACGATCCGGACCGCGCCACGCGCTTTGCGAAGCTGGGCAACTCCGGAAAGCTGGAGACCGTCACGGCGGAAGTCGCGTTGGAGGCGCTCAACGACCTCGCGAAGAAATTCGCGGCCAATGAGGGCGAAGGTCTGGCCTTGCTGGGGGAGCGCAAGGTTTGCCCGTCCCGCCGACGCCTGCACGGGCTGATCGCCAAAAAATATCCGAAGGCGAAATGGTATTTGCACGAGGCCATCGACCTCGACATTCATCGCCGGGCGGCGGTGCAGGCCTTTGGCCAGGCAGTGCGCCCGGTGTTCCGTTACGACAAGGCCACGACGATTCTTTCGCTGGATTGCGACTTCATCGGCACGGAGGACAACGCGCACGAGAGCATCCGCCAGTTCACCAGCGGGCGGAAAGTGGAGAAGCCCGGCGGCACGATGAACCGGCTCTACGCCGTGGAATCGCTGTTCACGCTGACCGGCATGAACGCCGATCATCGGCTGCGAATTCCGGCCGGCTCCGTTTTGAGCGTGGCGGCGGCCATAGCGGCGGAACTTGGCGTCAGTGCCGGTGGCATCGCAAAGCCGGCCGGCGTGGAAGAAAAGTGGATAGCCGAATGCGCGAAAGATTTGAAGGCCAACGGCGGCAGGTCGCTGGTCGTGGCGGGGCATCGCCAGCCGCTTGCGGTGCATCTGCTCGCGCACGCCATCAACGCGGCGTTGGGTAACGTCGGAACCACGGTGGAACTTTTCGCGGATGGCGCGCCCGCTGGGGTCGGCACGCTCGCTGAACTGGCGAAGTCGCTCGGCGACGGCGGCGTGGAGACGCTCGTCATTCTTGGCGCGAACCCAGCCTACGACGCGCCGGCGGATTTGAATTGGGCGGCGGTGCAGGCCAAGGCCAAGACCGTCGTGCGGCTCGGTTACTACGAAGACGAAAGCGCTTCCGGCTGTCATTGGCATTTCCCGCTGGCGCATTTCCTCGAATCGTGGGGTGACGCCGTGACCAGCAATGGCACGCTCGTGCCGATTCAGCCACTCATCGCGCCGTTGTTTGGCGGGCTGGCGGACTTGGAGTTTCTCGCGCGAATCGGCGGACTCGCCGAAGCCGGCGCGCACAAGATCGTTCGCGAAACTTTCGCGGTGCTCACGGGCGATGGCTCTGACGCCGCTTGGAACATGTTCCTCCATGACGGTTTTGCGAAAGGCACGACGGCTTCACCGATCGCCGGTTCGCTGAATGCCTCTGCGGTTGCCGAAGCGCTCTCGGGCGCGGCGCGTCCGGCGCCGTCCAAGGACAGCCTCGAAGTCGTGCTGACGCGCGACATCAAAGTGGACGACGGCCGCTATTCCAACAACGGCTGGTTGCAGGAATTTCCCGATCCGATCACGAAGATCGTCTGGGACAACGTCGTGCTCGTCAGCCGTAAGACCGCGCGCGATCTCGGCGTGCAAAACAACGACGTCGTCGAGGTGAAGGCTGGTGGGCGCAGCGTGAAGGGCGCTATCTGGACGCAGCCCGGCATGGCGGATTATTCCCTGGGCATTTCGCTTGGCTATGGTCGCAAAGTGAAGGGCAGGGTGGCGGTCGGGGTGGGCTTTGACGCCTATCCACTGTTGGCCACGACCGCCGGTTATATCGTGGGTGGTGCGACGGTCACGAAGACCGGCGAGACGTATCCGATTTCCTGCACGCAGACACACTGGTCCATGGAAGGCCGCGCCATCGTGCGCGAGGGCAATCTTGATCATTTCAATTCGGAAGAATTCGCGAAGTTCGTCGAAGCGATGAACGCGCCGGAAGCGCCACACGAGACCCCGATTTATCCGAACCCGTTCGATGAAGCCAAGAAGACGGCGCATCATCAATGGGGCATGTCCATTGACCTCAGTTCATGCGTCGGTTGCGGCACGTGTGTGATGGCGTGCCAGAGCGAGAACAACATCCCGATTGTCGGCAAGGACCTCGTGTCCCGTGGCCGGGAAATGCACTGGCTGCGCATTGACCGTTATTTCTCGGCCGATCCGAAGAAGCGTCCGGACAAGTTCGATGCCTACAAGACCAGGGAGGAGAATCAGCAATTCAACGAGTGGATTGATGATGTCCAGGCGGTGAACCAGCCGATGCTCTGCCAGCATTGCGAAGCTGCTCCCTGCGAAAGTGTCTGCCCCGTCAATGCGACGACGCACGATCAGGAAGGTCTGAACGTGATGGTTTACAACCGTTGTGTGGGTACCCGGTACTGCTCCAACAACTGCCCCTACAAGGTTCGCCGCTACAATTATCTCGATTACAACAAGCGCACGCTCAAGGAACTCAAAGGCCCGCGCTATCCCACGACGCTGTTTCACAGCACCGGGGGCGAATGGGACCTCAAGCGCTGGTGGAACGACCAGGAAGCGGGGATGCGCGAGGCGGACGAATGGGATTTGATCAAGATGATCAAGAACCCCGACGTGACGGTGCGGATGCGCGGCGTCATGGAGAAATGCACCTTTTGCGTCCAGCGCATCGAAGGCGCGAAGATTGCCCAAAAGGTCAAGGCGGGCGCCTCGGGTGACGTCGTGGTGCCGGACGGGACGTTCACCTCCGCGTGCGCGCAGGCCTGCCCGGCGGAGGCCATCGTGTTCGGCAACGTGGCCGATCCCGAGAGCCGCGTCTCCAAGCTCAAGGCGCAGGAACGCGATTACACGGTGCTGGAGTTTCTGAAGACCAAGCCGCGCACGACGTATCTGGCGCGCTTGCGGAATCCAAACAAAGCCATGCCCGACTACGCCGAGTGGCCGATGAGTTTCGAGGAATACAAAGACAAGAATGGCGACCCCTTCCAACACGGTCACGGCGCTGCCGGCCACGATCCCAGTCACGGTGAAGCCGCCCCGGCTCACGCCGGCGAGAAAGGAGCGCACTAATGTCTGACGTCGCGACTCAGATTCAAGTGCCCGTTCCGCCCAAGGAATTGGAGCGCGTGCCGCTGGTGCAAAACCAACGGAGCTTCGGCTGGATTTCCGACCAGGTGTCCGCCATCACCGAAGGCAAAGTGCCGGCGTGGTGGTGGGCCGCCTTTGTCCCGAGCGTGATCCTGCTCGGGCTGTTGGGCGCGATGTTGTTTTACCAGGCCACGACCGGCGTCGGGGTCTGGGGTAATCATCATCCCACCATGTGGGGTTGGGACATCATCAACTTCGTCTGGTGGATCGGCATCGGTCACGCCGGGACGCTGATCTCGGCGATTCTCTTCCTGTTGCGCCAGAAATGGCGCACGGCGGTGAACCGTGCGTCCGAGGCGATGACGATTTTCGCCGTGATGTGCGCTGGTATTTATCCGGCGATGCACGTTGGCCGTGTGTGGTTTGACTGGTGGCTCTTCCCGATTCCGACCTATCAGGCGCTGTGGCCGCAATTCCGCTCGCCGCTTATGTGGGACGTGTTCGCCGTCTCCACCTACTTTACGGTGTCGGTGCTCTTCTGGTATGTCGGGCTGATTCCTGACTTGGCGACACTGCGGGATCGTTCGAAGACGAAGATCAAGCAATTCCTCTACGGCCTCGGCGCGCTGGGCTGGACCGGCTCGAATCGCCACTGGAGCAATTACGAAAAGGCCTACCTGATTCTGGCCGGTGTCTCGACCCCGCTGGTGCTGTCCGTTCACTCGATCGTGTCGCTGGACTTCGCCGTGTCGCAGTTGCCGGGCTGGCATACGACGATCTTTCCGCCGTATTTCGTCGCGGGCGCGGTGTTCTCCGGTTTCGGCATGGTGCTCACGCTGCTCATTCCGCTGCGCAGCATGTGCAAGCTGGAGGACGTGATCACGATGCGGCACATCGACGTGATGTGCAAAGTCACGCTGGCGACCGGCTCGATCGTCGGTTACGCCTACGGCATGGAGTTCTTCATCGCGTGGTACTCGGGCAGCACGTTCGAGCGCTTCGCGTTCATCAACCGCGCCATGGGGCCGTATTGGTGGGGTTACTGGCTGATGATCGGCTGCAACGTCATCGTGCCGCAACTCTTCTGGTTTCCCAAAATCCGGCGGAGCTTGGTGGTGGTGTTCATCCTCTCGATCTTCGTCAACATCGGCATGTGGTTCGAGCGCTTCGTGATCGTCGTGATCTCGCTGCACCGCGAATTCCTGCCGTCCAACTGGGATTATTACAAACCGACCTGGGTAGATATCTGCACCTACCTCGGCACGTTTGGGTTGTTTTTCACCTGCTTCCTGCTGTTCATGCGCTTCCTGCCGATGATCGCGGTTTCCGAAGTCAAAGGCGTCACGCCGCAGGCGGACCCGCATCATCCCGCCGCGAGCGGCAACGGAGGGCATCACTGATGAGCGCCAATTCCAAACCCTACGGTTTGCTCGCCGAGTTCGAGACGACGACCGCCGTGATGCACGCGGCGGAAAAGGTCCGCGACGCCGGCTTCCGCAAATGGGATGTCTTCACGCCGTTCCCGATCCACGGCATGGACCGCGCGATGGGGCTGAAGAACTCGATGGTGGGCTGGTTCGGGTTCTGCGGCGGCGTCACCGGTTACACCACGGGAATGTTGATGATCTGGTGGATGAACGCCATTGATTATCCGATCCTCATCGGCGGCAAGCCGATGTTCAGCCCGCACGGCGCGTTTCCGCCGTCGTATGAGCTGACGATTCTGTTCACCGCGTTCGGTTCGATCCTGGGCATGTTGTTTCTGAACCGCCTGCCGCGGCTGCATCATCCGCTGCTGAAGCACAAACGCTTTGCCCTGGCCACGCACGACAAATTCTACGTCGTCATCGAAACCGTGGACCCGAAGTATTCGGAAACGGAAACCCGCAAACTGCTGGAAGCCGCCGGCAGCAAGCGCATCGAACTGGTGGAGGAATAATGCGCTACTTTATTTTGATCTTCGGCGTAGTGGTGGTGGGCTTGGTGCTGGTGGCCGGCCGGCAGGGCGATCTGTCGCGCAACCGTCCGATTCAGATTTTCCCCGACATGAAACGGCAGGCGAAACTGCGGCCGCAAAACGCGAACGGCTTTTTCGCCAACGGCCTGACCTCGCAATTGCCCCAGCCCGGCACCATTGCGCAAAGCCAGCCGCTGCTCGTGGCGGGCCGTGCGGTGTATCCGTTCGAGGACGCCCCGGTGAACACGGGCCGCGTCGCGGGCACGACGAACTTCGTGGAGCTGAATCCGTATCCGATCACCGCGCCGTTTCTTGCGCGCGGGCAGCAGCGTTTCAATATCTATTGCGCGCCATGTCACAGCCAGTTGGGCGATGGCAACGGCGTGCCGAAGAAGATCAACGCGATGGCCATCGTGGCGAACCTGCACGACAAGCGCATCGTGGAACTCACCGACGGCGAACTGTTCAACACCGTCAGCTACGGCAAAAATAACATGCAAGGCTACGCGCCGCAGATCCCGGTCGAGGATCGCTGGGCCATCATCGCCTATCTCCGCGCGCTGCAACTGAGCCGGCTCGGTTCGGTGGACGACCTCGCGCCCGAAACCCGCGCGAAACTCAAGTGAACGTATGAGTCAACCCGACGATTTTTCCAACGACGATCCGCTGGCGCCGCCGCCGCTGGACCTGTCGCGCTGGCGCAACCTGCCCTTGCAATTGATGGGTGTGGGTGGCTTGGTGACGCTGCTGGGATTGGTGGTGAGCTGGAAGCACGACGGCCTCGTCAACTTCGGTTATTCCTGGCTGGTCGCGTTCATGTTCTGCCTGAGCCTCGGCTTGGGTGCCCTCTTCCTTGTGATCGTGCATCACCTGTTTGACGCCGGTTGGTCGGTGCCGATCCGCCGTCTCAACGAGCACATTGCCACGTTGTTGTTCCCGGCGCTCTTTGTCCTCTGGATTCCCATCGGCCTGCTCGCGCCCAAGTTGTACGCGTGGATGGGACCGCAATTGCAGTCCGCGCCGGATCATGCGTTGCACGCCAAGTATCCGATGTTCACGCTGCCGGGCTTCTACATCATTTCGATCGGCTGCTTCCTGGTCTGGTGGTTTCTTTCCAACCGGCTCAAGCACTGGTCAATCAAGCAAGACGCCACCGGCTCGGCCGAATGCACGCACCAGATGCGGTTTTACTCCTACATCGGCGTCTTCCTGTTCGCGTTCTCGCTGACCTTGGGCGCGATCATGTGGATGAAGGCGCTCCAGCACCAGTGGTTCTCGACGATGTATGGCGTGCAATACTTCGCGGGCAGTGTTTGGCTCACGCTCATCACGGTTTATGTGATCACCATGCTGCTGGACCGGCAGCGCGTCCTCTCGGACGTGTTGCATGAACATCAGTATTATTTTCTGGGTTCGCTGTTCTTCGCGTTCACGGTCTTTTACGCCTACGTTTCCTTCTCGCAGTATTTCATCATCTGGAATGCGAACATGCCGGAGGAAACCTTCTGGTTCGTGGTGCGTGAGAAGGGCACATGGTTCGGGGTCAGCCTGGTGATCATCTTCGGCCATTTCTTCCTGCCGTTCCTCTCGTTGCTGCGCATTGATGTGAAGAGCAACTTCATCATCATGGCGTTCTTCTGCGCATGGGCGTGGCTCATGCATTTCAATGACATGTGTTTCAACATCCTGCCGGTGCGGTTCACCGAGGGGTTTCCTTTCCTGTGGATCTGGCTGCCCCTTGGGATTCTGGTCTTCATGGGTGGTTTGCTGGCCAAGCTGTTCCTCACCAAGTTCGCCAGCGCCGCGCCGTTCCCGCAAAAGGACCCCCGCCTGGTCGAGGCCATGGGACTTTACCACCCCGTCGCCACGCCCATCTCGGGTGGCGAAATGGATCAGGCCGATGATGCCCGCCATGGCGCGCCGATCCGGCCGAAAGGAAGTCACTGATGAACTCCTGCGAAAACGAGAATTCCTGCTGCGGTCGTGGCTTTTCGGTCACGGCAGCCGTCGTCATTGTGTGTCTGATCTTTGCCGCGCTCGTCTGGAAGATGCAGCAGTACACGACGCCGGCGCCGGTGGGCGCGGAGCGCGCCGCCGAACGCGCCAAGGCGCTCGCGGATTTGCGTGCGGCCGAAGCCGACGCACTGAACAACGTAGGCTGGGTTGACCCGACCAAGGGGCTGGTTCGCCTGCCCATTGCCGAGGCCCTCAAACTCACGGAACGCGAATGGCAGAATCCCACCCAGGCGCGCTCGAATCTCTTTGCCCGCGTCGAGAAAGCCACGGCCCTCCCGCCCAAGGCGCCGGAGAAGCCGAGCGCTTTCGAGTAACCGCCCGTCGCCTGCGATGACCGCAACTTCGTCCACCACGCCGCAGCAGATTGATGTCGCCTGCCGCCTGCCGCTGATCACTTTTTTCAGCGGCGCCGCGCTTTGGCTGGCCTTGAGTTCTGTCTTCGGCCTGATTGCGTCGCTCAAATTCCACGCGCCGGCGATGTTCGCGAATTGCGCGGCCCTCAGTTACGGGCGCGCGTATCCCGCCTGGTCGCATCTGTTGGTTTTCGGATTTTGCGTGCCCGTCGGTCTGGGCGTCGGCCTCTGGCTCATTGCCCGGCTCGGCCGCGCGGAGGTGGCCCAGCCCTGGCTGGTCGCCATCGGCGCGAAACTCTGGCACTTCGGCGTGCTCGTGGGCTTGATCGGCATTCTCGCCGGGCAGACGACCGGCTACGAGTGGTTTGAACTGCCGCGTTACTCGGCGGTGATTCTGTTTCTCGCCTTCCTGCTCATCACCATCTGGGCGTTCGTGACCTACTCGCGCCGCGCGGCCGGCGAACTTCAGCCCTCGCAATGGTTCGTCATCGCTTCGCTGTTCTGGTTCGCCTGGATTTTCTCCACCGCCCTGCTGTTGCTGCAATTCTTTCCGGTGCGCGGGGTGGTGCAGGCGTCCGTGGCGTGGTGGTTTGCAGGCAACCTCCTGAACGTGTGGCTCGGGCTGGCCGGCTTCGCGGCCACGTTTTACGTCCTGCCAAAATTGACCGGCCGCCCGCTGCAAAGCCGGTATCTCGCGTTGTTTGTTTTCTTGACGCTGCTCCTCTTCGGCACCTGGACCGGCATCCCCGCGCACTCGCCGTTGCCGGCCTGGATGCCGACGCTGAGCGGCCTGGCCGGTTTGCTGGCGGTCGTGCCGGCGCTCGCCGCCGTGACGATGGTGGTGCTGACCACGCGCGGCGCGAAAATGCCGCCGGGTGGCGGGCCGCTGTGCTTCACCAAATTTGGCGCGTGGTCGTGGCTGCTGGCGTCGGTGCTTTTGGGCCTCGCCGCCTGTCCCGCCGTCAGCCGCGTCACGGATTTCACCTGGTACGGCCATGGCCAGTCGGTCCTGCGGGTTTACGGCTTCTTCGTGATGACGATGCTCGGCGCGATTTATCACATCCTGCCGCTGCTCCTCGGCGAAGGCCGGGTTTGTCCGAAGGGAATGCGCGCGACGTTCTGGCTGATGATGCCGGGCGTGCTGCTGTTCTCGCTGCCGCTCGTCATCGGTGGAATTCAACAGGGTTGCAAGCTCGTGGATGCCCGGATTGAATTTCTTGAGGCCGCGAAGGCGGCGATGATGATGTTCCGCCTCAGCACGCTGGGGGAGACGCTGATCTTGCTCGGCAGCCTGGCATTCGTCGTGAGCCTCGGTCTCGCTTTGTTGAGCTACTACCGTTCAGTTTTCAAAACCGCCTACGCGACCGCGACCGCGCCGCTGGCCACCGCGGGGGGTAAGCTGTGAAAAGCAGCGCCACCATTTTCCTGGCGGCATTCGTGACGCTCTCGGCGTCGTGGGGTGGTTTTGTGCTCGCGCCGCAACTGCAACTCGGGGCGGCGAACCAGATCAAGGTGGCACCGACGGACAGCTTGTATCCCGTCGCGCGCCCGGGGCTCGCGCGGCAGGGTGCGGAAGTCTATCGTTCGCTCGGTTGCGCGTATTGTCACAGCCAGCAGGTCGGACAGGAGGGAGTGAAGGCGGAGATTATTTTGACCGAAGCCGGCACGAATACGGCAGTCACTCTCGCGGCGCTGGGCAAATTGAACACCGCCCTGGCGGATGCCGGGACGCTTGCCTCCCTGCCCAAGGCGCTCATGACGGTCGCGGACATGAACGCGGCGGACCCGATTCTCAAAACAATCAGGGGCGCTGGCGCGAAGGCGACGGTGCAGGTTTCCGCCCTCGGACCCGATATCGCGCGGGGTTGGGGACAACGCCGGACCGTCGCGCAGGATTACGTTTATGAGACGCCGGTGCAGCTTGGCGCTCGCAGGGCCGGGCCGGACCTCGCCAATGTCGGCTGGCGCAAGCCGGATATGAACTGGCAGTTGCGCCACCTTTATGCGCCGCAATCGGAAGTCCCGGGTTCGACCATGCCGCCGTATCGCTTTTTGTTCGCGCTGCGCCGCGTGGCGAAGGATTCGGGAGCGCTGGCTCTGACCGGCGATTTTGCCGCGCCCGCCGGATACGAATATGTGCCCACCGATGACGCCCGCGCCCTGGCGGCTTATCTCGTGAGTCTGCGCGCCGACGCTCCATTGTGGGAAGCGCCGTTCACCCCGCCGCCCGCGCCGCCGACGGCCGCGACCAATTCTCCCGCGAAATGAACCGTGAGCAACAACAGCCCTGTGCGGCGGAGCCGGAAGTCGAACCGACCTCTACGGGCACTACGGTGCCGATGTGGCTGATCGCCCTGACGCTCGTCCTGTTTTTCCTGGGTGCGTGGACCTTTGACCTGCGGGGCGGGTGGTTCGAGCCCAAGGTGTACGGACCATTCGTTTCCGTGCCGGACCTCGAGCGTTTTCAGCCACGGGGCGGCGATGATGTCTGGCGGGTACGTGGCAAGCTGCTCTACGAACAGAACTGCGGCCAGTGTCACGCCAACGAGGGCACGGGCAAGCCCGGCCAGGCGCCGCCCTTTGTTGGCTCGGAATGGGTTTTGAGTCCGGGCGTGAATCGGATGATCCGCATCCCCCTGACCGGCTTGGCGGGGCCGATTGACGTCAAAGGCCAGCAATGGAATTTGAACATGGCCGCGATGGGCCTGGCTTACAACGACGACGACCTGGCCGCCGTGCTGAGTTACATCCGCAATTCCTGGGGCAACAAGGCTTCGGTGGTCACGGCGGAGCAGGTCAAAAAAGTGCGCGCCGAACTCGGCGGGCGCAGCCAGCCTTACAGCGCGGATGAGTTGAAAAAGTTGCCCGAGTGATCGGAGTGCCGGGCGCTGGCCCGGCTTGGTTCTTCCCCGTTTCAACCGCCCGCGGCACTCGCTCCTCCCCGTTTCTCGATCTGCTCGATTGCCCACCGCGCGTGCTCCGCAATCAAGGGTTCGGCGTCCTCGGTGGCCTTCCGGAGTGCGGGCAGCTCGCCTTCGTCCCCCACATTGCCCAAGGCGACACAGACATTTCGCAACAGGCCGCGACGCTTCGTGCGCAGCATCGGCGTCCCGGCGAACTTCGCTTTGAATCCCGCGTCGTCCAGCTTGAGTAACTCGACCAAATCCGGCGCCGCTAGCTGCTCCCGCGCGTGCGGCTTCATCAAATTTCCCTCGCGCGCGAAGCGGTTCCACGGACACGCCGCCAGGCAATCATCGCAACCGTAAATGCGGCCCCCGATGAGCGGGCGAAACTCGACCGGGATGGATCCCTTCAACTCAATCGTGAGGTAGGAGATGCACCGGCGCGCGTCGAGTTGGAATGGTGCCGTGATGGCCTGGGTGGGGCAGGCCGCGAGACAGCGCGAGCACGAGCCGCAATGATTTCTCTCCGGCGCGTCGGGTTCGAGGTCCAGCGTGGTCAAAATCTCGGCGAGGAAGATCCAGTTGCCGAGCCTGCGGCTGATGACGTTCGTGTGCTTGCCCAGGAAACCGATGCCTGCGCGTTGCGCAAAATCGCGTTCCAGAACGGGACCGGTGTCCACATACCACAGTGAGCGCGTGTCGTGGCCGCCGAGTTGGTTGATGAACAGGGTTAGCTGCTTCAGCCGCTCGCCGAGCACGTCGTGATAGTCGGCGAACCGGGCGTAGCGGGCGATTTCCCCGGATTTCGGCGGGCGGATTTTGGATTTCGGATTTGCAAAATGGTAGCTGGCCGCCAGTCCGATCACGGTCTGCGCCCCCGGCAAGACCAGTTGCGGGTTCACACGTTTCTCCGCGTTTCGCGCCAGGTAACCCATCTCCCCGTGCTGACCCGCGGCGAGCCAGCCTTGGAGTTTGGGGCCGCTCGCTGGCGGGGCGGCGGTGGTGAACCGGCAATCGTCGAAGCCGAGTTCGCGCGCGCGTTGCCGGATCGCGGCTTTCATGGTTGATCCGGCAAGGCGGAGCGGAATTGATGCAGGACTTGCTGCGCAACTTCACGGGCCGAACGCAGCTCCGTGTTGATGAGCACATCGGCCTGGCGATAGGCGGGCTCGCGCGCCGCCAGCAGGCTGCGGATTTTCGCCATCGGATCGGGATCGTGCAGCAGTGGACGATGGGTCTGGGCGCGCACGCGCTCGAAGATTTTCTCGGGCGAAGCCCAGAGACAGACCACCAGCGCGTGGGTTTTCAAGCTGGCGAGATTCGCCGGATTGACCGGCAGTCCGCCGCCGGTTGAAATCACCGTCCGCATCCGGGCCGCCAGTTCCTCGACCAACCGGGCTTCCAATTGCCGGAACGCCACTTCGCCCTGTTGCGCGAAGATTTCCGGAATCGTCCTGCCGGTGCTGCTCTCGATCAACTCGTCGGTGTCCACGAAGTCGTAATGCAGTTGCTCCGCCACGAGCCGGCCAATGGAAGTCTTGCCCGTGCCCATGAAACCGATGAGGGCGAGATTCTGAATGCTGCGCGCGGTGCTCACGCCCGGGAGTTAAGCAATTCCGCGTCCCAACGACACGCCTGAATTTGCAGGCTTCGCTCGCCGGCGGCGAGGATGCCGCTGCTGCCTGATTCGTTCCAGCCAAGGGCCTGGCTGGGAACTCGAAACGGGCGGCAAGGATGCCGCCCGAACCCGCCGGCAGGATGCCTGCGCTACTGTGACTGGCCCGCTCCTGCAGGCGAGTTCACGGAAAATCCGGCCAACGCGTTTCCCGCTCGAATTTTCAGCCGCGCGCTACGGTCGCGTCTGCTTGAACTTCTTCGACCGGGGTGGGCGCGCTCCCATCCACATGGCAATCGGGAACGACCCAGCCATGCAACGAGGCGGGGTGATTTGTATCCGCACGCAGTTCAGGCGAGCCGGACGACATCGGTCGCGCGGGCGCGTGGCTCGCGAGCGACGAGTCGGATTACATCCACGGCACGAGCATTTTCGTGGACGGCGGGATGACGCCGTATCCAGGGTTTGAAACGGGTGGCTGAGGCTGACCACGCAAAGTTTGACGCGGTAACAGGTTTCGATCCAACCGTAACACCGCTTTGAGGGTTACCTACGTCTTCGAGTCGAGGACCGGAAGATTGGTTCCCATTGGTCTCGGTCGTGAAGCGGCATTTGGCTCCTCACGGAGACTAGGGAAGTCCATTACACGCTTGCGCTCCCGCGATGTCGCTTTTGCGTCAATTTTGTGGCCCGAATCACCAGTGTTGACAAGGGTCGCCCAATTCCCAACGAGCCAACAAGGTTGTGCTTATTTCGGCAAGGTAAACGGGGTGCCATACCCCGTGTTACCAAAACCGTCGTAAACATCATTGGGGATCGAAATCGCACTGCCTTCTGCCGCACAAACATTTGGAATTTCTCCTCCGCCTGCTTTTAGAATCTGGCCTGCGAGATCGGAGCAGTTGTGGCGGAAAAAATCATAGGGTCTATCGAAGTTTTGGCGCCCGTAGGATTTCATTTTCGCATCCTGCTTTGGGGTGGTTTTCACGCGCGCACCGCGATCGTATCGTTGCGCCTCAGGGCTGTGGTAAAAATCATCAAGCGTCGGATAATGTCGCATGGTGTTATTCTCGTCACCTTCTTTGCAGAAGTAATCCCATCCCGATTTGTCGGACCCAACGACAGCGGCATTGTGACCAAAACCTTTCCATGACCCCTTCCTTCCAAGAACCGCATAGCTGTCATTTAGGAGAACGTAATCAGTCCCCGAGGGGTCAAAACAGTTCAACGGATCGTTTGCGCAATAGGCGTACAGATTTGCGTCGCCGCCGAAAAACCCCAGCGGATCCTTGGCGGTCCAGCGGCTCGCGATGGGATCATAGTCGCGCCAGCCAAATCGCACCAAGCCCGTGTCCGCATCATATAATCCGCCCGCGAAGCCGAAGGGTTGGAAACCGGGATTGGTATCCAACGTCACCCGCCCATACTCGTCATAGTCCAGGCGCTGAACCACCGTGCCCGTTTGAGCATTAACCACCAACCGCACACTGCCGAGGTGATCGCACACGAGGCGATAGCTGCCGTCGCTGCGAATCAGGTAATCCGGCACTTGCAGCCGGCTCGCATACACAAATCGGCACACCACCTGATTGGCCCCGTCCAGTTGCACGATGGGAAGAAGCTGCCCCTGATACAACCAGCCGTTAACCAAGGTTCCGTTAATTTTCTTTCCGATGCGCCGGTCACTTGCGTCCACCACGTAATCAATTTGCGTTAGATTGGGCAGCGTCACCGAGCGCAGATTTCCGTGAGCGTCGTATTGATACTGGGTCGCCTGGCCGTTGAGGGTCGTGCTTTCGCGCTGGCCTTGCGGATTGTAAAAATAGCTGCGAGTGCCGAGTTCAGTGACGGCATTCACCAGGCGGTCTTGGGCGTCGTACGTGCCCTGGGCGAAGGACGCCGCCGGCGGGTTGCTCCGGCTGAGGCGGTTGCCGTTGGGGTCGTAAGTATGAATGGCGATGAGGATGGAATTGCTGCGCACCTGGGCCAGGCGGTTGGCAGCGTCGTAAAGGTAGGCGTAATCGTTGGTGATTCCCGTTATCACCTCCTGTTTGTTGGTGATGCGGCCCAACGGGTCATAAGCGAGAGAGTAAGCATAGAACACGATCCCGCTCGCGGCAGCCGCGTAAAAATTCGGAGAACCGAACCCATCGTAAGTGCAGGTGTCCGTCAGGTTGCTCAGGACGGTGGCCGAGATGAAGCCGTGCTGCGGATGCCTGGTGAGCGTGAGACTGCCCGCCCTCACGATAAGGCCGTCGGGACTGTTGCTGTAATCGACCGGGTTGGCTTGGTTGACGGTCCGAGTGATGACGCGAAAACTGGAATCGTACACCCGGCTGACGCTGCCGGTGACAGCGCTCCCGCTCCACGTCTCGCTGGTGAGCAGCAAGCCGTCGCTGCCAATGGCCAATTGCTGGCCGCTGGTTCCGACCACATTCGTCAACCGGCCCGTGATCGGATCGTAGCGATTCGTGAAAGTTTCTCCACCCGGAACCGTGACGATCTGCAATCGCCCGCTGCCGTCGTAAAGGAAGTCTACAAGCTGGCCATCGGGCCGGATAATGCGCGACGGCTGCCGGTCGGCGTTGTAAAGGAAACGGGTTTGATTCGTCACCCCCGCCACCACCGGCGCCGTGTAGGTCGCCAAAAGATCCACTTGCGTGTAAGTCAGAGAATGTGCGGGTTGTCCGGGCGGGAGCACAGCCGTGGTGAAACCCGCCGCGTCGTTCGTAAACCGCACGAAGCGACTGCCCGGCAAACTCTTCGCAATAATTCGACCGGAGGCGTCATATTGATTGGTGGAAAGCTGTCCCAGCGGATCCACGAAACTTGCCAACAGTCCGGCGGCATTGTAACTGGCTGAATAGCCCCTTAACTCGGCACCGCCGGCCTCCAACAAGTTGGTAAGGCCGCGCGCGTCGTAGCCGTAGAGAATCGAATTCAATCCAGCCTGTTGCTCGAAAATCACCCGGGCTAGCGCATCAATCCGGTTGGTGCTGGTACGGCCCTCTGATGTGGTCGCAATGAATGTGCGATTGGAGGCGGAGTACACCAGCATGTTCGTGCGACCATTCATCACTACAGAATCTCTTAGTTCCGTGACGCTCAGAACATCGTCCGGGTTCGCGAGGAGAACCGTGCGACTTGCAGTCAGCCGGTTGGTAAGGCCCGCCGGGGTCCGGATTGATGCGCGGAGGACAATGGGGGACTGCATGCCGAAGCGCGGATCGGGGCCTTCCTCAGTGCTGATGACCGTGCCGGCAGGAAAAGTGGTTGTCAGGTTGCCATCATTATTTCCGCGCAGGCTTTCCAGGTGCGTTCCATCCGGATACGTGATGAGTCGCCGCTGGACGCCGTTGGTGAGGGTCTCGACCAAGTAGTGGCTGATCCGTCCCAAGGCGGTCGTGGCTTGCACCTCGTACCCGTTGGGGGTGTTGGTATAGGTCAATGTTGTCGAACCGCCGGCCGGATCCGCCGCACTCAGCAAATGTCCCCCGGCATCATACGTGAAGGTGTAGGCATCGCCCTTTGGGCCGGTGACCGAGGAGAGAAGTCCGACTCCGGTGTAACCGAGCAAAGTTGTTTCTCCGGCCGGATTCGCGACGCTCGCCAGGAAGCCGTCGAGGGTGGTTGTGAGGATCGTGTGCTGACCGAAGGGGGCCAGGATGCCGGTTGGGTTTCCGGACGCATCATGTTCGATGGTCGTGACCAGCCCATTGCCGTCCTGCAAGGAACTCAGCCGCCCGGCGCCGTCGTAATGGAATTCCAGCAACGTCGCCCCCGTCAGCGCCAGCAAGGTGCGCAGGTGCCGGCCGTTCTTGTTGAAGACATAAACTTCCGAGGCGTCCGTCGAAGGGATGAGGATTTCATCCCCGTCAAAACCGGGCAGCGGTGGAGAAATACGCCGCACCCGATGGCGGCTGGAATTGCCGGCAAGGTATTCGTTATCCGACAAATAAACGGCACCGTCCGGCCCCACCGCCAGGCTGCGCGCGTCAAATTCGGCATGCCGCGCGGGCACATTTTCCGCAAAGAGATCACCCATGGCGTAAGCGTGCGGCACGCCGGCATAAAGATGGGCGATGCCATCGGGTGTGACTTGATAGACATATTGGGGTGCAGCACCAGCGGCTGGAGGTGGAATATTCAAATAAACCGAAAAGAAGATCGTCCCGTCGGGGGTTACGGCCATGGCACCGATGGCACTGAGATTCAACTCGGCCGCCGGAACCCCATCCGAACCGAGGGGAAGGCTGCCGCCGCCCACGACGGTATTGATGATGCCGTCCGGCGTGACCCGCCGCACCCGAAAGTTGTGACTATCCGCGATGTACAGGCTGCCATCCGGCCCAAGCGCGATGGTTCGACCGCCGCTGTAGTTCAAGCGAGCTTCCGTCGCCGGCCCTCCGTCCCCGCTGAAACCAGAGCCATCAAATGTGTAAGATTTGCTTCTCCTCCCCGCGAAGGTCGTAAGAATGCCGTCCAAGCCAACGCGCAAAACCCGGCTGCCATATCCCTCTTCAAGGTAGAGCGTTCCGTCGCGCGCCACCGCAATGGCGCCCGGGTAAAATCCCACTTGCGTCGCCGGCAGCCCGTTGTCGTTCAGACTATCATCATCCCACCACGCGGGGTTCCCGCCCGTTCCGGCCACGGTTGAGATGATGCCGTTGGGCGTCACCCGGTACACACGTCTGTCTGCGCTAATGTAAACGCTGCCGTCCGGTCCCACCGCCACTGCTGTGGGAAAATTCAAGTTGATGTTCACCGCCAACTTTCCGTCTACGTTTTCGGAATAGTCGGGGCCACCACCTGCCACCGTATGAATGATACCGTCGGGAGTTACGCGCCGGATCCGGCCGATTCCTCCTTCGGCTATGTACAACGAGCCGTCCGGTCCGAACGCCAGACCATACGGAAACGAGAGCCAGGCATTGATGGCCGGCCCGCCGTCCCCGAGTGGAAGGACACCGAACGACTGCAACTTGCCGGCAAAACGGTTGACGACGAGATTGATGCTCTCGGCTTGCCGCTGACCGCCATCCCCCATGTAGAGCACGCGTGCGCCCGGATCATATTGGTGATGTACGCTCAAATCCCAACCGCCCAGTCCCAGCCCCTTGCGCGCCAAACCGCCAAGTTTGGCAGTGAACGACTGGGATAATTTGATGTCCTGCCGCGCGGCAATCGGGGGACCGATCACGATTCCACTCGCGAGCGCAAAAGAGATTTTGTGCGGCGGTGGCAGATTGTAGTAAGCTTGGTACACGTAATCAATTTGTACGCTCACGGTTTGTTGCCCGGGAAGCTTGCGACCGTAGGCGTCCAGACCATCCCAAACGAACAGATAATCCTGGTTCGGATCTGGCGGGAAGTTCTGGATCAAGGTGCGGCCGGCGATTCCGACGGTGAGTTGGATTCCCTTGAGAGGGGCGGGCACGTTGGTGCCGCTCAGATGAATCAACATCCGGTAGGCGGACGGATCGTCACCCGCCTGGTCACTGCCGTAATTCAAAGTAAACGGCGTGCCGGCGATGGGGATGGTTTCCGTCAGCAGGCGGTTTTCGATTTCGACCCTTCCGTAACCATTGGCCGAGGATGGATTCTCCAACTTGGGAGGGTCTTTTTGCGGCTCCGGTTGACCCGGTGGTTTCGCGCCGGCGGCGGGACTGATGCCGTAGTTCAAATCGTAGGGAGTCAAATGGCGGATCGGTACGCGCCAGAGGGTTTGCCCGGCGGCGTACAGCGTGGCCAGGCGGGCCCGCTCCTGTATCGTGACGCCAAGGCTGGCGCCCTGGTCGGCGTCCGCCAGCCCATCGCCGTCGGTGTCCAATTCCGCGAGGTTGTTCGCCACCTGCGTGATGCGGATGACCTGCCCATCGGGGATGGGAACCCAGGCGGCCTTTTCACGATCATAATAGGCGGTGGGCACTTGCACGCCCACGGGAATGCCGATGAAGTTCTCGAGGTAGTACGGGATGTCGCGATCAAACAAAACGGTTTTTGCGCCGGCATTGATGGCCTCATCCGCGCTGAGTTCCACCGCGTAGGTGTAGCCGCTGGTAGGGGGAAGCGCTCCCGGCATCGCGGCGGGGCCGTTGCTGCCGACTGTGTACTCAGTGGCGCGAATCATCAGCCCATTGCAAGCCTGGGTGGAACCATCCGGCATCACCAGATTCGCGCACGTGCCGGGGGGGATTATCAAGGTCGCCGTGCGGCTGCCATCCGCGTCGGTCTGGGTACTGCCTCGCGCAACCGTGCCGGGTGAGTTGGTGCCCAGCGTTACCGCAGTGACCGAGGGGTCCAATTGCAGAAGGCGCACCTCCGGCACGGATTGGCAGTCCTGCGCGGGAACGGTCAGCGTGCGCTGCGCGGGAAGAATGGCCGTCTTCTCAAAGTTCAACCGCAATTCGCAGCCGCCGTTTACCGCGAGGTCGTAATACCCGTCAGCGCGGGTCACTGCCTGACCCAGTTCCGGGTGGCCCAGCACGGACACGCGCACGCTGGCCAGGGGCGTGCCATCGCTGCGGAGCACCCGCCCGCGCAAAACCGAGGCCCGGGTGGGTTGGATTACGCCGATGGCCACGCCCGTCTGAATGCTGTTGGTCCCGGCATAAATGAACTCCGCGGCGCTGGCCGGGTCCACGAAGGTGGTTTGATCCAGCGGCGGCGCCACGCTGGCCACGCTGAAATTGGCCGGGGCGCGCAGGCGGAAGTAACGCTTCACCCCGGCCGGTTCCAGCAACAAGTAGTTCAGATCGTCCGCCAGCGGGACGACCTCCGGCCAGGGTGCCGGCAGCGAAAAATTGGTCGTTGTTTCCAGCACCGTCCCGGGCGGGCGGTTCAAGAGGGTCAGAATCACCTGGTTTTCAACCAGCCGGATACTCAGTTGTGGTTCGGTGCCGAGGACGGGTCTGAGGGCGTTATTGGTGACCGTGATCATGCCCAGTCCGGTCACCGGCAGCGGCAACGCCCCCGAAGTGCTGTAGGCGATCAGGTTGGGCGAAAAGGCGCCAACGCTGGTGTAAAGGTGCGTGGGATTTCGCGCGGTGCTGGTCCGGCCATCGCCAAAACTCCAGTGCCAGTTGGTGACCGTCTGGCCGCGGCTGTCAAACCGGGGACTGAAGAATTGCACCGCCAGCGGCAACTCACCGGTCAAGGGCGCGGCGGTGACGTTGAGGCTGGGAGGGTCAGGCAGAAAATAGACCTCGTCGAGAAAACCGGCATCGTATCCGGCGGTCGCGGCGGAGAGCTTGTAATACACCCATTTCAAGGTGTGATCACCGGGAGGAATCGCGACAGTCAACTGGCTCCAAGCCGGTTCGCCGTAAATCTGATCCTGGCCCGCATCGTCAATATCGAATTCCAGGGTGGCGGTGTTCGCAGCGCCGGAAACCCGCCACCAGAAGGACAACATGCCGGGACCGGTGACGGTGGTTTGGATCCAGGATTGCTGATTGTCCCCAATGACGCCGCTTTGCCCCGCCGATACCTTATCGTGCGTGTTGGTCGTTTGCAGGAACCAATTGGCATCCCCGCCCGTGGTCCAGACCAGGTTGGTGTCGTCGAGTGCGTAAAACAGCGTGCTGAGCTGATTGTAGGTCTCGACGTCAGGCAGCGCCGGACCGTTGTAAAAGTCAATGACGCCGGAATCACCGCCGGTGACCAGCACCTGACCGTGGGGCAACAAGGTGGCGGTATGATACATGCGACCCACATTCAACGTGGCGGCGTTGGTCCAGGTTGCGTTGGATGGCTCGTAAAGTTCCGCGGTCGTTTGATCCGGGGAGCCGCCGATCACCAGCGCTTGACCATTGGGCAGCACGGTCAGGGAGGGAAACCGTCGGCCTTCGTTCAACTCACCGGTGTACGTCCATTGACCCGTGGCCGGATCGTACAATTCCGTGCTGTTATCGAAAGTGCCGCCCACGACCAGCACCTTTCCGTCGGGTAGCAAGGTGGCTGCGTGGCCCGAACGCCCGGCCTTTAACGGACCGGTTGGCGTCCAGGTGTGGTTGGTCGGATTGAACAGACTGGCGTTCGTTCGCGAACCGCCGAGGCCGTCGCTGCCTCCGGCCACCAACACCCTTCCGTCGGCCAGCACGGTGGCGGTGAGCGAATCCGCCGCGTAGTTCAACGGCGACGTCAGCGACCAGTTCCCGGTCACCGGATCATAAAGTTCGGCGCTGGATTCATCCCCGTGATCAGTGAAACCGGCTACGACCAGCACCTCGCCACTGGGCAACAAGGCCGCCGCAAAGGCGGAACGCTCCTGATTCAGAAAGCCGGTATTCGTCCAGTTCCCGGTGCTCGCGTCATACAATTCCGCCTGCGAAATGATGTTGCCATGATCATTTCTTCCCCCCGCGGCGAGCACCAGCCCATTGGTCAGTACCACGGCAAAGTGGCCCGCGTGTGCGTCCGTCATCGCGCCGGTCAGCATGAAAGAACTGGAAACCGGATCATACAACTCGCAACTGTTGGTCGCGCGGTCGGGATTGTCGGGATATTCGTTCGCCGTGGTCCCGCCTGCAATGAGCACCAGCCCGTTGGTCAGCAAGGTCGCCGTGTGCGACCACCGCGCGGTCAGCAAGGGGCTGTTCGTGGTGAAGCTTTGGGCCCAGGACTGCGTGATTATGGCAGAACCGAGCGCCAACAGCGCGAGCATCGGTACGAGGGGTGAACTAATAATTCGTGGTTTCATGGTTCGTTGCCGAAAGCAATTCTGAGCAGACACTTTGGGGACGGCGGCGACTATGCCAATAAACCTTGCGGATCTTCAAGGCTGAACTGCATTGGCGATTGGAAGCGGCGCAACTTGACACCACCACCAAACTCCCTCTCCTCCAGGTAATGGAGGAGAGGGCCGGGGTGAGGAGGTGCTCTGGGCAGGGGCGCGGCTGGCGTAACGCAGAAGCCCCTCTCCCTGCGCTGCGCTGCGGGGAGAGGGGGTTATCCCCGGTGGCAGTGTCAAGTTGCGCCCATGGGAAAGGCTGGGAACTCGAAACGGGCGGCAAGGATGCCGCCCGAACCCGCCGGCAGGATGCCGGCGCTACGGTGCGTGGCCCCGCTCCGGCAGGCGGGTTCGCGGAGCATCCGGCCAACGTGTTTCCCGCTCGAATTTTCAGCCGCGCGTTACGGTCGCGTCACGTGAACTCGCAGGAATCGCGCTGTTTGACTCCCGGCGGCGAAGGCGTCGCGGACGGTCACAACTTCGTTTGGCGCGCCGAGACGGGAAACCTCCACGGCTTGCGGCGTAAGCGCTATGTTCGTTCCCGCATAACTCGCGAGGTCCGTCCAGTTGACCGCGTTTGTCGAGGCTTGCACGTGATACGTGACGCCCGGTTCCGCGGGTCGCCGGGTGAAACTGATCTGGAAATACTTCGCGCCCTGATTCGCAACGAGGGCCGGTCGCGTGGCCGCGTTCGTCTTCCAATAGTTGAGCAGGCTCACGAGCGCAAGCGGCGTGTTCGTGGGCGCGGCGTGATTGGCCTGGTCGGCGGTATTCACACCGTGACAACTGGCGCAGGTGCGAATCTCGCCGGGCTGAAACGTCAGCCAGTAGCGCTCGCGCACCACGCCGGCGTTGTTCGTATCCGTGAGCTGCCAGGACAACGCGCGCCGGGCCGGCACCAGCGCCGCCATGGAGCCGTCGGGACCCAGAGGCACGCTCGCCAGCGGCGCGCCCGGCGGCGTGGGGTTGTCCACGGCCGGATCGTGAAGATGCTGCGCGATGACGCGCCGCCCGTTGCCGGGATTCCCCGGAGTGCCGTGATTGAGCCCGCGCAACTGGTCGGCCTGGAAAACTTGCAGCCAGGCGACATCATAAACTTTCCCTGTGGCGCCCTGGGTCTGATGGTTGGTGACCGCGATGCGCAGGTTGAACGGTTGCTGTTTATCCCCTTTGTCGCGCGTCGTCACGTCCCGGCTGACAATGAGCGCAAGCTCGTGGGTGCGGAGATACTTTTGAAAACTGGCGAGGTCCACGTTCGCCGCGGCAAACGCCGCCAATTCCGGCGCGGCCACGTGGGATTGCAACCGCGCCGGGCGCGGGCGCGCGACGACTTCGACCGGGTCAAATTCCCAGAGCAAATTGGTATGCGTAACCAGCGTATCGGGATTCCAGTAGGCGGCGCGATTGGTGAGGCCCGGGGTCAGCGCCGTGCCCGGCGCGTAGAAACCGTTGGATAACTGAAGGAACTTCAGCCGGAAATCGTAGCTGGTGAAGGGAAACGCCGTCGAGCCGCCGCCGCTTTCGTACAGCGGATGGGCGGTGTGCGCCGCGATCAGGTAGCCATCGGTGGTCCGCAGCGGATTGCGATAGAGGCCGGTGTGATCGGGCGGAACGGTCGCGAGTGACGCAGCGTACGAATGTGTTGAGCGCGGCGTCAGATACGTGAGGCGCATGAAATCGGCGTTTACATTCGTCCCGCCCGTCAGCGACACAATCTGCCCGGCGGCGTGCGTGCCGAACTCGGGCGCATCAATTCCGTAGAAAAGCCCCGGGGCATTCGGGTCCTCCGCCGCATGGAGGAAGTTATCAATGACGTTCGTGTTGTACTTGTTGCCAAAGTAATAAAGCTCCGAAAGGTTGGGATCGTTGTTGAACGACGTGCTGCGGTAACTGCCGCCGAGTTCGTGCCGGCCCACGTGGTTCACGGTTTCTTCCTCCGTGCCGTCCTCGTTGATCTGCCAGGGGAAAAAGTGGTTGAAGACATGGCCGTTCAAACCGGTGCCGGCCAGGAGATCGTTGCGCCCGCTGCGCGGCTCGGGAAACACCTCGGTGTTGTTCGTGGTGGTGACCGAGTTGATGGATTCGTCGCTCCAGTTGAAGGCCCCGTAAACGGGCGAGCCGCTTGCGAAATCGCTGTCCGCCTGCTGGTCACGCTGCAAATGATCCCAGCGGGTGAAAATGACGCGCCCCGCGCGGTCGAGGAGGGGGGAAAACGCCCCGCTTGGGGCGTGGTTCAGCAGGAACAGATCGCCGCTGGCAGGATCGAGACTCCACAAGCCCGTCACGGTCGGCGCTTCCTCGTATTCGTCCAGTTGCGGGTACAGGTGGCGCTGGCCGTTGCGCGGACGGTCGCTGGTGAAAATGATGCGGTCATCCGTGCCGTAGATCGGCGAGATGTTGTTGTAGTTCGGGGGCTGATTCGGGACTTTCGTGATCACCGGAACGGCGGCGGCATCCGTGAAGTTGGTGATTTCGTAAAGCTGCCAATAACTCACCGAGTTGTAGTCGTATTGGTATTTCGGCGCGCCGACCACCATGCTGAAGACCGCTTTCTTCCCGCTCCAATGCACCGCCGGCTGGCGCACGGCGATGCCGTTGGTGTGCTGCGCGCCATACCGCCCGAAGCCGGCCGCCCGGGTGAGGTTCTTGACCGCCCCATCCGGGTAACGGATGTAGAGATCGCCGCCGCGCCCGCAACTGTCGGGCGTGGCCCGATGATTCCCAAACACCGAGCCGACGCTGGTGAAATCTCCGGGAATGGTAACTTGCGTGACGAAAAGGATGGCATTGGTTGGCCCCGCAAACAGCGTGGGCGCGAGGGCGAGCAAGGTCAGGGCAATGAGGCGCGACATGGGATGAAGGCGGGTTGGGTATCAAGCGGCACCGGCAAATCCGGCGCTGGCGGCGCTGGCTGGCAGGTCTGAAAACAACGATGGCTGGGCGGAAACTGGCTTCACGTTGTGATGCTCCGTTGGCGGTTGTCTGCTCTGGTCGTAATCGCCGGCGGGCGAAATCATCTTCGCGGGCCGAGGTTTTCCAGCCAAGCAGTTCACAGGCCATGCCCGACGCCGCCCAAAGCCAGCACGGTTCCGGCGAAGGATTGTCACGACCTGAGACAGGTGCCACAGAGGTTTCGCGCCGGGGGCAGACCGGCTCATGTTTGCTGGTAACTCCCGGTTCTTCAGCAAGTACCTGTCGAAGCGGCTGAGTTTCTGAACCTGGAGGATTCGGTTGGCCGGATCAGTCATCGCAGGGTTGTGGCTTGCGGGCCAGCTCCTGGAGTTTGCGTTGTCTGTTCCCTTGCGAATCCGGCTTCGACATGTCCCCGTGGCCGCAGCTTGCACTGGGTAGCAGCCGACGTGAGTCGGCTCAAACTCCCTTCCCATGAACCGCCCCCCGGAGCGCGGACCACTGAGTCCGCGTGATCCGGAAACTGGCAATGCGCGGTTTTTAAATCGTGGAGGCGTCCCAACTACGCAAGCGGACTCACGCCGGCTGCCGCCGCGTGTACGGTGCGCCCGGGTGCGTGCCGAGGCGTTGCAGAATCTGCCAGGCGGGCGGCGCGCCAATTATCGCCCGCTCGAATGGACTCGCTCACGTCCGCTCGCCCGGCCCCCGGCGTGAGGGGGAACGGTCCCGAACTAAAAGAACTCGTAACGAAAGATTGCCTCCGGACCCAAATCTCAAGTAATTCATATTACAAGAAGGCGTCATGTCCGATCCACTCAGGGAAACTGCGTTTCCAGATTTCCGGACCCTTTTCGAGTCCGTGCCGGGGCTGTACCTGGTGCTGACACCAGACTTGGTGATTGTGGCGGTAAGTGACGGCTACCTCCGAGCCACCATGACCCGGCGGGAGAATATTCTGGGCCGCGGAATATTCGAGGTGTTCCCCGATAATCCCGATGATCCGTCCGCGACGGGGGTTGGCAATCTGCGCGCTTCATTGGGGCGGGTGCTGCAATCCCGGGCGTCCGATACGATGGCCGTGCAGAAATACGACATTCGCCGTCCTGCATCCGAGGGCGGCGGATTCGAGGAGCGATACTGGAGCCCGGTCAACTCGCCGGTCTTCGGGCCGGGAGGCGAGATTGCCTACATCATCCATCGTGTGGAGGACGTCACCGAGTTTGCCCGGCTGAAACAGTTGGGGGTCGAGCAGCACCGGCTCACGGAAGAGTTGCGCACGCGGACGGGTCAGATGGAGGCTGAGATTTATCAGCGCGCGCAGGAAGTGCAGACCGCCAATCGAAAACTGGAGGCCGTCAATGCCGCATTAAAGGCGGAGATCAGCGAGCGTCAGCGGGCGGAGGCGGAACTGGCCCGGTTCAACGAAGGACTGGTGCAATTGGTGGCGGAACGTTCGGCCGCGTTGCAGGAAAGCGAACGTCTCGGCCACGCCACGCTCGATGCGCTTGCGGCCCACGTGGCCATTCTGGATGAGCATGGGGTCATCCTGGCGACCAACCGGTCGTGGCGGAACTTTGCCGTGCGGAACGGCCTTCGGGCGGCGCAGGTGGAGCAAGGGGTGAACTATCTGGCTGCTTGTGATCGCGCGGCGGCGGAAAGCGTTGCCGAGGCTGCGCAAATGGCGCAGGGCATCCGGGCGGTCATTGCCGGGCAGAAACAGGAGTTCATGCTGGAGTATCCCTGTCATTCGCCTACCGAGCAGCGGTGGTTCCTGGCCCGGGTCACGCGTTTTGCCAGCGGCGGCCCGGTGCGGGCGGTGGTCGCGCACGAGAATATCACGGAAATGAAGCTGCTCGAAAGACAGCAACGCCGCGCGCAGCGGATGGAGAGCATCGGCACCCTGGCCAGCGGCATCGCGCATGACCTCAACAACGCCCTCGCCCCCATCATGATGGGCGTGGAAATGTTGAGGATGCAGTATCCCGGCGACTCGGACATGTTGGACACGATTGAAGGGAGCACCAAGCGTGGCGCGGACATGGTGCGGCAGTTGTTGAGCTTTGCCAAAGGCGCGGAGGGCGAGCGTGTCGCGGTGCACCCCGGGCGCTTGATCCAGGAGATGCAGAACCTGATGAAGAGCAGCTTTCCCAAGCAGATGAAGGTGGTGGTCAAATGCGCCCCCCAACTTCCGACCGTGCTGGGCGACGCCACCCAGTTGCATCAGATTCTCCTGAACTTGTGCGTCAACGCCCGCGACGCCATGCCCCACGGCGGCACGTTGACTTTGGAAGCCGAGCACCGGCAGGTGGACGCCGCCTATGCCAGTTCCGTCCCGGGTGCCCGACCCGGCCCCTATCTGCTTTTCCGGGTGCGCGACACCGGCACGGGCATCCCGCCGGAGATCCTCGACCACATTTTTGATCCGTTCTTCACCACCAAAGACCCGGACAAAGGCACGGGCCTCGGTCTCTCCACCGTCATGGGCATCGTGAAAGGGCATGGCGGATTCCTGCAAGTCTATTCCCAGCCGGGCCAGGGCTCCACCTTCACTGCGTATCTGCCCGTCGCACGGGAAGGGCGGGACACTGAATTCACGGCCAAAGCGGCGGCTGAGTTCCGCGGGCGGGGCGAAACCATCTTGCTCGTGGATGACGAGGTCGCGGTGCGGGAGATGGCGCGCGTGGTGTTGCGGCGGTTGAACTTCAAACCGTTGACCGCCACCGACGGCGCGGATGGATTGATGCAGGCGGCGGAACACCGGAAAGAACTGCGCGCCATCATCACGGACCTGCACATGCCGCACATGGATGGTCTGGCCTTTGTGCGCGCGCTGCGGCGGATGTTGCCCGACCTCCCGGTGGTGGTGGCCAGTGGACGCATGGAAGACGCGGTGGCCGCGGAGTTCAGGCAGTTGGGCGCGGCGAGCCTGCTGGACAAACCGTTCACCGAACTCCAACTGGCCGCGGCGTTGAAGCATCTCCTCACGCCCAAGTGAGCGACCACCCTGCCGGCGCGGATACCGATAGAGGTGCGGCGCCGACGGCTTCCGCGGCAAAACAGATTTGGCCAGCCGCTGCAAGGGACGCCGGGCGAATCAAAGTGAATCAAACCAAATCAAACCGCCTGATCTTGATCTTCACCCTGCCGTCCGCCGAGGCCGAGGTTCGTTGGCGCGTTTCAACGGCTGATCAGGTTTTAGATCACAAAATCCGCCGCGCTGTGCGGTTCCTGTTCCAGTTGCCGCGCGCGGTCGGCGAGATCGGCGAGCGTGGTTTGCTCCATCACTTTCACGATGTTGTCCCGCACTTCTTTCATGACGCTGCGGATGGCGCAGCGGGATTCGTCCGGGCAGGAGCACTTCTCGTAGAATTTTTCGCTCACACAGCTCACCGGCGCCAGCGGGCCTTCGATGTGCCGGACGATTTCCGCGAGCGTGATTCGCTCCGGCGGACGGCGCAGCCGGTAGCCCCCCGCCACGCCGCGTTTGCTTTCCACCATCCCGCCCGATTTCAAATCGTTGAGAATCTGTTCCAGAAAACGTTTCGGGATGTTCTGCTTGGCGGAGACTTCCTGAATGCGCACCACGGTGTCGTCTTCCTGATAATCCCGCGCCAGAACGAGCAGAGCCCGGAGTGCATATTCGCCGCGAACGGAAAGCTTCATGGCAGGAAGTAAACAATCTCTAGCTGTAGAGTCAAGATTAGAAGCGAAATCAATGGATTAAGGCCGAAATGAAATGGAGACTGATATACTACAATAAATCTATTGACACAGTGTAGATTAGGGGTAATCTGGCGACGTGATTAACGATTGAACGGATGAAAGCGACTGAACAAACAGACTTGCAGGGAGCGGCATCGCGGCAAGAAAGTTGGATCGAAGCCGTGCGAGCACAGGTCGGATCGTTACGATTCGGTGTGGTTCAAATCGTCGTTCACGACGCGCGCGTGGTGCAGATCGAGAAGACCGAGAAGATTCGTTTCGAGAAAACCGAGCGCTAGAAATTTACCGACCAGCACCCCTGGAGGCCCTAATCAAAATGACCGCGACCCACCCGACAACAGGAGGACCGGAAATGAAAATCAAAATAGATGAACAAAATACAGAGGATCGCGTTGGTCGCGATCGTGGGAATCTCCTTCGGTGGCGCGAACTCGATCGCGCAGACCGCCACCGCACCCGGTGACGTCAGTCTGCTCTTGCAGCGCATCGAGGAATTGGAGCAAAAGGTGAAAGTACTGGATCGCAAAAACGAACTGGGCGAGGAAGCCGCCGCGGAAAAGGCGAAGACCGCGACGAGCGTGTCCATCGGCGCGGGTGGATTCGTCGTGCGTTCCGGGGACACGAACTTTGTTTTGAAGATTCGCGGCTACGCGCAGGTGGACGGACGTTTCTATCCCAACGACCATTCGACCACGGCGACGCGCAACGATACTTTTCTGATCCGCCGGCTGCGCCCGATCTTCGAGGGCACGGTGTTCGACAAGTTCGATTATCGCATCATGCTGGATTTTCCGTCCGGCTCGCCGACGACGGCCGGGAACAACGGCCTGGTGCAGGATGCATACGTAAACTACCGCCCCATTCCGGAGTTTCAGATTCAGGCGGGCAAGTTCAAGGAGCCGGTGGGCTTGGAACGATTGCAATCCGGTGCGAACCTGCTCTTCGTGGAACGCGGTTTCCCAACTCAACTCGCGCCCAATCGCGATGTCGGCGTGCAGGTGCAGGGTGATTTGTTCGGTGGCGGTCTGCGTTACGAAGCCGGCGTGTTCAACGGCGTGGCCAATGGCGGCAGCGGCGACAATGAGCAAGGGGATGACGAAAAGGATATTGCCGCGCGCCTGTTCGCGACGCCGTTCGTGAAATCCGACCATGCCTGGCTGCGGGGGCTGGGTTTCGGCGTGGCGGGGACGATCGGCAACCAGCAGGGGGCGCTGCGTTCAGTGGTGACGCCTGGACAGCAAACTTTTTTCTCCTACCTGAGCGGCGCGGGCACAACCGCGGCGCCGAATGTCGCGGCGAACGGCCAGATTTGGCGCATTGTTCCGCAGGCGCATTACTACAAAGGTCCGTTCGGTGTGTTTGCCGAATACGTGGTGACCTCGCAGGAAGTCACGCGCACGGCGGGCGCGACGCTCAACTCCGCCACGCTGCGCAACACCGCCTGGCAGGTGGCGGCGTCCTGGTTCGTGACCGGCGAGGAGAATGCCTACAAGGCGGTCACGCCGCTCAAGCCGTTCAACCTCGGTCTCACCGGTTGGGGGGCGCTCGAACTGACCGCGCGCCTGGGCGGGCTCGACCTGGACAACGATACATTTCCGCTCTTCGCCAGTGCGACCACGTCCGCCAGCAAGGCGACTTCCTGGGGCGCGGGGGCGAATTGGCATTTGAACCGCAACGTCAAATTGTCCTTAAACTATGAGCAGACCGATTTCACGGGCGGCGCGAATTCGTTTCTGAACAACGGGGAACAGGTGGTTCTCACGCGCGCGCAGTTCTCTTTTTAACCAAAGCAACAATTCTCAAGCTCTCACGATCATGAAACTCAAAAACCTTCTTCTCTCCACGCTGGCGGGACTGGTAGCCGGGGCAACCTGGAACGCCGCCGCCAAGGAAATCAAACTCCTCAACGTTTCCTACGATCCCACGCGCGAACTTTACGCCGACTACAACACGGCGTTTGCCAAGTATTGGGCCGGCAAGGGCGACCCGACGGTGAAGATCGAGCAATCGCACGGCGGCTCGGGCAAGCAGGCGCGCGCGGTGATTGACGGTCTGGAAGCCGACGTCGTCACGCTCGCGCTGGCCTACGACATTGATTCCATCGCCGAGAAAGCGAAGCTGCTCCCCGCTGACTGGCAGAAGCGTTTTCCCAACAACAGTTCGCCCTATACCAGCACGATTGTTTTCCTCGTGCGCAAAGGAAACCCCAAAGGCATCAAGGACTGGGACGATCTGGCGAAGCCGGGCATCGGCATCATTCCGGCGAATCCGAAAACCTCCGGAGCGGCGCGTTGGACGTATCTCGCGGCCTATGGTTACGCGCTGAAAAAGAACAACGGCGACGAGGCCAAGGCGAAGGAGTTCGTGGCGAAGTTCTATAAGAACGTGCCCGTCTGGGACACGGGCGCGCGCGGTGCGACAACGACTTTTGTGCAACGCGGCATCGGCGACGTGCTGGTCGGCTGGGAGAATGAGGCGTTCCTCACGCTGAAGGAATCCAAGGCGGGCGAATTCGAAATCGTCGCGCCGTCGGTCAGCATCCTGGCTGAACCGCCCGTGGCCATCGTCGAAAAGAATGCCAAACGCCGCGGCACGGAGGCCGTGGCGAAAGCGTACCTCGAATATCTCTATTCGCCGGAAGGGCAGGAGATCGCCGCGCGGAATTTCTACCGCCCGCGGCTGGAAAGCGTCGCGGAGAAGCACGCGAAGGATTTTCCCAAACTAAACCTGTTCACGGTGGATGAGGTTTTTGGCGGCTGGCAGAAGGCGCAGAAGACCCATTTCGCCGACGGCGGCGTGTTTGATCAAATCCAACGAGGCAATCGCTGATCCCATGAACTCCACTCTTACTGAAAACAAAACGACAGCCGTCGTTGCGGCTCCGGAGCGGCGCGACGTCGGTCGGCTGCTGGCGCAACTGGATCAACTCGCCGAGCGCTCGCCGAACTTCCTGAGCAAATCGCTCGGGCAGTTCGACAGCGCGGGCCAATCCTACTCCTTGCCGCGCTACATTTACCTCGGCCCGAAGGGCGGTGGCGACGTCATCCGTATTGGCATCTTCGCCACGATTCATGGCGACGAGCCGGAAGGCGCGCTCGCGTTGACCCGGCTGATCTGTGAGTTGGAGCAGAATCCCGAGATTGCCAAAGGTTATGCGCTGTTCATTTACCCGGTCTGCAATCCGACCGGGTTCGAGGATCGCACGCGCCATTCGCGGAGCGGTCGCGATCTCAACCGCGAGTTCTGGAACGGCTCGTCCGATCCGGAGGTTCGCTATCTCGAATCCGAGATCTGCCTGCACGCATTTGACGGGATCATCACCCTCCACTGCGATGACACGAGTGACGGGCTTTACGCATTCGTCAGTGGCGCCGTGCTCACCGAAAATCTGACCGAGCCGGCGCTGCAATCCGCGGAAAAATTCCTGCCGCGGAACCAGCGCCGCCTGATTGACGGCTTCTGCGCGCAGCGCGGGATGCTCACCGATTGCTACGCCGGCGTGCTCAAGTCCGTTCCCGGGCTCGCCCGGCCGCCGTTCGAGATCACGCTGGAGACGCCGCAGAAAGCGCCTTTGCATTTGCAAGTCGAGGCCTTCAACGCCGCGTTGAAAACGATCCTGATCGAGTATCGCTACCTGCTGGCGATAGCACAAAATATTTGAGGACCAATAGACGCGCGCCGATTCGGTGAAAGGCTTGGCTACCAGCTGGTCTTGCGTTAAGCTTCCCCGCCCGCATGGCAGAAAAAAAATTCAACGTCCTTCCCGGTTTCGGCCTGACGATGGGTTTCACGCTCTTTTACCTGAGCGCGATTGTGCTGATTCCCATCGGCTTTCTCGTCATCCGGACGTTCGGCATTTCGGGAACTGATTTCTGGCAACTGGCGACAACGGAGCGAGCGCTGGCGGCGTACAAACTCACGTTCGGTGCGGCCTCCATCGCCGCCATCGCGAATGCCATCTTCGGCACGTTGCTGGCCTGGGTGTTGGTGCGCTACGAATTTCCCGGACGCCGGCTGATTGACGCGATGGTGGATTTTCCGTTCGCCTTGCCCACGGCGGTCGCGGGCCTGACGCTGGCGGATATGTTCACCAAGAACGGCTGGCTCGGCAAATATCTCGTGCCGCTCGGCATTCAAGGCGCCTTCACCCCGCTGGGCGTGGTCATCGCGCTCACCTTCGTCGGCATGCCGTTTGTGGTGCGGACGCTGCAACCCGTGCTGGAAAATTTCGAGCGCGAGGTGGAGGAAGCCGCGGCCACGCTCGGCGCGGGCCGGCTGCGCACCTTCGTGAGCGTGATTGCGCCGGCCCTGCTGCCGCCGATCATCACGGGATTTGCGCTGGCCTTCGCCCGGGCCATTGGCGAGTACGGTTCGGTGGTTTTCATTTCGGGCAACCTGCCCTACAAGACAGAAATCGCACCGTATCTGATCTGGATGCGGCTGGAGGAATTCGATTATGCGGGGGCCATTGCGCTGGCGGTGGTGTTGTTGATGATTTCCTTCGTACTGCTGGCGGTGGTGAACCTGATCGAACGCTGGGCGAGCAAGTTTGCGAACTGATCCCCAAGCTGAAACTGAACCGAATGTGATTCATATGAACGCTTGCCCTCACCCTGACCCTCGCCCCCGAGGAGAGGGCAGGGGGGCGGGCGGTCGTTTCGACTAAACAAGATGGCTGGAACAATCAAACGCAGACACGGCGCGGGCCACGCAAAATCACAGCGGGGCACGGAGGAATCGCCGGTCGTGAAATGGCTGCTCATCGGCCTGGCTTTGCTGTTTTGCGTGGTGTTTCTCCTGTTGCCGCTGATGAACGTGTTCGCGCAGGCGTTCAGCAAAGGCTGGAGCACCTATCGGGAGGCGCTCCAGCATCCGGACGCCTGGGCGGCAATGAAACTCACGCTGCTCGTGGCGGCAATCACCGTTCCCTTGAATGTGCTGTTCGGCCTGGCGGCGTCCTGGTGCATCGCCAAGTTTGAGTTTCGCGGCAAGGCGCTGTTGATCACGCTCATTGATCTGCCGTTTTCCGTTTCACCGGTGGTGGCGGGTTTGATGTTCGTCGTCCTGTTCGGAGCGCAGGGATTCTTCGGACCGTGGTTGCGCGAGCACGAGATCAAGATCATTTTCGCCGTGCCGGGAATCGTGCTGGCCACGATCTTCGTCACCTTCCCGTTCGTGGCGCGCGAGTTGATTCCCGTCATGCAGGCCGCCGGGAACGACCAGGAGCAGGCGGCGCTCACGCTGGGCGCCAACGGCTGGCAGACGTTCTGGCATGTCACGTTGCCGAGCGTGAAATGGGGATTGATCTACGGCGTGATCCTCTGCAACGCCCGGGCGATGGGCGAATACGGCGCGGTCTCCGTCGTAAGCGGCCACATCATCGGCCGCACGAACACCCTGCCGCTGCAGGTGGAGCAGCTTTATCAGAACGCCAACACCGCGGGCGCGTTTGCCGTCGCCAGCCTGCTGGCGCTGCTTGCCTTGATCACCCTGGCCGTGAAGACCTATCTCGAATGGAAGCAGCATCGCGAATTTGAACTCGCCCAACAGGCGACGCTCGCCGAAAGTGGCGACACAATGTTTCTGGCCCGCGCAAAATCTGAATGAGCGTCAGCATCGAACTAAGCAACGTCAGCAAGAAGTTCGGCGATGTCACCGCCGTTCAGTCCGTCAGCTTTTCCGTCCAGGAAGGCGAGTTGATGGGTTTGCTCGGCCCCAGTGGCGGCGGCAAGACCACGGTGCTGCGCATGATCGCCGGGCTCGAAGTGCCGACCACCGGCGACATCTTCATCAATGGCAAGCGGGTGAACGACATCTCGGTGCAGAAGCGCAACATCGGTTTCGTTTTCCAAAGTTACGCGCTGTTCAAGAGCATGACCGTGTTCAAGAACATCGCGTTCGGCCTCAAGATCAAGAAATGGAAACGCGGGGATATTGATAAGCGGGTGATGGAATTACTGAAACTGTTCGGTTTGGAAGGTCTGGAGAAGCGGTTCCCGCATCAGCTTTCCGGTGGGCAGCGGCAGCGCGTCGCCATCGCCCGCGCGCTGGCCCCCAAGCCGAACGTCCTCCTGCTGGATGAGCCCTTCGGAGCGGTGGACGCCAAGATTCGTCACGAGTTGCGCGAGTGGCTCGTGCGCCTGCACGAGGACCTCAACGTGACGACGATTTTTGTCACCCACGATCAGGAGGAAGCGATGGAGGTTTCCAACCGGATCGTGATTTTCTCCAAAGGCAACCTCGAACAGATCGGCGCGCCGCGCGAGGTGTACGAGCAGCCGGCGAACGAATTCGTGGCGCGCTTCGTGGGCGTGATGAATGTGCTCGATACGGAAGTGCGGGGCGGCATCGCGCACGTCAACGAGCTGACCTTTCCCGCGGACGGTTACGCGGACGGCACCCGGCTGCGCATTGGTTTCCGGCCCTACGCGGTGCAGATTTCCACCGACTTGAATTTGTTCCCGCATCGCGCGGTGTTGCGGCGGACGTTCTTCCTGGGCGTCATGCTGCGGCTGGAAATGGAGCTGCCGTCGGGGCTGACCCTGCGCACCCGTATCAGCAAGGAGGAATATGCGCAACTCGGGCTGGCCGACGACCAGGAGGTTTCCTTCCACATCCGGAATTTCCGCGTGCTGGCGAGCGAGAGCAGCCGGCTGGCGCCGGAACGGGAAATCCTGCATCAACCGCCCCCGACGATCGCGGAAAACATCTAGCGGGCACGAGCTACTCTGTTGCCGCCGCCGCTTTTTTCCCTTTGCCCTTCTTCCCTTTGGCGCCTTCGCTGACCGAACCTTCCGGATCGGCGTGCGCGGGCCGGAGGTAAGCCGCGGCTTTGACCTGGCGCTCGAACTCGGCCTTCATGCGTTCGAGCAACGCTTGCTGCGCCGGATCGCGGGCCAGGTTCTTGATTTCGTAAGGATCGTTGGCGAGGTCGAACAGTTCGGTCCAATCATCGTGGCCGGGATATTTGATCAACTTCGCGTCGGCGGTACGCACCGCGACCAGCGTGGGTGTGCCGACGAAGCCGCGCTCGTAAAAATACTCCGCGAGGAACGACTGCCGCCACGCGACCTTCCTGCCCGCGAGCAACGGCTGCCAGCTTTTACCCTGCATCGTGGTCGGCACGGGAACAGCCGCGAGTTCGAGAAACGTCGGCGCGATATCGATGTTCAGCACCATGTCGTCGCAAAGCGTGCCTGGGCCGACCAATCTTGGATAACGAACGAGCATGGGAATGCGCAGCGATTGGTCGTAGGCGGAGCGCTTGTCGCCGAGCCCGTGCTCGCCATTGTAGTAACCGTTGTCACTTGTGAAGACGACGACGGTGTTATCCGCCAGGCCGAGATCATCGAGCGCCTTGAGCAGGCGACCCATGTTGTCGTCCATCGCCGAAAGGCAGCGGAAGTAATTCACGTTTATATCCACTTCAGCTTCCGCGCTGGCTGTTTGCTTCTTTGCGGCCGGGGCGTCTGCCGCGCCGCGATAGATCGGGCGCACGCCTAGATTCGGCACGCTCCGGGCCTTGGCGCCGGCGAAGCGGTCCTTCGCGCGGTCGGGTGGCGTGTTCGGGCCGTGCGTCGCTTTGTAGCCGATCACCAAGGAGAACGCCCGGTCTTTGTTCTGCTTCAGGAATTCAATTGCGAAGTCGGTGGAAACGTCATCCACCCAACCTTTCGTCTCGGTCGTGACGCCGTTGATCTCGAATGGACAATTGTCGTAGCGCCCCTGGCCAACGAAACTCGCCGAGTAATCGAATCCGGGTCGCTGACCGCGTTGCGCGCCATGATGCCATTTGCCGATGTAAGCCGTCCGGTACCCGGCGGCGCGGAGCAGGCTCGCGTGCGTAACGCTGTTCGTCGGAAACGGCGTGTGATTGTCAATGACACCATTCGCGTGGTTATAACGGCCGGTGAGAAACGCGGCGCGGCTCGGCGCGCAGAGCGACAGCGTGACAAAAGCGTTGCGGAAGCGCATGCCCTCACCGGCCATGCGATCGAGGTTCGGCGTCTGGAACCACGGAAAGCGCGCGCGTTGACCTTGCTCGCGTTGGACGACGCCCAGTGCGTCGTAGCGCTGGTCATCGGTGTAAACGAAGAGGAAGTTGGGTTTGCGTTCGGCAGCGGGGAGCGCGCTCGCGAGCACGCTGGCGGCAAACAACGTGATGATGAATTTGGCTTTCATGGTGAAATCGGATCACGGATGGCTGAGCGCCAGTTCGGGGTCGCTCAACTCGGCTCCCGCTGCGGCTTGCTGGGACGCCTTGTTTCCTTTCGGCAGAACCTCCGCGGTGGGCAGGAACGGCCCGACCTGCTTCAGCTTCGCCTTCAATTCCTCGATGACCTTCGCGTTCGCCGAGTCGTCGGACACATCGTGGGTTTCTTGCGGGTCCGCAAGTTCGTCATAGAGTTCCCGGTTGCCGTCGCTCCATTGCGTGTAACGCCAGCGCGCGGTGCGGACGGATTGGCCGTAATTTCTGCCGCGCACCACGAGCGTGAATGCGGCCTCGCGGCCTTTGCCGGCGGGATTCTTCAGCAGCGGCCGGAGGGATTTACCCGCCAGCGGGTGCGGCGCTTTCACGTGGCCGTAATCGGCAATGGTCGGATAAATGTCCACGTATTCAATGAGCGAGCGGCAAACCGCTCCGTGTTTCCCATCCGGCGCGACGATGATGAACGGCGCGCGGCAACTGCGTTCAAAGAGGGTGTTCTTGTTCCACCAGTTGCGTTCGTTGTGGTGATAGCCGTGGTCGCCCATGAAAATCACAACGGTATTGTCCCAGAGTTTCAACTGGTCGAGCGTGTTCATCAGTCGGCCGACTTGCGCATCGGTAAATGAGACACCCGCGTAATAAGCCCGCTGGAATTCCATTCGCTCGACATCGGTGAACGCGTTGAACGCCTCGGTAAAAGCGCCGGCGGGCATCGTCAGGGGTTTGGTCGGAGTGATGTTGGCTGGATCATGATAGAGCTTCAGCGAGCCGGGCGGATAAAGGTCAAAGTATTTCGCCGGCACGAGAAACGGATCATGCGGGCGATGAAAACCCGCCGCCACCATCCACGGCTTGCCCGCTTGCGCGAGTTTCTCGATGGTCGCGATCGTGTGGGCGGCGGTTTGGCCATCGGGTTGATCGTCGTCCGTGCCGGCCATTGCGCCCCAACGGCACCACGCGAGTTTGCCGCCGGTGAGATTTCGGCCCGCCTCACTGACACTGCCCGCCGCGGTGGGTTGAAACATCAGCGCTTCGTCCCACGATTTGCCGAGATCAGTCCAGCCCTCGCGAATCTCACCCATAGCTTCGCCGACGTGAAAAATCTTTCCATACGATGCGGCATGCCAGCCGTTTTGCCGGAGTAATTGCGGCAGCGTGACGATGTTGGGCATCACCGAGCGGAACATCGTGGTGTTGCCCACGACCTTGGTCTGCTCACAGCGCAGGCCGGTGAGAAACGAAGTGCGGCTCGGGTTGCAGACGGGATACTGCGCGTAAGCGTGCTCGAACCGCACGCCGCGTTGCGCGAGGCGATCGATATTCGGCGTCTTGACCTGCGCGTTGCCGTAACAACCAACCGTGTCGCGCAAATCGTCGGCCACGATGAACAGCACATTGAGTTTGGGTTCGGCAGAAGGTGCGGTGACCGCCAGAGGTAGCAACGCCCAGGTGGCAAGGATTCGTTTCATGACTCGTCAGGATGAGCGGTGAAGCTCGGGTTCGCCGCGAGAGTGGCTGACCCGGTAAAGGCGTCAATCAAGTTCTTCAGTGGCGATGTTTCC
>WBZT01000287.1_pt1 | contig 42706 bp, 37 predicted proteins | sample 5204241 | NCBI WGS metagenome assembly WBZT01 (sample SAMN12344358, study PRJNA552823) | activated sludge metagenome | biome: Activated sludge suspended growth; feature: Nitrification reactor; material: Wastewater; isolation source: activated sludge from nitrification reactor of wastewater... | reverse complement strand
GATGGCCGACGACAGCATGACATTTTGGGACGTATTGGGACAGCAGGGGAGCGAGGATTTTCTGCGGAACCTGATGGAACGGGTGTTGGAGCAGTTGATGGACTTCGAGGTCACCAACGGGATTCAAGCGGGGCGGCACGAGCGGTCGGAAGCCCGCCAGACCTACCGGAATGGGTATCGGGAACGACCGCTGCACACGCGGCTGGGCACGCTGGAGTTGCAGGTACCGAAGCTGCGGCAAGGGAGTTATTTTCCGTCATTTTTGGAACCGCGCCGACTCGCGGAACGGGCACTGACGGCGGTCATCCAGGAAGCGTGGATCGGCGGGATGTCGACGCGCAAAGTCGACGGACTGGTTCAAGCGCTCGGCATGACGGGCATCACCAAGAGTCAAGTGTCCGCCTTGTGCCGGGACATCGACGAGCGCGTGAAGTCGTTTCTGGAGCGGCCCCTGGAGGGCGAATGGCCTTATTTATGGCTGGACGCCACCTATTTGAAGGTGCGCAAGGGCGGTCGGGTGGTGTCGGTCGCCGCGATAATCGCCAGCGGCGTCAACCAGGACGGGCGGCGGGAAATTCTCGGCTTGGGGCTGGGCGACTCAGAGGCCCAAGTCTTCTGGGTGGACTTCCTGCGCCGCTTGCGCCAGCGGGGCTTGAGCGGTGTCCAGTTGATCATTTCCGACGCCCACGAGGGCTTGAAGGCCGCGATCAGCCAAGTCTTTACGGCCAGTTGGCAACGGTGCCGAGTACATTTCCTGCGTAACCTGCTGGCCTGCGTGCCCAAGACCAGCCAGTCACTCGTCGGTACCTTGGTGCGCCAGATCTTCGTCCAACCCGATGCGGCCAGCGCCCAAGTTGCTTGGCGGCAGGTCGCCGATCAACTCCGCCCGCGCTTTCCCAAAGCCGCCGCCCTGATGGATCAGGCCGAGCCTGAGGTGTTGGCCCATTTGCAGTTCCCGGCGGCGCACCGGCTGAAAATCCATTCCACCAACCCCTTGGAGCGACTGAACAAGGAGGTCAAACGCCGGGCCAATGTCGTGGGCATCTTCCCCAATGAGGCCAGCATTCGCCGGTTGATCGGGGCCGTCTTGATGGAGCAGAACGAGAAATGGCAATTACAACACCGTTATCTGCCCCAACACACCATGGTGGATACGGTCACCGAAACCGGCGGCTTGGCTACATTACCAGCCGCATAACACCCTCCGCCAAGTTGGAGTTCACTCTCAGTATTTACACCACCTTGACAGACGCTACCCTCCTCACTTTAATAGTCTCATTCCGGTTTGCGCCGCTGCTAAGGTTGCCGCCCATGACGGAGCTTATTCAAGTTATTGTTCTTACAAATTTCATTATTTATCAAAAAGTTGTAAGAGTCTTTTGTAATTAATACGTCAAAATATACGCAAAGCAAGGCGTCATTTATGAGGTCTACATCTTGTTCATCGGTGCTACGCGCCGATGAAAGGGCGCGAGTTGTTCACAATATCGGGTTCTCAGCGCGTAGCGCCGTCGAACCCTCATTGGAGCCTCACCCCCCTTCTGGGGGACTTCGTCGTCCCGTACTTGCGTCCTCGCCGCCGGAAAAACCCAGCGTTTTCGGCGGGGCAGCGAGTTCGCTCTGTGCGGGATGACGCTCAACTCACGCCTGTTAGGGCTTGACCGGAAACTTGTAGGTTAAATTGATTGAAGGATACCCGTTATGGCTCGGTATCAGCAGTGGCGGGGTTCGTCGCGGCACTCCTTAACCCACCCTCCTATAACTATCAGGAGTTAGAAAATGGCTATCTCTGCTTCCGTGGGTAAAGGCGGTACCAACCTAATAACCGATGTGAGGCGAATACAAGAGGCCCTCAACATTGCTCGGCGCCTAGAGCACCTTACACCAATCAAAGTCGACGGTTTGGTGGGGCCGGAAACAATCGGTGCAATTTCAGATTTTCAACGAGGCCACACCAAAGCCGTAGACGGTCGCATTGATCCGCACGGTCCCACACTGCGAGAGTTGGAGAACGTCATCGTCGCCGAAGTTGAGTCGGCAATTCGTGCCTCTCTCATGCGAGTTCTCAGGAGTTTGGAGCATGAACTACAATCGCGTCAACTGCAAGTTCCGCAGAACATCCAGGCCGAGATAGTTAAGGTCAAATCGGCTATCTTGGTGCTAAGGGGTGGCAATGTATTTCCAGACATACAATTTGCCATATATTACCCACAGCAACAGCGTCCCGCCTTCCGCCTGGCTGTAGCTGCTGTTGCTGCGGTTCCAGCCGCCGTAGCCGCTGCGGAAGCGGCAATATTGCTCCTTCTCGCAATGATCGCTATGTTGATTATCATACAGTCAGCACCAGCGATGGGTCGTGCGCTTGAAGACTTAATGCGAAAAATCCAGATTCTGATGGCAAAGATTCTCGATCAAGTCAAGGATGCCATCGCGGGGATCGAAGATTTAATAAAAAGAAACGCCAGAGCAGGCATGCTATGCTCAGCGGCGCTTATTCTCTTCCGCAAACTATCTAATCAGCTTATTGATCTCCTCACAGCGCCACGACCAACTGATGAGCTTGGAAGAAAACGATTCGACAAACAACTTGGAGACCTTTTTGAAAAGTGGAAGGAAGCTTTGACAGAACTACTCGTGTGTCTAACTAGTCACGGTGCCGTTTGATGAATCGCCAAAACCAGGAAATCAGCGTAGTGCGTCGGGCGTGTAGAGTGAAGCGAAACTAGCCTAATCGGGTAAGGGCGGGTGTTTAACCCGCCCTCCCCACACCAATCTAGCATGCGGGCGCACTAGGCGGTTCACAACAAGGGAGCACGTAGGGCGGGTTAGCGACAGTGTAACCCGCCTAACTAGGCATTTCGGGGCGACTTCGTCGTCCCGTACTCGTGTCCATTAGGTGTCAAAAGCATCCCCGTCACTTTGTCATGGAGTTAAACAAATGGCATTCCAACTTCGCATCATTGATACCCCCAATTGAGGTGGTCTACTGTGAACGAACACCTGAGTTAAGGGACATTCCTGAAACTGAGGTGAGAGATGACGACCCGTAAGAAGTACACGAAGGAGTTTGAACCGCCCCGGCTTTCCCGGAGGCTCCCACTCTTGAGAAGATGGAGCCATGAGAAAGCCAACGAAATTTTCACCCGAGGTTCGGGAACGGGCCGTTCGGATGGTGTCCGAACACCGAGGCGAGCACGAGTCGCAATGGGCGGCGATCTGCTCAATCGCAACGAAGATTGGCTGTACAGCCGAGACGCTGCGGCGCTGGTTGCGTCAACATGAACGCGATGTCGGCTTGCGTGATGGTGTAACGACGGCCGAGCGCGACCGGATCAAGGCATTGGAGCGTGAGGTGCGCGAGTTGCGCCAAGCCAATGAAATTCTGCGCAAGGCGTCAGCGTATTTTGCCCAGGCGGAGCTCGACCGCCGCTTCAAGCCATGAAGGCGTTCGTCGACGAACACCGGAACGTCCATGGGGTCGAGCCGATCTGCAAAGTTTTGCCGATTGCCGGGTCAACGTACCGTACCCACGCGGCCCGGCGAATCAACCCGATGTTGAGGTCCGCAAGGGCACAACACGATGAACGATTGATTTGCCAGGTGCGCCGCGTCTGGGAAGAGAACCACCAAGTCCACGGTGTTCGCAAAGTCTGGCGGCAGTTGAACCGGGAGGGTATCGCGGTCGCTCGCTGTACCGTGGAGCGACTGATGCGACACCTCGGCTTGCGTGGCGCGGTTCGAGGCAAGACCCTACGCACGACGACCAGTAGCCCGGCCACGCCCTGTCCGGCCGACCGGGTCAATCGCCGGTTCAAGGCCGACCGGCCCAACGCGCTGTGGGTGTCGGACTTCACTGACGTCTCGACTTGGCAGGGCTTCGTCTACGTGGCCTTCGTGCTCGACGTGTTCGCCCGCCGGATCGTGGGCTGGCGAGTGTCGGCCACGGCGCGCACGGCCTTCGTGCTCGACGCATTGGAGCAGGCGCTGTACGAGCGCGGCCCCATCAGCCCGGATCGGTTGATTCACCACTCCGACCGTGGAGTGCAATACGTGTCGATCCGCTACACCGAGCGCCTGACCGGAGCGGGCATCCAACCCTCCGTGGGCAGCGTGGGCGACTCCTACGACAACGCCCTGGCCGAGACGATCAACGGACTGTACAAGGCCGAAGTGATCCATCGGCAGTCGTGGAAGAGCCAGGAAGCAGTAGAGCTCGCCACCTTAGAATGGGTGGATTGGTTCAACCATCGCCGGCTGCTGGAGCCCATCGGCAACATCCCACCGGCCGAAGCCGAGGCAAGCTATTATCAGCAACTCACCGAGTCTGCTATGGCAGCGTGACTCACACCAACGAGCCTCCACGAAATCCGGGGCGATTCAGGCCGTGCGCGCGCCGGCCTTTTCACCAGGGCAGCTTGATCCACCATAGCGACCGCGGGGTGCAATACGTATCGATCCGCTACACCGAGCGCCTGGCCGAGGCCGGGGTCGAACCCTCGGTGGGCAGCGTGGGGGACTCCTACGATAATGCCCTCGCCGAAACCATCCATGGGCTGTACAAGGCCGAGGTGATCCATCGACAATCCTGGAAGGGCCTGGAAGCGGTGGAATGGGCCACCTTGGTCTGGATCGACTGGTTCAACCATCGTAGGCTACTGGAACCGATTGGCTACCTTCCGCCGGCTGAGGCCGAAGCGACCTATTACCACCGAGTTACCGAGCCCGTAATGGTGACGTGACTCACACCAATAAGCCTCCGGAATTACCGGGGCGGTTCAAAATTTCTGACACTCTCCTTCTTCGGCTCTTTGAAGTCCGAGCGCCTCCACTGGCACAGCTACCAGACCCGCGAGGAGGCCCGAGCAAACATCGTCGAGTACATCACGATGTTCTAGATAGTGTAGTCACGAGCTTGAAAGTGTGAGAGGATCGTATTGGCATGAAGAGAGGTCGATATGAGACTGGCACACAGAAGGCATGATATATCGGACCAGGTCTGGGCGTTACTGGAGCCGCATTTACCGGGCCGGGCGGGGGTATGGGGCGGCGTTGCAAAAGACAACCGATTGTTTATCAATGCGGTTTTCTGGATCATGCGCACGGGTGCGCCGTGGCGCGACCTGCCGCCCGACCTGGGGCACTGGAGCCGCGTGCATCGCCGTTTCATCCGCTGGCGGGATAAGGGTGTGTGGGAGAAATTGCTGGAAATCCTGATCGATGATCCGGATTACGAATGGCTGATGATCGACGCCAGCCATTGCAAGGTCCATCCCCATGCGGCGGGAGCCAGAGGCGGCAATCAGGATATGGGCCGCACAAAAGGGGGCTCAACACCAAGATACATCTGGCCGTGGATGCGCATGGTCTGCCGGTCCGAGTCCTTGTCACACAAGGTCCCACCGCGGATTGCACACAGGCTGCAAAGCTGATCGAGGGGTTGTCGGCGGAGCATCTTCTGGCCGACAAGGGCTATGACACCGATGCGATCCTCGAGCAGGCGAAGGCGCAGAAGATGAACCCCGTTATCCCGCCGAAGAAAAACCGCACAACCCAAAGGCCTTATGACGAGGATCTGTACAAGCTGCGGCATCTGGTCGAAAATGCTTTTTTGCACCTCAAACGCTGGCGCGGCATCGCGACCCGCTACGCCAAAAACACCGCCTCCTTCCTCGCCGCCGTCCACATCCAATGTCTCGTGACTACACTATCTACAACAGCCACCGGCTGCATTCGTACCTGGGTTACCAGAGTCCAGATGCGTTTGAGCGAGACGGTCAACTGGCCGCCGCGGCTTAACGGCATGTCCGTTTTGACTTGACCACGTCAATTCAAGCTGGCCTTCAGTGCTACGACGATGAAGGACAAGTCCTCTACAGAGCCGATGGGAAGATCGTTAACACCCAAGGGCGTGCTACTGCGCTGTAGTCACGTAGCAGCGTTGACACCTAACTCCCCTCGCTCAAACGGAACGCCTACGTTCCTTCAAGTCACCCTCGCCCCAACAACTCCGCAACCGCCGCCGCCGCCTGCCGGCTGGCATCGCAACGCAGTTGAGTGTGCAGCGCCTCAAACTCCACCATCAACTCCGAGCGGGCAACCGCATCATCCAACCAGCGCAGCACCGCCGGACCCAGATTATCCACCGTCGCCGCATCCTGCACGAACTCCGGTACCAAGGTGCGTCCAGCCAGCAGATTCGGCAAGGCAAAATGCGAAACCGTCAGCAACCGTCGGGCGATCCAGGCAGTCACCGGCGCCACACGGTAGGCGACCACCATCGGCCGCTTGAGTAACATCGCCTCCAGCGTCGCGGTTCCCGATGCCAGCAACACCACATCGGCGGCCGCCATCACCTCGCGGGATCGTCCCTGTATCAGGGTCAGCGGCAACATCGGAGCGCGTTCGGCTCGCATCGACTCCAATATCTTGAACAACTCGGGGGTCGCCGCCGGTAACAGAAAATGCACCTCCGGTCGTTGTGCCCACACCCAAGCCGCCGTATCCAGCAGCAACGGCCCCAGTCGGCCCACCTCACCCCGGCGGCTACCGGGCAACAAGGCAACGATGCGCGCCTCGGTCGGCACAGCCAAATGCAACGACTGCCGAGCAAGCAAGGGATCGTTATGCGGAGGGATGGTATCAGCCAGCGGATGGCCGACATAACGTACCAGCACATCGTGCCGCTGGTAGAACGCCGCCTCAAATGGCAGCAGAGTCAACATCAGATCGACCGACCGGGCGATCTTGCGCACTCGCCAAGGCCGCCACGCCCACACCGAAGGGCTGACGTAATGCACGGTCGGAATACCGCGAATCCGCAACCGGCGTTCCAAACCCAGATTGAAATCGGGCGCGTCGATCCCGATGAACACCGCCGGCGGATCGGCAAGCAATTCCCGGTACAGTCGCCGCCGGATACGTAGCAACTCCGGCAAATGACGCAGGACCTCCACCAGACCCATCACCGCCAACCGTTCCAAGGGCACCAAGCTACGCAATCCCTGCTCAATCATGCCGGGTCCGCCGATGCCGCTGAAGCGGGCATGCGGGTAATATGTTCTCAAGGCGGCGATGAGGCCGGCGCCTAGCAAATCGCCCGACAGCTCGCCGGCCACCAGCGCGATGTGCACGAACGACGTGCTCCTAGCGGACGATACCGTTGCGCGAAGGCGCCGTCAGAAACTCGGCCAGAACCTCCAGCCTCGGCCATTCCGCCGCCATTTCCCGAACCTTTTCAGTCGCTTCATCCAAGCGCATGTTGGAACGGTAGATCACTTTGTAGGCGCGACGGATCGCCTGAATCTCTTCATCGGGAAAACCACGGCGGCGCAACCCCTCGGCATTGATACCGTAGGGCTCGGCGCGATAGCCGGCCACGGTGACGTAAGGCGGTACATCTCGATGCACCCCACAGGCGAACCCACAAAAACTATGAATTCCCAACCGGGTGAACTGGTACACCAGCGCGAACCCGCCCAGCACCACATCGTCGTCGATATGGACATGGCCCGCCAGCGATGCGCCGTTGGCGAAAATGGTCCGGTCGCCAACCACGCAATCGTGGGCGATATGGACGTAGGCCATGATCCAATTATCGTCGCCCAACCGAGTCAGGCCGGCGTCCTGCACCGTGCCACGGTTGATCGTCACGAATTCGCGGATGGTGTTACGGTCACCGATCTCCAGGCGAGTCGGCTCGCCACCGTATTTCTTGTCCTGCGGGATTTCGCCCAGCGAGCTGAACTGATAAATCCGGTTATCGCGACCAATCCGCGTCGGCCCCTGAATCACGACATGCGGACCGATCCAGGTGCCAGCGTCGATCTCTACGTCCGGACCGATGACGGAAAAGGGACCAACCGTCACATCCGCCGCCAATCGGGCCGAAGGGTCCACCACGGCGCGCGCATCGATCACAAGTCGATGCCTCGCTTGGCGCACATCAAATCAGCGCTCGCCGCCAACTGGCCATCCACCTTGGCTTCGCAGATGAACTTGCCGATGTCGCGTTTGATACGCTCCAGCCGCACTTCCAGGATCAATTGATCGCCCGGTCCAACCGGTCGCTTGAAGCGGGCGTTATCCACCCCGGCCAGGTAATACATCGACTGGCGATCCGGTCGCACGCCATCGCTCTTGAACGCCAGAATCCCGGTCGCCTGTGCCAGCGCTTCCAGGATCAGCACGCCGGGCATGATCGGCCGTTGCGGGAAATGGCCGAGGAAAAACGGCTCGTTGAAGCTGACGTTCTTGAGACCAATCAGCGACAGCCCCGGTTCGATGGCCAGAACCCGGTCGACCAGTAAAAAGGGATACCGGTGCGGCAGGTATTCCAGAATTTCCTGAATATCCATCGGTTCCAAAACCTTATCCTCTCAAATGGAGCCATTTCGACTGATTTTTTCCAGTGCCGCCACCCGCCGGAACAGCTCGTCCAAGCGACGCAGGCGGGCGCTGATCTTGTTCCAAAGTCGGTTCGGCTCCACCGCCAAACCCGAAGAATAGGCACCCGGTTCGGCGATGGATCGGGCCACCAGCGACATACCGGTCACTTGCACGCGATCGGCGATCTCTAAATGGCCGGCGACGCCGACCCCGCCGCCGAGCATGCAATGGCGCCCGATGCGGGCGCTACCCGCGATACCGACGCAACCGGCCAACGCGCTATGGGCGCCAACCCGCACGTTGTGGGCAATCTGAATCTGGTTATCCAGCTTGACTCCCTCCTCGATCACGGTATCTTCCAGGGCACCGCGATCGATCGTGGTATTGGCGCCGATCTCGACATCGTCGCCGACCCAGACGCCGCCGAGTTGGGGTACCTTGACCCAGCGTCCATCCGGCCCGAGCGCCAGACCGAACCCATCGCTGCCGATCACCGCGCCTGGATGCACCAGCACCCGCCGGCCGATATGAACGCGGTGGCACAGGGTCACCTGTGCCACCAACCGCGTTTCGGCACCCACCACCGCCTGCTCGCCAATCACGCAGTTGGGGCCGACACACACCCCCTCGCCCACCACCGCGCCGGCCTCCACCGTGCACTGCGGACCAATCCAGGCGCTGGCTGCGACCTGGGCACTGGGATCGACCCAAGCCGTGGGATGAATCCCACCATGCGGCCCAGTGGTCGGCACGAACAAGGCTGCGGCTCGGGCATAGGCGACATGCGGGTTAGTGGCCACCAGAGCCGGCACTGGGCAGTACGCGGCATCTTCGGGCGACAAAATTACAGCCGCCGCCCGCGTATGGGCCAGAAACGGACGATAGCGCGGGTGAGTCAGGAAGCTGATCTGACCGGATTCCGCGCCGTTCAGGGGTGCCACACCGGTGATGATGGTCGTGGCGTCGCACCCTTGCAAGCGGGCGTTCGCCGCCGCCGCCACCTCGCCCAGCGTGGTCATCGGGATTATTTGGACGTAAGACGCTTCAAAACCTTGTCGGTGGCATCCACTTGCGGGCTGGCATACAGCGTTGCGCTATCGTTAATGACCAGATCGAAACCTTCTTCCTTGGCGACACTGTTGATCACATCCAGCACTTGCTTCTGAAACTTGCCTAGTTCCTCGTTGCGGCGCAGATTGAAATCCTCACGGAACTCATCGCTAGTCCGCTTCAATTCCCGAGCCTGATTGCGGATGTCGCTCTCCAGATTTCGGCGCTGGCTGTCATTCATCACCGCCCCATCCTTGGATAGTTTCTCCTCCAATCGACGCAATGACTTCTGCGCCTCGACCAACCCTTTTTGCCGCGGCGCGAATTCTTTTTCCAACCGCTTGCTGGCCGATTCGGCTTGCGGCGCGCTACTCAGAATCTTGGCGATGCTGACGAAAGCGATTTTCAAATCGGCCGCCTGGACCAACGAAAGGGGCAGCGCCAGGGCGGTCGCGGCCAACAACCTGTACATAGGTTTCACTCGATAACCTCCATCAAAATATGAACATACATCAGCAAGTCAAAAACCCGCCGTCTATCCCACATCAGTTAAACGGCACGCCAAAGGAGAACTGGAAAACCTCCGTTTCATCGCCCGGCTTATCGTTGAACGGAGCGGCGACACTCACCGCGATGGGACCCAGCGGAGACAGCCACAACCCGGCAATACCGACCGAATAACGCAGTTCGTTGGCATCGAAATCACTTGGAGTCGTAAAGACGTTACCGACATCGAAGAACACCGCCGTCCGCACGTTTTCCGATTGTTCCAGGAATGGCACCGGCAAGATCAGCTGCGTGCTGGCGACGGTCTTGAACGCACCGCCGCTCGGTTCATTGTCGCTGTAACGAGGACCCAGCGTATTGGCCTTGTAACCCCGCACCGACCGCAGGCCACCCGCGTAGAAATTCTCGAAGAAGGGCAAGCCATCGGTATTACCGTAACCATCGCCATAGCCGATATCCGTGCTAAGCGACCAAGTCAACCACCGGGCAAAGGGGTAGTACATCACGCCCCGGTAGTTGATCTTGTAGTATTCCGCATCGCTACCCGGCACGGCGAGTTCGGTTGAAATTTGATTCAGGCTGCCGCTGGTTGGGAAAATAACCCGGTTGCGGGTGTCGCGCGCCCAATTGGCATCCAGCTTGAATTCATTGAAAGCGTCGCCGTTCTGGTCGATATAATCGAGAATTTCAACGGGCGTTCCGGTCGTAGTATCGATCGTAACATGATCGTAGCCGGGCAATAGCACCAACGTATCGAATTCGTTGAGCGGGAACCCGAAACTGACCTGAACACCGTAGTTGTTGAGTACATAGTCGGCGGTATTGATCTGCGAGGCATCAATGTTTCGATAGTAAAGCCGGAACCCACGGCTGATACCATCCGGCGTAAAATAGGGATTGTTATAGAAAAGACTGTAGTTTTCGCCATAGTCGGCCCTGTTGAGCACCAAGCTCATCTGATTGCCGGTGCCGAGAAAATTATTCTGGGTCACACTCGCATTCAGTAACAACCCCGAATCCTGGCCGTAGCCGATGCCAAACATCAGGCTCCCCGACGGGCGCTCGACGACAGTGTAATTCACATCGACCTGATCGTTGGTTCCGGGCACGGCCGGCGTCTCGGCACTGACACTCTCCAAATACTCCAGACGTTGCAGGCGCGTCTTGGAACGATCGAGATCCTTGGTCGAAACCCAGGCACCTTCCGCTTGGCGCAATTCCCGCCGCAACACATCGTCCTGGGTCTTGATGTTGCCCTGAAAGTTGATGCGCCGCGCATAAACCCGCTGGCCCGGATCCACTATGAAGTTCAAGGTGACCTTGCGAGTTTCGTCGTTGACCTGGGGAACCGTATTGATATTGGCGAACGCATAGCCATCCTCGCCCAGACGCTCGCTCAATTTCTTGGTGGTTTCGGCCATCTTGGCACGGGAAAAGGTATCACCCGCCTTGATCGTAATCAGCTCACGCAGATCCTGCTCCGGGACATCGCCGAAATTTCCGGTCAGTTGGATATCCTCAATGCTGTAGGGCTCGCCCTCGGTGATGTTGATGGTGATATAGACATCTTTCTTATCAGGGGTGATCGAAACCTGCGTGGAATCAACATTAAACTTAAGATAACCCCGATCCAGATAAAAGGAACGCAGTGTCTCGATGTCCGCCGCCAGTTTCTGCTTGGAATACTGATCGTCCTTGCTGAAAAAGGACAGCCAACCGGTGGTGGAGGACTGCATCAACCCCAACAGTTCCTTATCGGAAAAAGCTTGATTGCCGACGATGTTGATCTGGCCGATGCTGGCCACCGCGCCTTCCGAAATCTCGATGGTAATGGCAACGCGATTGCGCTCCAGCGGTCGTACCTGGCTGTTGATCCGCACCGCGTAACGGCCACGGCTGTAATACTGTCGCAGCAGTTCCTGCTCCACCTTGTCGAGCAGGGAGCGGTCGAAAACCCGGCCCTCGACCAGGCCGACCTCGGCCAGCGCCTTTTTCAGGTCGTCGGTGCTGATATCCTCATTGCCGGTGATCCGCACCTCGGAAATCGCCGGACGCTCGGTCACGGTCACCACCAGCACGTTACCTTTGCGTTCCAGGCTGACATCGCTGAAGAATCCGGTCTTGAACAGCGCGCGAATGATTTCCGGATACTCCTGCTCGGAAACCGATGAACCGACCTGCACCGGCAAGTAGTTGAATACGGTACCGGCGGAAATACGCTGCAGACCATCGACCTGGATGTCCTGCACGACGAATTCACCAGCGGCTCGCGCCCCGCAGGCCACGACCATCAGACCGAAAAAAAGAATCAGGTGGCGATACAAGTTCATAAGTACGTGGTTACCCCAAGGCCCGGGCGATTAGTTCTTATCCGATGATACGACTGAAGTCGTTGAACAGGGCCAGTCCCATCAACAGCAGCAAAACGGCGATTCCCACCTGCTGCCCCAGATGCTGCACCGTTTCCGACAGCGGACTGCCCTTGATCAGTTCGATCAGGTAATACAGGAGATGGCCGCCGTCCAACACCGGTACCGGCAGCAGGTTCAACACCCCCAGGCTGATGCTGACCAAGGCCAGCAGCGACACGAACGAGATCAAACCGGCGCTGGCCGCCTGACCGGCGAACCGCGCGATGGTCAACGGACCGCTGAGATTGTCCAGCGAGGCCCTGCCGACCAACATTCGTCCCAACATACGCAGGGTCAGCAGCGAGATATCCCAGGTTTTGCCGATCGCCGCGCCGACCGCGTCCAGCGGACCATAACGTACCACGACCCGCAAGTTCCGGGCGAGGTCTTCCGGCATATCGGCGACAGCACCGATGAACCCGACCCGCTGGCCTCGTTCGTTTTCCCGCGTGTCCGGGATCAACTCCAGCAACTGCTCGACGCCTTCACGTTCGACACGCACGCTGAAAGCTTGGCCGGGGTGTTGCTCAATCACCTCGCGCCATTGCCCCCAATCCACGACGGGTTTGCCGTCGGCCAACACGATCCGGTCACCCGGCCGCAAGCCAGCCCGCTCGGCCGCGCCGTCGCGCATCACCTGGCCGATCACCGCCGGCAACACCGGTTGCCAGGGGACCAGCCCAACCCGCTCGAAAACCTGCGCCGGATCGGCCAGCCCCTCCTGGGGTTCGCGGGTATCCAAGGTACGGATTCGAGTCCGGTCGTCGGCATCCAGCACTTTGACTTTGATCTCTTCCCCGGTCATGACTCGATCCACCAACGCCAGCATCACCGCGCCCAGTGTCGGAGTCGCTTTACCGTCGACGGCCATCACCAGGTCGCCCTTGCGAAAATCGCCCGCTGCGGCCAGCGACTTCGGTCGCGGCTCGTCCAGCAATGGTTTGACCCCCGGTATGCCCACCATGAACATGAAGGCATACGCAAGCACGGCGAACAGAAAATTAAAAGCGGGTCCAGCCAACACGATGGCGATGCGCGAACCCACCGGCTGGCGATTGAAGGCCCACTGTCGTTCGTCCGGCGCCACTTCGCCTTCTCGCTCATCCAGCATCTTCACATAGCCACCCAAGGGTAGCACGGCTATCGCATACTCCACACCATCCCGACCGATCCGTCGCCAGAGCGGCCGGCCGAAACCGATGGAAAACCTCAAGACCTTGACGCCCAGGCGACGCGCGACCCAGAAATGACCGAATTCATGGACGGTGATCAACACCCCCAGGGTGACGATCAGGGCCAGCGCCGAAATCAGCGAATTGCTCATCTCACACCTCCAACGTCCGTGCGGCGATCCAGCGGGCGGCGACGGTTCGTGCCTGTGAGTCGCCGGCGAGAATCGCCGCCAGTTCTTCGGCCGCGCTCGTGGGCACTCGTTCCAAGGCATGCTCCACCACGGCCGCAATGTCGGTGAAGCGAATGCGCCGATCAAGGAAGGCCTGAACCGCGACTTCATTGGCGGCATTCAGCACGGCCGGCGCGGTCCCGCCGGCTTCCAGTGCGGTGAAGGCCAGCCGCAAACAGGGAAAGCGGGCGAAATCGGGCGCCTGAAATTCCAGTTTCCCCAAACGGGCAAAATCCAGGAAGGCCACCCCGGAGGTCAATCGCCACGGCCAAGCCAAGGCATGGGTGATGGGGGTGCGCATATCGGGATTTCCCAATTGCGCCAGCACCGAACCGTCTTGATATTCGACCATCGAGTGGATCACGCTCTGTGGATGCACCACCACCTCGATCGCCGCCGTCGGCGCTTCGAACAACCAATGCGCTTCGATGACCTCCAGCCCCTTGTTCATCATGGTGGCGGAATCGACCGAAATCTTGCGGCCCATGTTCCAGTTGGGATGGGCGCAAGCCTGCTCGGGCGTGACATCCGCCAATTGCGCCAGTGGCGCGGTTCGAAACGGCCCGCCGGAGCCGGTCAGCAACATCCGACGTACCCCGGCGGCAGCGAGGCCGATACTCGCGAAATTCGCCGGCAAGCATTGAAACAAGGCGTTGTGCTCGCTGTCGATCGGCAACAGTTCCGCGCCGTGCGAGCGGATCGCCGCCATGAACAACGGCCCGGCCATGACCAACGCCTCCTTGTTGGCCAGCAACACTCGCTTGCCAGCCCGCGCCGCCGCCAGGGTCGGCGGCAGACCGGCCGCGCCAACGATGGCCGCCATCACATAAGCGACTTCGGACAGGGTCGCCGCACGCTCCAGTCCAGCGACGCCGGCCAACACCTCGATCGACCGGCCCGCCTCTCGCAACCGTTCCTGCAACCGCTCGGCGGCGACAGCATCGGCCAGCACCGCAACATCCGGCTCGTGTGTCAGACATTGTTGGAATAGCGCCTCGACATCTTGATGAGCGGTCAGGGCCACGACCCGGAAACGGTCGGGATGGCGTTGCAGCACATCAAGGGTGCTAACACCGATCGAACCAGTCGACCCCAGGATGGCGACCCCGATACGCTCGCTCATCCTCGCATTCCGTACAACCCCAGCAGGAATATCGGCGCGGCGGCGGTCAGACTGTCGACCCGATCGAGCACGCCACCGTGACCGGGCAACAGCGTACCGCTATCCTTCATGCCGCATTGTCGCTTCAGCATGCTCTCGAACAAATCCCCAACGATGGAAAAACCGACCGTCACCATGCAGATTGCCACGAACCAGGGCCAGCGCGCGCCTACACCTAACACCGCCGCGCCGGCCAGCGCGAACATCAACGCGGCCATCCCGGCACCCAGCGCCCCTTCCCATGTCTTGCCCGGGCTGATGGTGACCGCCAGCTTGCGCCGCCCCCAGCGGCGGCCGGCGAAATAGGCACCGATATCGGCGATCCAGACCAGCAGAAACAGGAATAGTACATAGGCCGGTCCAAATTCGTCCCGCAGCGCCATGAATGCCACCCAAGGCGCCGCCAGCACGATCACGCCGGCCACCGCGACGGTCGCCGAGCGATTCTCTTGACGTTCGGGGCGCGTGGTGTAGCGCCACATCCAAAACAGAGCATAGCACCAGCCGGCCAACACGCAGCCCAGCAAACCGACAACGAAGGCGGCGTTGCCCACCCACGGCCAGAACGCCAGGATCAGGGTCAGCACCAATCCACCGTACACCAGGCGGTGACGCGGCCCGTTCAGTCTCGCCAATCCGGCCCATTCCCAGGCACCCAGCAGGATCACCGCCAGCAGCAACAGGCCGAAACCAACCAGCGGTAGTTTCAGCACCGCCCAGACCACCAGTATGGCCAACACGACCGCCGTGACGATTCGCTGTTTAAGCATGTTGGTTTTGCGCCACCTGTTCGGCGGTCCGACCGAACCGCCGCTGCCGGCTGGCGAACGCGACACAGGCGGACTCCAGGTCGTCGTCATCGTAATCCGGCCACAACCGATCGGTAAAATACAGCTCGGCATACGCCATCTGCCACAGCAAAAAATTGCTGATGCGCTGCTCGCCGCCGGTGCGGATGAATAGATCCGGTTCGGGCAGATCGGACAAACAAGTGAAGGAATGCAGGACAGTCGGCGTGATATCGCCCGGTTGCAATCGGCCCTCCAGCACGGCTTCGGAGACCCGGCGCGCCGCCTGGGTCAAGTCCCAACGCCCGCCGTAATTGGCGGCAATGACCAGGGTCAAACCGGTGTTGGCGGCGGTCCGTCGTTCGGCCTTGACGATGTAATCCTGCAGATTTCCGGGAAAGGCACTGTAATCACCGATGAAGCGCAACCGCACGTTGGCGGTGTCCAACCGGCGGATTTCGCCGCGCAGGGTGGTCAAAAACAGCTTCAACAGCACCTCGACCTCCGGTCGCGGCCGTCGCCAGTTCTCGCTGCTGAAGGCAAACAGCGTCAGCACTTCGATGTCGCGCTCGCTGCACGCCCGCACGATCCGACGCACGGCCTTGGCACCCTCCCGGTGGCCCGCCGTACGTGGCAGGGACCGCTGCTGCGCCCAACGACCGTTGCCATCCATGACGATGGCGATATGGCGAGGTAACGGCTGGCACGGCGCCCGTGACATCGGGACGTCAACCGACATTCGAGAGCTTCCTCGTCAGGTTCGCACTCACTGCGGACAACCCGCGCCGACGCTTCAAATTTCCATCAATTCGGCTTCCTTGGCCGCAAGTACCTTGTCCACGTCCTGAATGTGCCGGTCGGTGAGTTTCTGAGTCTCGTCCTGGGCCTGCCGTTCCGCGTCCTCGGCGATCTTCTTTTCCTTGAGCAAGGCCTTGAGTTGATTGTTGGCGTCGCGGCGAATGTTGCGAATCGCCACCTTGGCGCCTTCGCCTTCCTGCCGAACCACCTTGACCAGATCGCGGCGGCGCTCCTCGGTCAGCGCCGGCAGCGGCACCCGGATTACCGTCCCGGCGGACGCGGGATTCAAACCTAGATCGGACTTCAAGATGGCCTTCTCGATCGGTCCCACCATGTTTTTTTCCCACGGTGTCACCAACAGCGTGCGTGCGTCGCTGACGCCGACCGAAGCCACCTGACCAAGCGGCACCTCGCTACCGTAGTAGCTGACCGTAATGTGATCCAGCAGGCTGGCATGCGCGCGGCCGGTTCGCAGCTTGGTCAATTCCTGCTTGAGGCTATCCACGCTCTTGGCCATCCGGTCAGCGGCTTCTTTCTTGATGTCATCGATCATGGTCGTCATTCCCGCACCACGGTGGTGCCCACGCTCTCGCCGCACACGACCCGTACCAGGTCCCCGTGGCGATTGATGTTGAAAACTTTCAGCGGTATGTCGTTTTCCCGGCACATGACAATAGCCGTGGCATCCATCACCTGTAGCTTGCGCGCCAGGGCTTCGTCGTAAGTCAGCCGATCGTAACGCAGCGCCTTGGGATCCTTGAACGGATCCGCCGAATAGATGCCGTCCACCTTGGTCGCCTTGAGCATCACCTCGGCGTTGACCTCGATGGCCCGCAGGCTGGCGGCGGAGTCGGTGGTGAAAAAGGGGTTGCCGGTGCCGGCGGCGAAAATCACCACTCGACCCTTTTCCAGATGGCGGATGGCACGGCGACGAATGTAGTCCTCGCAGACCTCGTTGATGCGGATCGCCGACATCACTCGGGTGAACACCCCCAGTCGCTCCAGGGTATCCTGCATCGCCAGCGAGTTCATGACCGTGGCCAGCATGCCCATGTGGTCGGCCGCGACTCGATCCATTCCCTTCTTGGCCAGCCCGGCCCCCCGAAACAGGTTGCCGCCACCGATGACCATGCCCACTTCAACGCCGAGTTGGCACAGCTCCCGCACCTCGCCCGCAATGCGCGCCAGCACGTCGGGATCGATGCCATAGTCGCCCTCGCCCATCAGGACTTCACCGCTGAGCTTGAGAAGAATTCGCTTGAACGTTGGTCTGGAATCCGGCATGGGCATCGCGCAACCTGCAATATCGGCACTGAGAGAATTGTACTGTAATCGCGGCGGTGGCGGCAGTGAAGCGCGTCGCCCGTTCAGCCGCCTCGCGCCTGAGCCATCACCTCGGCGACGAAATCGTCGGACTTCTTCTCGATCCCTTCACCGAGTTCAAAGCGTTCGAAACGGACCGCTCGGGCCTGATGGGCCTTGAGCAGTTTTTCCACGCTTTGTTCGGGATCCTTGACGAACGGCTGCCCCAGCAAGGTGATTTCATCGAAGTACTTGCGCAGCCGCCCCTCCACCATCTTCTCGACGATGTTGGCCGGTTTGCCGCTGGTCGCTGCTTGTGCCGCGAAGATTTCCTTCTCCTTGGCCACCTGTTCGGTCGGCACTTGATCGGCGCTGACGCACAGCGGCCGACTGGCGGCGACATGCATGGCGATGTCCCGGGCCAGATCGCCATCGCCGCCAGCCAGTTCGACCAGCACGCCGATGCGGGTACCGTGCAGATAGCTACCCAACACGCCGGTGGGAGTCGTCAGCCGGGCGAAGCGACGGACGTTGATATTCTCGCCGATCTTGGCGATGCATTCCCGTCGATTCTGCTCGATGCTCCGGCCGTTTGCCGTGGTCAGGGCCAGCAGTGCTTCCAGGTCGGCGGGATCGCTATCCAGGACCGCCTCGACCACGGCGGCGGCGAATTCCCGGAAGTCGTCGTTCTTGGTGACGAAATCGGTTTCGCAGTTCACCTCGACCATGGCCGCCGCGCCGGCCGCCTGCCTGATGACGATCAAACCCTCGGCCGCCACTCGGCTGGCTTTCTTGTCAGCCTTGGCCTGGCCGGCCTTGCGCATCGCTTCGACCGCCGCCTCGATATCGCCTTGCGTCTCCTGCAGGGCTTTCTTGCATTCCATCATTCCCGAACCCGTGCGTTCGCGCAGTTCCTTAACCAGCGTCGCCGTAATTGCCACCATGCTCACATACCTCGCAACGATAAATTTACCGCACTCAATCTGAAACCGGACTGAACCGAACTCATTAAAAAGGCTCGCGAGCGTCAGGCGCACGAGCCTTTCCGACAAAACCCGGTATTGACGGAAGATCAGCGGGGATCAAACACCATCGCCCGCCGGCAACGCCTCTTCCTCCGGGATTTCGATGAACTCTTCCTCGACGCGGCCCGAAGTCAGCACCGCACGGCCTTCCAGCACCGCTTCCGCCAGACCACCCACGTAGAGCTGGATGGCGCGGATGGCGTCATCGTTGCCGGGGATGACATGGCTGATGCCGTCGGGCGAATTGTTGCTGTCGACCACCCCAATCACCGGGATTCCCAGTTTGTTGGCTTCCTGCACGGCGATGCTTTCGTGACCGACGTCGATTACGAACAGCGCGTCCGGCAAGCTGGCCATGTCCTTGATACCACCCAGGCTGCGTTCCAGCTTGTCCATGTCCCGCCGCAAACCGATGACCTCTTTCTTGGCCAAGCGTTCGAAAGTACCGTCCTGAGCCATCAACTCCAAGTCCTTGAGTCGCTTGATGGATTGGCGGACGGTCTTGAAATTGGTCAGCATGCCGCCCAGCCAACGGTGATTGACATAAGGCATGCCGCAACGGAGCGCCGCTTCGGCGGTCGCCTCGCGCGCCGAGCGCTTGGTGCCCACCAGCAGAATCTTGCCACCCTTGGAAGCCAGCCGCCCGATGAAATTCAGCGCTTCCAGATACAGCGGCAGGGTTTTTTCCAGATTGATGATGTAGATCTTGCTGCGCGCCCCGAAGATATACGGGGCCATCTTGGGATTCCAGTAACGGGTCTGGTGGCCGAAATGCACGCCGGCCTCCAGCATCTGGCGCATGGAAATGGTCGCCATTGCCGAATTCTCCTTAAGGATTGGGGGTTAAGCCTCCATTCGCCCCAAGCGGCGACCCCTCATGGGGGCACCCGGCCGCCCGTGCCGGCGAATGTGCGAAGTGTATGCAACGCGAGAAGGTTTGCCTAAAAGGCGCGCGCTTTATACCATGGATCGCTTGGGAAAACCAAATGAACCACCGCCCGCGGACACGGTCCCAAACACCGCGAGCCGCTCCGGGCGCCGTCCCTCGCCCACCGCCCATATGCCCGTGGATCGACGCCATGTTCCAGAAACCCCCCAGGAAATCGATGAGCATCACTCTCAAGACGCCGGAAGAAATCGAAAAGATGCGCGTCGCCGGCCGGCTGGCCGCCGAGGTCCTGCACATGATCCAAACTCATGTGCGGGAGGGAATCGCCACCGAGGAACTGGACCGGATCTGCCACGACCACATCGTCGATGTCCAGCAGGCGATCCCCGCTCCGCTCAACTATCGCGGTTTCCCCAAATCCATCTGCACGTCGCTCAACCATGTGGTCTGCCACGGCATTCCCGGACCGAAGAAGTTGAAGAAAGGCGACGTACTCAACATCGATATCACGGTGATCAAGGACGGCTATCACGGCGACACCAGTCGGATGTTTCAGGTCGGTACCCCGCCGGTCGCCGCGCAACGCGTCAGCCGGGTGGCCTACGAGTGCCTGTGCATCGGCATCGAGATGGTGCGGCCCGGCATCCGCCTCGGCGACATTGGCCACGCCATCCAGCGGCACGCCGAAGCTCAGCACTGCTCGGTGGTGCGCGAGTACTGCGGTCACGGCATCGGCCGGGAATTCCACGAAGAACCACAGGTGCTGCATTACGGCGACCCCGGCACCGGCGTCGAGCTGGTTCCCGGCATGATCTTCACCATCGAACCGATGATCAACGCCGGCAAACGGCACGTCAAGCTGCTCCCCGATGGTTGGACCGTGATCACCAAGGACCACAGCGTTTCCGCCCAATGGGAGCATACCGTGCTAGTGACCGAAACCGGCCACGAAGTCCTCACGTCGTACCCGGGCGATCCGCTGTAACCGCCCGCCATACTTACGGAAGATCCCATGGCCGTCACCGATATCGCTTTCCCATCCGTCGCCGCGCCCAACACATTCTCCGTCCACGCCGAACCGCCGCCGGACCACTTGCGACCGGTCGAGATCGCTCCATTCGACGCGGAGGCTTTCGCCCGCGATCTGGCGGCCGCCGCCAACCCGCTGGCCATGTTCCGGGCTCTGCTCAAACAGACCGATGCCCGGTTCAAGGAACTGTTCCAGCAAGGCGTACCCGCTTACGAATTGGTGCCCGCTCGCGCCGGCCTGATGGATGATCTGTTGCGATTCGTCTGGCTGCGATTTTTCGAGGCCGATACCCCGGATCTGGCGTTGACGGCGGTCGGAGGCTATGGCCGCGGCGAGCTGCACCCCGGCTCGGACGTGGACATCATGATCCTACTGGATGAGCGGACGCTGGAAGCCCGCCGTTCCGAGCTGGAAGCCTTCATGGCCTTCCTGTGGGATATCGGGCTGGAGGTCGGGCACAGCGTGCGCACGCTTGAGGATTGCGTCCATGAAGGCGCCGCCGACATCACGGTCGCCACCAGCCTGATGGAAGCGCGGTTGTTGATCGGCACATCGGTCCTGTTCGAGCAGATGCGTGCCGCCACCGGCCCCGACCGCATCTGGCCGGATACCGCCTTCTTCGAGTCCAAGCAGCGGGAACGCTGCCAACGCTGCCACAAATACAACGAAACCGCCTTCAACCTGGAACCCAATATCAAGGACGGTCCCGGCGGGCTGCGCGACATGCAGATGATCGGCTGGGTGGCCAAACGGCATTTCGGCGTCAGTACCCTGCAGGAACTGGTGAGTCACGGTTTCCTGAGCCCGAGCGAATACGACGAGCTGATCGACTGCCGCAACTTTCTCTGGCAGGTGCGCTTCGCCCTGCATACGCTGACCGGCCGCCGCGAAGACATGTTGCTGTTCGATCACCAGCGCCGGATCGCCCAGCAGTTCGGCTACCGGGATCAGGCGCAAAACCTGGCGGTCGAGCAATTCATGCAGCGCTACTACCGCACCGTCAACGCGCTCAGCCGGCTGAACGAGATGCTGCTGCAACTGTTCGAGGAGGCGATCCTGCTGGCTGACGAACCGGGCGAACCGCAGCCCATCAATCGCCGTTTCCAGGTCCGTCGCGGCTACCTGGAAGTGACCCAGCCCAATGTGTTTCTGCGCTACCCGTTCGCGCTGCTGGAAATCTTTCTGGTCTTGCAGCAACACCCGGAAATCAAGGGGTTGCGAGCCTCCACCATCCGCCTGATCCGTGACCACCGGCCGCTGATCGACGACAAGTTCCGCAACGACGTGCGCCCGCGCAGCCTGTTCATGGAGATCCTGCGCCAACCGCACGGGGTGACGCTGCAACTGCGGCTGATGAACGCCTATGGCGTGCTGCCGGCCTACCTGCCGGAATTCGGCCATATCCTCGGACGGATGCAATACGACCTGTTCCACGCCTACACCGTCGATCAGCACATCCTGTTCGTGGTGCGCAATCTGCGGCGGTTTTTCCTTCCCCAATTCGCCCAGCGGGACCCGGAATACAGCGCGATCATGGAGCAACTGCCCAAGCCGGAATTGCTTTACATCGCCGGTCTGTACCACGACATCGCCAAGGGACGCGGCGGCGACCATTCCATCCTGGGTGCTCAGGACGCCGAACGGTTCTGCCGCCAGCACGGGCTCAGCAGTTTCGACACTCGGCTGGTAGCTTGGCTGGTGCGTCACCATCTGACGCTGTCCCTGACCGCGCAGAAGAAAGATATCCACGACCCGGACGTCATCCATCAATTCGCCCTGCAAATGGGCGATCAGATGCATCTGGATTACCTTTATCTGCTGACGGTCGCCGATATCCGCGGCACCAATCCCCACCTGTGGAACACTTGGCGGGCGTCGTTGCTGTGGACCTTGTACAAGGCCACCCGCCAGGCATTGCGGCGCGGGCTGGACCACCCCATCGACAAGGAGGAGCGCATCCGCGAAGCGCAGGCGCAGGCGCGGCAACGGCTGCACGCCACCAAAATCGATGGAAAGCGCATCAACCGGGTATGGGAAGGCTTCGGCGACGATTATTTCCTGCGTCATTCCGCCGACGAAATTGCCTGGCATACCCGCGCGATTCTCAAGAAGGGCTATCACGAGCGACCGCTGGTCATGGCCCGCGACGATCCCGGCCGGGGCGGCACCGAGGTCTTTATCTACACCCGCGATCAAGACAATCTGTTCGCGTTGATCACCTCCATCCTCGACCAGTTGGGATTGACCATTCTCGATGCCCGCATCATCACCGGTCACAGCGGTTATACCCTGGACAGCTTCACGGTGCTGGAGGACTCCGGCTCGCCGATCCGCGACCGACGGCGGATCAAGGAAATTACCTCTACCTTGCTGCACTACCTGAGCCGGCCGGACAAAACGCCGCCGGAGCCCAACCGACACATTTCCCGAATCCAGAAAGCGTTTCAAATACCCACCTGGGTTTCATTCCGGGAGGATCAGGCCAACGGGCGCACCTTGGTGGAACTGGTGTCCTGGGATCGACCGGGGCTGCTGTGCCAGGTTGGCCAAGCGTTCATGAAATGCGGGGTACAAGTGCATAACGCCAAGATCGCCACCATCGGCGCCCGAGCCGAGGACGTGTTCTTCGTCACCGACCGGGACAACCGGCCCTTGAATAACCCGGTAAAATACGCGGCGCTGAGGAAGGCATTGGTCGAACAACTGGATTCGGGCGAAGAGTAGGAAGCCATACAAAAACTCCCATCTCCCCTTGAGGGAGAGGGATTTGGACAAGAACGCCGCCTCGGCACTGAATGCGTCGAGGCGGCGTTCTTGTCTCCTGTTTCCAATCACCCTCTAAAGCGCTCCATGCTCCCGTTGCTCCCCCCTCGTTATGGAGCAACAGCCGACGGCGATGATCGATCCGCACGCGCCGACAATCTCCCCCATCATCCGCGCCCGCTTGATTTCGTCGCCCCACCCACCGCAGGTGAGTCGTCATCATAACCGTGTATTTCTACACGGATTTCTTATCAATTGCTACTACACTGATAAAGGTTCGCTCCTCCAAATTACGCGCACCAAAATCCAGGGATCGAACCGTCATTTCCCATCGAACCCCAAGGAGAAATGCTCATGCTCGGTGTAATCGGTATTATCGTTTCGCTGGGTCTGCTGATGTACCTCGCCTATCGAGGGATCAACGTGCTGGTGCTGGCCCCGCTCATGGCCCTGCTGGCGGTGCTGATCGGCGGTGGCTTCGATGTCTTGCTGCCCACCTATACCCAAATCTTCATGAAAGAGCTGGGCGGCTATCTGATCAAGTTCTTTCCTCTGTTCCTGCTGGGCGCGATCTTCGGCAAGCTGATGGACGACTCCGGCTCGGCTCGGAGCATCGCTCACTGGATCGTCGCCAAGGTTGGCAAGGATCGTGGCATTCTCGCCATCGTCTTGTCCTGTGGCATCTTGACCTATGGCGGCGTGTCACTGTTCGTGGTCGCTTTCGCCGTCTATCCCATCGGCGCCGCGCTGTTTCGCGAAGTCGGTATGCCCAAGCGATTCATCCCCGGCGCCATTGCCCTGGGTTCCTTCACTTTCACCATGACCGCATTCCCGGGTACGCCGGCCATCCAGAACGCCATTCCCGCGCCGTTCTTCGGCACCAACACCTTTGCCGCGCCAGGACTAGGCGTCATCGGCGGCCTGATCATGCTGATCGGCGGTACATTGTGGCTGCATATCCGCGCCAAGCGGGCCATGGCCGCCGGCGAAGGGTACGGCGAGCATCCCCACGAAGGCTTGGATACCAAGGGTGATCTCGAACACAGCCCTCCATTCCTCATTGCCCTGTTACCGATCCTTCTGGTGATCGGCTTCAACGCCTTATTCACTTATGTGGTATTCCCCAACACCAGTTTCGACGCTCTAGCCGATCCCAAATTCGGCGCGATAAAACTGTCGGCGGTCGCGGGTCTGTGGTCGATCATCGTCGCCCTGATCATCGCGATCGTATTCATCATCGTCGTCCACTGGCAGCGCTGGCGCAACGTGGTCGAATCGGTCAACATCGGCACCATGGGTTCGTTGCTGCCGATCTTCAACACCGCCTCGGAAGTCGGCTACGGCAACGTCATCGCCTCCTTGCCGGCGTTCCTGGTCGTAAAGGATGCAGTGCTAAGTGTTTCATCCAATCCGCTGGTTTCGGAAGCGGTTGCGGTCGGCACCCTGGCCGGCATCACCGGTTCCGCCTCCGGCGGCATGAGCATCGCCCTCAGCACCCTGGGCGCCCATTATTTGGATCTGGCCAGCGCGGTCGGCATCAGTCCGGAACTGCTGCACCGAGTCGCGGTAATGTCCTCCGGCAGTTTCGACTCGCTGCCCCATAACGGCGCGGTGATCACCCTGTTGAGCATTTGCCGGCTGACCCACCGGCAATCCTACTTCGATATTTTCATGGTTTCCGTGGCCATCCCGGTGAGCGCTCTGGTCGTCGTCATCACTCTGGGAACGATGTTTGGCAGTTTCTGAGCCTGGCCTGCCGCCCGCGACCACGGGCGGCGGTTCCCATTAAATAATGAGGGACATCTCATGCAGCATCCCCTGCTCGCTTCCCTGCATATCCCCGAACGCGGCAAGGTGGTCAACGCCCGCGAGGCCGTGAGCCTGATCCGCCCCGGCGACACGCTGGCCACCAGCGGCTTCGTCGGCACCGGCTTTGCCGAGAGCATCGCTCGTGCCGTGGAAGAACTGTACCTTGCCCCCGACGTGCCGACGCTGGATAAACCCCATAATCTAACTTTGGTCTACGCCGCCGGTCAGGGTGACGGCAAATCCCGCGGTCTCAATCACTTCGGCCACGAGGGACTGGTCAAGCGCATCATCGGCGGGCACTGGGGATTGGTGCCGAAGCTGCAAGCGCTGGCGGTGGACAATAAGATCGAAGCTTGGAACCTACCGCAGGGCGTGATCACCCATCTGTACCGCGACATCGCCGCCGGCAAACCGGGGACCTTGACCCGGGTCGGACTGGGCACTTTCGTCGATCCACGTCACGGCGGCGGCAAGCTCAATACCCGTACCGAGGCGGATCTGATCGAACTGATGGTGATCGGCGGTCAGGAGTATCTGTTTTACAAGGCGTTTCCGATCAATGTCGGCATCATCCGCGCCACCACCGCCGACGTCGACGGCAATCTGACGATGGAAAAGGAGGCGCTGACGCTGGAATCGCTGGCCATCGCCATGGCAGCGCGCAATTCCGGCGGCATCGTCATCGCCCAGGTGGAGCGAGTGGCCGAGCAAGGTTTCCTGCGACCCAAGGATGTGCGGGTGCCCGGCATTCTGGTGGATTGCATCGTGGTCGCGCCGCCGGAACATCACTGGCAGACCTTCGCCACTCAATACAACCCCGCGTTCTCCGGCGAGATCAAGGTGCCGCTGGCCTCGATCGCGCCGATGCCGATGAGCGAGCGCAAGATCATCGCCCGTCGTTCGGCACTGGAACTGACGATGAACGCCATCGTCAATCTCGGCATCGGCATGCCGGAGGGCGTGGCCAGCATCGCCGCCGAGGAGAAGATCATCGATCTGCTGACCCTGACCGCCGAGCCGGGCGTGGTGGGCGGCATTCCCGCCGGCGGGCTGGATTTCGGCGCCGCCACCAACGTCCAGGCGATCATCGATCAGCCCAATCAGTTCGATTTCTACGACGGTGGCGGGCTGGACATCGCGGTGCTGGGACTGGCTCAGGTCGACCGGCAGGGTAATCTCAACGTTTCGAAATTTGGTCCACGCATCGCTGGCGCCGGCGGCTTCATCAACATCAGTCAGAATGCCCGGAAAGTCGTGTTCGCCGGCACATTCACCGCTGGCGGGCTGGACATCGTGGTGGAAGACGGTCAGTTATGCATCCGGCGCGATGGAGGCACCGCCAAGTTCATCGAAGCGGTCGAGCAGCGCACCTTCAGCGGTGAGGTTGCCTATAGCGGCAAGCAGCCGGTGCTGTACGTGACCGAACGGGCGGTGTTCCGTTTGGGTTCGGAAGGGCCGGAACTGATCGAGATCGCACCGGGGGTCGACCTGGAGCGCGATGTGCTGGCGAAGATGGGATTTCGACCCGCCATCAGCTCTCAACTCAAGCTCATGGACGCCCGCGTTTTCCAGGAAGGACCGATGGGCTTGCGCGACCTGATGGCGGCGCGGCCACTCGATCAGCGCCTATCCTACGATCCGGTCAAGAATCGGTTTTTCCTCAATTTCGAGGGCTTGGCGATCCGCAGCCACGACGATATCGAACGTATCCGGGCCGCAGTGCGCAATCAGGTCGAACCGTTGGGCAAGAAGGTGTTCGCGATCGTCAATTACGATAATTTCTCGATCACCCCGGAATTGATGCAGGAATACATGGATATGGTGAGCGACGTGGTGCAGCTCTACTACTTGGGCGTGACCCGCTACACCACCAATACCTTTCTGCGAGCCCAGCTTGGCGATGCCCTGCGCCAGCGTGATCTTGCGCCTCAGCTTTACGAAACCGCCGCCGAAGCGGCGGCGCGGCTCGATCCGTCCAAAGCATCCAAGGGAAGCGCTTGAGTGACAATGCAGGCCAGCCGTCCAGGGCGGCGTGCTGGCCTGCATCTTCTGTGTCATCTATCCGAAACATTGCTCTGGAATTTCAACGCTGTTACACCAAAGTCTCACTTTGATTATGTGGAAACGGCTCATTATCTCTGGTTGGAGGCGCTGCCGTAGTGAATATTAAATTATTTCATTACGTTAAATTCAACTAATCCACCTCTGTAGCGAAACGAGTGGCCCTCTTCAAGTTAGAGCCGCATGGTTAAACGACCTACAAACGAAGCATACTAATGACTCTTCGCATTTGGTGGACAGTCTGGGGCGAACTGGTACGAAAGCTCGTGGCGCTAGGCGCGTCATTCGCATCAATGGTCGGGCTCCTTGTTGCATTCCTTCCTTCCATGAAAGACTTGCCGTTGTGGGCCACAGCACTCTTAGTATCCGCAGCGTTCTTCTTTCTCATCCTTTTGGTATTGGAGTTCCTCGACTATCGCGGCCATCGCGTTTATGCCAAGACCGATACTGAGGGCATTAAAGGGTACATGCACAAATGGATCGAGCACGGCGGTCGAGTCGCTATCTGGACCCGAGACATGAGTTGGGCTCAAAATCTGGAGACACGTAACCTATTGACCGAGAAGGCTCGCCGACATGAACTCATCCTTTGTTTACCTGAACTCAATGAATTCACGACGGAGCTAGCAAGGGCTGGCGCCGAAGTGTGTGCCTACGGGGCAACGCTTCTCGAATCGCCAGCATCGCGGTTTACGATCGCATTTTTCGGAAGGAATGGGGCTCGAGTAGCGGTAGGCCGAGCGGAGGGCGATACTCATGTAATTGATGAGTTTAGTACCAGCGATCACCCAGCGTTCTACCTGGCGGCGGACCTAGTTGCTCTCGTGCGCGCCCTACAAGGAAAGCATAACAGATGAAGTCCATCACATCGTGTTCGGCAAAAAGCCACGCCGACCTAGCTCACGAGTGGAATCAGTTAGCTGAGCAGCGCCATCATCAGATCGTCTCCGGCGAAGATCTCAGTTTTCATCATGTTGTCTCCCCCACCATGTGGCGCCTTTTCGAGGGTGCGGACCCCAATGTCGTTCTAGATATTGGCTCGGGTACGGGCGAATTCACCCTCCAACTTGCCCAGATTGCGGGACAAGTTATTGCCGTCGAGCCCTCGCAAGCCAGTATGAAGATTGCGCGCCGGGTCTGTGCAAGCGCACATAACGTAAGCTATGTCGAAGCGTCGCTTGAAAAGGCGGCATGTATCCTCGACAAGGAACCGGCGACAGCCGCAGTCGCTGTAATGACCTTGATGACGACACCAGACCTCCGAAGATTCGCGAAGGCGCTCGCTGCACTCTTGCAGACCCGCGCGTGGTTCGTAGCTACCCTTACACACCCTTCCTTCTGGCCGAGGTACTGGGGCTATGAAGAAGAACACTGGTTTCACTACGAGCGCGAAATATTCATAGAGGCCCCATTTGTAATTTCAAAGAACCGCACCGAGGTTAGAACCACCCACATCCACCGGCCCATCGAACAATACGTAAGCGCATTTGCAGAACACGGATTTCGCCTCGACGCACTCGCAGAGCCGATGCCAGCGCTAGAGATAGAGGCGCTCTATCCGAGAACTTGGAAATTCCCACGTTTCCTCGGGCTGCGGTGGGAAAAGGTCGTCTAACAATACTTAACTCGACTGTAGGCTCGTGTCCGCTCACCGCAACCGGTCAACATGAACGTTACCTTCATGTCACGCACTATGCTCACACTGGCAACCAGTGTCTCGTTTGTTTATCTCGGATTATGCGCCGCCCTGTTCATTTTCCAGCGTTCACTGATCTACTTTCCGCAACCACGATCACTTGACCGTGGCGTGGTCACGATCTCCTTGCAAGTAGACGGAGCCGAGGTGCTCGTCACCACCCGCCCGCACAGCGGCCCGAATGCGCTCGTCTACTTCGGCGGCAACGCGGAGGATGTCTCCTTCAACCTGCCCAGCTTTGCAACGGCCTTCCCCGACCACGCCATCTACTTGATGCACTACCGAGGTTACGGAGGCAGTTCAGGCAAACCTTCCGAAGCCGCGCTCTTCGCCGATGCTCTCGCTCTGTTCGACCAGATCCGTACCGAGCACTCGAACATCGTGGTCGTGGGCCGTAGTCTGGGCAGCGGTGTCGCGGTTCACTTGGCCAGTCTGCGGCCCGTTACCCGCCTGGTCCTTGTCACCCCTTTCGATAGCATCCAGGAACTCGCCGCACGCCAGTTTCCGTACTTACCTGTGCGTTGGCTGCTGCTGGACAAGTTCGAATCCTGGAAATACGCGGCGCGGGTCGTTGCGCCGACGCTCGTCATGGCGGCCGAACACGATGAAGTCATTCCACGCACCAGCACCGAATCGCTATTCACAGCTTTTCGTGATGGGATTGCGGTACTGAAGATTGTCGCCGGCACGAGCCACAACACCATTTCCGACAGTCCCGAATACATTCCGCTACTGCAAGGCCAGTCATCGAATTGACGATGCGTCGATCGAACTAGCGGCGCCCACGGCAAGTTCCAAAGGCACCGGACCCACAGATGGCACGAGCCGGTACTTTGCGGTTTGCGGCAACCCGGACGCTTATAATCCGTTGCCGAACCGTCCTTACCCCAACCGGAAACCCACATGGATACTCTCACCCTCACCCGCCCCGACGACTGGCACCTGCATCTGCGTGACGGCTCGGCCCTGCACGCGGTCGCGCCGCACAGTGCCCGCCAGTTCGCCCGCGCCATCGTCATGCCCAATCTGCGCCCGCCGGTAACGACGACCGAACAAGCGCTGGCCTACCGGGCGCGGATTCTGGACGCGATACCGGCGGGACTGGAATTCCAACCCCTGATGACGCTGTATCTGACTGACAACACCCCACCGGTCGAAATCGCTCGCGCCCGATCTTCCGGCCACATTCACGCCTGCAAACTCTATCCAGCCGGCGCGACCACGAATTCCGATTCCGGCGTAACCGACGTCCGCAAAATCCATCCGGTGCTGGAAGCCATGCAGGCGCAAGGCTTGCCGTTGTTGATCCACGGCGAAGTCACCGACCCGGACGTGGATATTTTCGACCGCGAGGCGGTGTTCATCGACCGAGTCTTGAACTCGATAGTTCGCGACTTTCCCGCGCTGAAAATCGTGCTGGAGCACATCACCACCCAGGATGCGGCGGACTACGTGCGGGCAACACCGGCCACGGTCGCGGCGACCATCACCGCCCATCACCTGCTCTACAACCGCAACGCCATCTTCCAGGGCGGCATCCGACCGCACTACTACTGCTTGCCGGTGCTCAAGCGCGAGCTTCACCGACAAGCGCTGCTCAAAACCGCCATCAGCAGCGATCCCAAATTCTTCCTCGGCACCGATAGCGCCCCGCACCCACGTTCGGGCAAGGAAACCGCTTGCGGCTGCGCCGGTTGCTACACCGCTCATGCCGCGTTGGAGCTGTACGCCGAAGCCTTCGACTCAGTCGGCGCACTGGATAAACTGGAAGCCTTCGCCAGCTTCCACGGCGCGGATTTCTACGGTCTGCCGCGCAATGCGGGAACCATCACCCTGCGCCGCCAACCGACGGACGTGCCCGCCTCGTTTCCGTTCGACGACGACGAGCTGATCCCACTACGGGCCGGAGAAATTCTGGCATGGCGTCTGGCGTAGGCATGTCCAGAATCGACCAGTCGTTCCTACTGATATGTGGTTGCCCATAAGCCATCTTCATCCCAACTAATCTCCAATTAGTTTTATTACAGGCAACATTATTTCTCATCCAGAGAAACCGGTGACAGGATTCCTGTCGGCGATCTAACCAATAAAACCATTGATAATCATATCACTATAAATTTTTAGTCGATTACCTTTCATCTTGGCATGGAGCCTGCTTTATTCAGGTCGTACAGAAACAAAGTTTCCCAACCCCTTAAAGAGGACACGACCATGAGCACCATTACCATCCAAGACCTGGACCTGAGCAAGACCCTCGACCGTCAAGCCATGGCTAAACTGAGCGGCGGCTACACCTACACCGGTTCGAGCACCTATAACGGTTCCTGGAGCTTCGTCAGCTCTTGGAAGCAGAACGGCGGCTTCAAGACCATCGGCTTCATCAAGTACAAGGTCGACAAGCTGCACAAGAAGTATCAGCGCACCCAGACCAAGGTCGATCATTACGAGCAGTTGACGGTGGTGATCGGCTAAGACCTGCCTACCCAGCGGTATCGAACGGAGGCTCCTTCGGGGCCTCCGCTTCTACGTTTGTAGGGCACCGCACGATCAAGATAAGGCAATAAAACACTTGGAAAATTTGATTCATGAATTTGAAAATTCAGGGATGAAAGCGGATGATCTTCGCGCCACCTTGGATAAACTCAAGAAAGTCAGAATTTGCAACAATCCGGCCAATTAAATAAGCCAATTTGATTGGAATTGTTTTTCAGGATGAATCATTCCGTGTATCAAACCCGTAGGCATGGACCCCGAGTACTATTTTGCAAATAGAGGAGGCCATCATGAGTTCTGGAATGTCATCATACGCACTGAGCTATATGGTGCTCTATCATCCCAAACTCGTACTGCCAAGATATGGCAATTCCAGTACGCGCTACGTGGATCGCCGCGACCCCGTAAAATCACATCCCGTTGGAAAACAGCAAGACAAAAGCAATACCAGCGCTGGTCGCGGTTGTGATCGATCCAAGATCGACACCGTCACCATCCACATCATGGAACTGGCCCGCAACAGTGACGAAACCCGGTTCGACGGTGTCAACGCACACTTTGCGGTGCTTCGCAGCGGTACCGTCCTCCACCTCCACGACGAAAGCGAATATCTCTTCGCTTCCCATGATTTCAACTGCCGTTCCATCGCTGTGGAGTTCGAAGGCAACTACCCTTACAAGCAGCAGAAAAACGGTCAATACCTATGGTGGAGCGACACCTACCCCACTCCTCGTTCCAAGCAGGATGGCCCCACGGTCGATCAAATCGTCGCCGGCCGTGCCTTGGTGAAATACTTTCGAGATCGGCATAAGATTCAAAACATCTTCGCGCACCGTCAATCCTGCGGCAAAGTCTGTCCGGGTCCCCATCTGTGGTTCAATATCGTCAAATGGGGAGTCGAGAAGCTGGGATTGAACGATGGTGGTCCTGGTTACACGACCAGCAATGACCACTGTTCAGGTAGCATCATCCCCAGTCACTGGCGCGACGAGAAATGGGCAATCGACCTCAGCAAACCTTTTTCCAACTCGACTTTTAGCGGACCAAGCCCAACCCACGGCAACATCTGCATTCCTCCCTAGCGGACCAGCTCCAACAATCGTGTCCCTCGTTGCATCAAGACGCTGAGGCAGGCGATACTCGTGCCACAACTACCGAATAAAGCCCCGCAGCATCAAGCCACGGGGCTTCGTTCATTTCGGAATCGATCAAATGCGCGATTCGGTCAGTATAGGCAAGCGGTCGCCCTGACTATCCGCTCCGGCGTTTCGCCCCGATTTACAGCGACTTCTTGCAGAAATACCAGTCAGTACATTCGTACTCACCCTGACTGACCCGCGCCTGAGCTTCCTCGGCGGTGGCCGGCGGCGGTACGATGACCTTATCGCCCGGCTGCCAACCTTCGGGGGTGGCGACCTTGTTGGCATCGGAGGTCTGCAACGCCTGGACCAGACGCAGAAACTCGGCGATGGAGCGACCGTTGCTCATCGGATAATAAACCATGGCACGCAGGATGCCGTTGGGGTCGATGATGAAGGTGGCACGCACGGCGGAAGTATCGGCCGCACCCGGATGAATCATGCCATAGGCCCGAGCCACGGCCATCGACAGATCGGCGATGATCGGGAACTTGATTTCGACGCCGAACTTCTCCTGAATGTTGCGCATCCAGGCCACATGCGAGTAGTGGCTGTCGATGGACAGACCCAACAACTCGCAATTCAGTTGGGCAAACGAATCCTGAGCCTTGGCGAAGGCCATGAACTCGGTGGTACATACCGGGGTAAAATCGGCCGGATGGGAAAACAGCACCAACCATTTACCCTGATAGTCAGCTAGTTTTCGAACGCCGTGGGTGGTGGGCGCCTCGAACTCGGGAGCGCGCTCGTTCAAACGGGGTAGACCAACAGTCTCTTTCATGGGAGTCATGGTTTCCATGGGATGTTCCTCGGTTAGCAGAATCAATGTTGTAAATCCCCAAAGGAATTCACGTAGCCAGAATATTAGTATTTACTTATTTATTAAATTTAATTATCGCTAATAAAACCATAGGAAAGGGCTATGTTAAGGCATAAGCCATCACCCGATTTCCGATGCGCCGCCAAACCGCTTGGCCGACGCGAGGCGGCAAACCACCACCCCAAGCTGGGGAAGATCAGCATCTGCCGTCAGCACCATCAGCATAAACAGCGACCCTTAAGATGCGATGACATCAGACCATGAACATGCCTTCTCCTCCCCAATCTCCGCTTTGGCACACACTGGCCCCCGATCAGGTTCTACGCGAAGTGGACACCGCGCCCGGCGGGCTGAGCGAAGCGGAAGCCACCCGACGGCTGGACATGCACGGTCCCAACCGGCTACACCCCCCGCAGCGACGCGGGCCGTTCACGCGCTTCCTGCTGCAATTCAACAACGTATTGATCTACCTGCTGCTGGTTTCGGCCGCGATCACCGGCGCGCTGGGTCATGGCATCGACACTGCCGTGATTCTGGGCGTGGTCCTGATCAATGCCATCGTCGGCTTCGTGCAGGAAGGCAAGGCCGAATCGGCCATGGCCGCTATCCGCAAGATGCTGTCGCCGCACGCCATGGTGCTGCGCGACGAGCAACGCCGGGAAATCCCGGCCGAGGCATTGGTGCCCGGCGACTGGGTGCTGCTGCAATCGGGCGATAAGGTGCCCGCCGACCTACGGCTGGTCGAGGCCAGAAATCTGCGGATTCAGGAAGCGGTGCTGACCGGCGAGGCCGAGGCGGTGCACAAAACCACGGCTCCCGTCCCAGCCGAGGCGGCACTCGGCGATCGCCGAAGCATGGCGTATTCCGGCACTCTGGTCAGTTACGGTCAGGGCTTGGGCGTGGTGGTGGCCACCGGCGAACAGACCGAGATCGGCCGAATCAGCATCCTGCTGGAGCAGGTCGAGGCCATCGCCACGCCCCTGCTACGGCAGGTGGCGCAATTCGGCCGCTGGCTGAGCCTGGCCATTCTGGTGGTAGCCGGCGCCACCTTCGCCATCGGGGTGCTCTGGCGCGGCCAGACCATGGACGACATGTTCATGGCGGCGGTGGCGCTGGCGGTAGCGGCGATTCCCGAGGGATTGCCGGCGATCATGACCATCATCCTGGCCATCGGCGTCCAGCGCATGGCAACGCGCAACGCCATCATTCGCCGACTGCCGGCGGTGGAAACCCTGGGGTCGGTGACCGTCATCTGTTCGGACAAAACCGGCACCCTGACCCGTAACGAAATGACCGTGCAGCGGGTCGTCACCGCCGACCGGATTTTCGAAGTCAGCGGTGTCGGCTACGCGCCGATCGGCGGGTTCAGCGTCGGGGGTGAACCAATCATGCCGGAAGACGCCGTCGACTTGCCGGCCATCGCCCGTGCCGTGCGCCTGTGCAACGACGCCAATCTGCGCGAGCGCGATGGCGAATGGCGCATGGACGGCGACCCCACCGAGGGTGCGCTGCTGGCTCTGGCACTGAAATCCGGCCTCGACCCGATGGCCGAGCAAGCTCGGTTCCGCCGTCTGGACAGCATTCCCTTCGAGTCCGAACACCGTTTCATGGCCACCCTGCACCACGATCATCACGGCGAGCATGTGATCCACGTCAAGGGCGCACCGGAACGGGTGCTGGCGATGTGCGCGGACGAACTACATCCCGACGGCCCATGCCCCTTACGCCCGGCATATTGGCATGAACAACTCGAAGCCTTGGCGGCGCAAGGCCAACGCGTGTTGGCGGTCGCCTACCGGGCGGTACCCAAGACCCAGCACGAGCTGACCTTCGCCGACGTCGAGGCTGGCCTGACGCTGCTGGGTTTGCTTGGCATCAGCGATCCGCCGCGCGAGGCGGCGATCCGAGCGGTACGACTCGCTCAACAGGCCGGCATCCGGGTCAAGATGATCACCGGCGACCACGGCGCCACGGCGCAAGCCATCGCTGCTCAGCTTGGCATCGGCGGCAATCGACGAGTGTTGGCCGGACCGGAGCTGGAAGCGCTGGACGACGCGGCGCTGCGATCGGTGGTTCTGGACACCGACGTGTATGCCCGCGCCAGCCCCGAGCACAAACTGCGGCTGGTCGCGGCCCTTCAGGACAACCGCCAAGTGGTGGCGATGACCGGCGACGGGGTCAACGACGCCCCAGCGCTCAAGCGCGCCGATGTCGGGGTGGCGATGGGGATGAAAGGCACCGAAGCGGCCAAGGAAGCGGCGGAAATGGTGCTGGCCGACGACAATTTCGCCTCCATCACCCACGCGGTGGAGGAAGGCCGCACAGTGTACGACAACCTACGCAAGGCCCTGCTGTTTACCTTGCCGACCAACGGCGCCGAGGCGCTGGTGATCATCGCCGCCATTCTGTTCGGCACGGCCCTGCCGCTCACCCCAGTGCAGGTGTTGTGGGTCAACATGGTGACGGCGGTCACGCTATCGCTGTCGCTGGCCTTCGAGCCGGCCGAGGCGAACGTCATGCGGCGCCGCCCGCGCGACCCCGGCGAACCGCTGGTGAACGGTTTCATGCTATGGCGGATCGCCCTGGTGTCGGTGCTGCTGGTGATCGCCCCGCTAAGCCTGTTTCTGTGGCAGACCGCGCAGGGCGTCTCTCACGAGGCGGCGCGTACCGTGGCGGTCAACGCGCTGGTGATGGGCGAGATCTGTTACTTGTTCAACAGCCGCTTCATGTTCGATTCCTCGCTGTCGCGCCGGGGCCTGCTGGGTAACCGCGCGGTGCTGCTCACCGTCGGCATCCTGCTGGCATTGCAACTGGCCTTCACTTATTTCCCCCCAGTACAACGGCTATTGGGCACCGCGCCGATCAGCGTCACCGACTGGGGCATCGTCACCCTGGCCGGCCTGGCGGTCTTCCTGCTGGTGGAATTGGAAAAAGTGGCCTGGCGTCGGCTGCGGCCCCTACCGCCCACCGAGGAAACGACCGGATAAAAACACGGGAGGCGGCACCTCGGATCAATGGCGTGAATTGGGCGGCGTCGGCGGGAAATCCCGGAAAGAAGGAACCCGATCCTCGTCCGGTTCGGGACGATTCGCCGGACCCATGATTTCCTCGGCCAAGTCGGCGAAATCGGCCGGCTCATTCGACAGCAGCTGGTCGTACAGGGTCGGGTCCCAACACTCGATCCGATGGGCGTAGGCCAGCAGGATCACGGCGTCGAGGATGCCGGCATAGTCCAGCAGGCGCCGAGGCAACAACAGCCGACCGCTGCCGTCCAGCTCCAGTTCGGTCGCGCCGCGATGGAAATACCGGACGAACTCACGGTGCTTCTTGACGTACAAATTGAGGCCGTCGAGTTCGGCGGTCACCCGCCGCCACTCCGGCAGCGGGTACAACACCAGGTGTTGCTCGAAACCACGGTTGACCACCAAGCGTCCCTCGGTCTCAGGCGGCAACTGTTTTCTCAGCGCGGCCGGCAACGCGATCCGCCCCTTGGAATCGAGCTTGCATTCGAATTCGCCGAGAAAATTTGCCATGACTTCAGCTTAGCCGCGTTCGACTATCCTTGACAAATCGTTGCACACCCGAAGGGTATGACCATTATGGCTGGCCGACACCCATTCTGGAAATCGTGGCCGAAACGGGTAATAGGCGCACTGCTCAAGGCGCTTTGGGACTGACCGGCGCGGGGGGTTGCGCGTCGACAGCCTGCCCCAAACCCCGCGCCACCGTGCTGTTACCGAGAAAGCCGAAAATGGCCGCCGCCGCCGGTAGCGAAGCACCGGACTCGCCACCCTCCACCAGCACGCTCGGCACCTTGACCGCGTCGGGATTGGCGGCGATGAACGCCAGCACCTCCTTGACCATCGCCAACTGGTAGGTCAACTCCCGACCCAGCACATTGGCCTGGACCTGTTGACCGGTGGCGATTTCCTGCAAGCGTAGTTTCTCGCCCTCGCCGCGCAATTGCGCCGCCGTGCGATCCTGCCGGGCCACCTCGACCTGGATTTCCGCCCGTACCAGTTCCGGCTGCTGTTCGGCGGTGGCGCGCGCCTTTTCGGTCTTGATCCGCTCTTCCTGGGCCTGCTGTTCCTTCTGGAAGGTCGTGATCATCTGCTGGGCCAATTGCTCGCGCTTGCGGGCCAGCAGCAGTTCCGGCGGGATGACCGGATCGCCGAAACGCACTTCGCGGATCGACACGCCGGCGTTGCGCGCCTCGGGAATCAGCGCGTCCAACACCGCCTGCTCCAACTGCGGCCGCTTGTCCTGCAAATCCAGCACCCGCCGCACGCTTTGCAGGTTGTCTCCCTCCTGATCGCCCGCGACCGGCGCCGTGGAGCCGGTGACGTTGCGCACGATGCTGCGCACGGTCGGGGTGATGATCTTGTCCTCGACCGCCTGCAAATCGCCCACCGAGGCCACCACAAACGGCGCGTCCTCCGGCGTGACCTGGGCCAGCACCCGCAGATCCTGGGGGACTTCCCAGCCCTCGACCCGCAGCAGCACAGCGTTATCGGCGGCGCTCTGCGGCGTGACGATGTCCTCCCGCTCGGCGGTCTGCTCGATCTGCCCGTTCTGATTCAGGGTCAGGTTGATCCGCCGCCGGGCATAACCACCCTGGTACTGCCAGGTCTGGATGCGGGTATCCACCAGGGTGACCTCGTAGGCGCGCCGGTTGAGATAATAGGTGCCGGGTAGCAACGGCTCGTTCCAGACCCCGCGACATCCCCTGGGCACCAGCGGGATCGATAACCTGGCGGTCCGCTCGTCGTGCACCGGCCGGCAGGCGTCATCGGGTTTCTGCTGGACGTTCGATTTGACCACAGCGACGAATCCGGCGGGAATCGAGGTGGCTCGAAACCAATCTTCCTTGACGTAAACATCGAACAGGTACTGATTCAATCGGTAGCGGCCCGGTTTCAACACGGTCAATTGTGGCCCCTTCTGACCCCGTCCCTCGGTCAGGAAATAACCGGCGTTGAGCATTTTCTGCTCATCGGGCCAGGCATCGGCCAGAAACTGATCCGGCCGCAGCGGCAGACCATCGCGGGCGACGAGGTAGCCGTAGCGACCTTCCGGGATCGTCGTCACCGGCTGCTGCTCGACTTCGTACAGCAGGTTCAGCAGCGGTTTGAAATGGAAGCCGGGACCGAGAATCTCCGCCTGGGGACCCGCCTCGCCATCCATGGCGATGATATGGCCGGGCGGCAATTGCTTGAGCCCGTAGATGAGTTTCAGATGACCGACCTTGTCCTGCTCGACGATCACGAACGAGGTCGCCAGAATCATGAACACCACCGCAAGCGACAGGGCGAAGCGCGTGCCGGTTCTGAGCCAGCCCTGCGACAGCGTCTTGCCGCCGCGGGTGGTCCGGGTTTCTGGGATCAGACGCGGCACGAAGATCGCGCCGAGCGCGAACAGGATGATCAACAGCAACAGAGTCATTATTCATCTCTTCAGATCATGGAAAGAAAAGTCAGGCATGCGGGCGGTAGACCGGTTCTTTCCCCAACGCCGCCTGTTCCTGGTCCGTGAACAGCCGGGAGCGCGTCAGGAAGCGCAGGCCTTCCGGGCCTTCCAGGGAAAACATGCCACCCCGGCCCGGCACGACATCGATGGTCAGTTGGGTGTGTTGCCAGTACTCGAACTGAGCGGCGCTCATGTAGAACGGGCAACCGCCGATCTCGCCCAAGCGCACGTCACCATCGCCGACCAGCAGTTCGCCTGCTGGGTAGCACATCGGCGAGCTGCCGTCGCAACAGCCGCCGGATTGATGAAACATCAACGGGCCGTGCTTGGCCTGGAGCCGGGCGATCAAATCCAAGGCGGCATCGGTCGCCAATACGCGGGATACGGTGGTCATGACGAGCCTCCATCGGATGGAGTCAGCTCTCGCCCCCCCTCTTCTCCCAGTTGGAGAAGGGGGGAGAGCAGCGCGAGCGGCGATCTCAGAAGAATCCCATGGCCTTGGGGTTGTAGCTGACCAGCAGGTTCTTGGTTTGCTGGTAGTGGTCGAGCATCATTCGATGCGTTTCCCGGCCGATGCCGGATTGCTTGTAACCGCCGAAGGCGGCGTGGGCCGGGTAGAGATGGTAGCAGTTGGTCCAGACTCGGCCGGCCTTGATGCCGCGCCCCATGCGGTAGGCGATGTTCATGTCGCGACTCCAGACGCCCGCGCCCAGTCCGTAGAGGGTGTCGTTGGCGATGGCCAGCGCGTCCGCCGCGTCCTTGAAAGTGGTTACCGCGAGCACCGGTCCGAAGATTTCCTCTTGGAAGAGGCGCATTTTGTTGTGGCCCTGGAATACGGTCGGCTGGACGTAGTAGCCGTTGCGCAGTTCCCCACTCAGTTCGGCCCGTTGTCCGCCGGTCAGGCATTCCGCGCCTTCCTGACGGCCGATATCCAGGTAACTGAGGATTTTTTCCATCTGTTCGGAGGAGGCCTGGGCGCCGATCATGGTGTCGGTGTCGAGCGGATGGCCTTGCTTGACCGCTTTTACTCGCTGGATGGCTCGCTCGATGAAGCGGTCGTAGCCGGATTCCTGGATCAGCGCCCGCGAGGGACAGGTGCAGACTTCGCCTTGATTCAGGGCGAACATGGTGAAGCCTTCCAGGGATTTGTCGAAGAAGTCGTCGTCTTGGGCGCAGACGTCGGCGAAGAAGACGTTGGGCGATTTACCGCCCAGTTCCAGCGTGACCGGGATGAGGTTTTGCGCGGCGTATTGCATGATCAGCCGCCCGGTGGTGGTTTCGCCGGTGAAGGCGATTTTGGCGATGCGTTTGTTGCTGGCCAGCGGCTTGCCGGCTTCCAGGCCGAAGCCGTTGACGACGTTGACGACGCCGGGCGGGAGTAGATCCTGAATCAGTTCCATGAGCACCAGGATCGATACGGGCGTTTGTTCGGCGGGTTTCAAGACCACGCAGTTGCCGGCGGCCAAGGCTGGGGCTAGTTTCCAGACCGCCATCAGGATCGGGAAATTCCAGGGGATGATCTGACCGACCACGCCCAGCGGTTCGTGGAAGTGATAGGCGACGGTGTCGTCGTCGATTTCCGAGAGCGCGCCTTCCTGGGCGCGGATGCAGCCGGCGAAATAGCGGAAGTGGTCGATGGCGAGCGGCATGTCGGCGGCGAGGGTTTCCCGCACCGATTTGCCGTTGTCCCAGGTTTCGGCCACCGCCAGCATTTCGAGGTTGGCTTCCATGCGGTCGGCGATGCGGTTGAGCCGATTGGCCCGCTCCGCGACGGCGGTGCGGCCCCAGCCGTCGGCGGCGGCATGGGCGGCGTCCAGCGCGAGTTCGATGTCCTCGGCGCTGGAGCGGGGAATTTCGCAGAAGCCCTGGCCAGTGACCGGGCTGATGTTTTCGAAGTATTCGCCTTTCGTCGGCTCCACCCATTGGCCGCCGATGAAGTTTTGATAGCGGGCTTTGAACGTAATCTTGGAACCGGCTTGGCCGGGCGATGCGTATAACATTGGGAGCGCCTCCTGATGATTCTGTGGCATGCGGCAACGTGCTTGAGCATTGCCGTCTTCTCCAAGCGGTGAGCAAAGGCCGTATCGGTTTCGTTTGCTCCACCTTCTGTAAGAGTAGACTCTACTTGGAGAAATACCGCATGAGGCATCCCCAACCGGCTTCCGGCTCGCGGCTATCGATACCGCAAGTGCCTGGCCGATGTCGGTCGCTGCTTCTCCTCGCCTTCAATCCAAAGGCAATCGCCCTATGCCGCCTTGAAGAACTGCACCCGCACATCGCGCGGCGTGGCGTGATAAGGGGCGGATGTCGCAATCATCGCCGCTCCGGCGGCGACATAATCGGCGGCGTTCTCCACACGCACCCCGCCAGCGGCGACTAGTACTGGACGCAACCCTTCCGCCTCCAAGCGTGCCCGACAAGCGGTCAAGGCGGCGGGCGTGAACTTCTCCAGTTGCAGAACATCACCTCCCGCACGCGCCCAGGTCAACGCCTCATCCACCGAAACGACCTCCACCACGATCTTCTTTTCCGGTTGACGATTTCGCAATCGGGTAATGGCCGCGCTGGGGGACTCGTCGAGAAACAGGCGATGTTCGGCGAACACCAGCAGGGTTTCCGACAGACCGAGCCGATGCGCGATCGCGCCGCCGGCCTGGATCGCCTTGATCGACAACGCCTTGGTCCCCGGCGCGTTCTTGCGGGTGCATGCCACCGGAACTGGCGCGGCGGCCCGTACCAGAGCCGCCGCGCCGCTGGCGATGCCGCTGGCCCACTCCATTAAGGTCTGCGCGGTCTTCCATGCCCGGTGCAACACTTCCGCCGGCCCTTCCGCAGTCAGCAGCAAAGCATCACTCTCCACCGCGACGCCAGAGGGAATCACTAAACAGGCATTGGCTCCAGCCAGCGCGAACAGACGCACAGCCTCTTCAACACCACAGACGGTCATCGCGCCACGGGCATGAAACTCCAGACGACCCGGTCGCCCTCGCAAACCTAGCGATTCAGTGGTCAAATCGCCAAAGGGGACGTCTTCAGCCAACAAACAGCTCAAGGCTGCATCGGATAGGGCGCATGAGTACATACAGTCAGTCATCCTTCTTTTTGCAGGTTTCAGATTTGGCGGATCAAAGCAAGGATTTGCCTTGCGCCCGCATCGATTCAACCCAGTAGCGCCACTGCCTTGATCTGCGCCCACATCGCTCCACCGGGCGTCACACCCAGATGATCGAGGGAATAACGAGTAATGCGGGCAATAAGCGGTGTGCCACCGGCATCCAGCCGAACCAGCACATGTGCCGGCGTGTCGGCGTCGGCCACCTCCACCACAGTTGCGGGCAACAGATTGACGATGCTGGTTCCTTCGGCGCGGGCGAGGGCCAAACTGACATCCCGGGCATGGACGCGGAACCGCAGCCGCCGCCCCAGGGATTCCTGGCGGCGGGCGACCACCACGCTGCCTCCCGGAAAATCGAGTCGGGTCAAACGATAGGTTTCGTCATGATCCGCCACGACCGCCTCGATGACCACGCCGGCATCCTCGGTAAAGGCGGTGGGTAAATCGAGTCGCGCCATGGTCTCCCGCAAGCCACCCGCAGCCACCACGCGGCCTTCGGATAGCAGCACGACGTAATCCGCCAACCGCGCCACTTCGTCGGGCACATGGCTGACGTAGCACACCGGAATCTCAGCTCGTCGTGCAAGCGCTCCAG
>WBZT01000286.1_pt1 | contig 42779 bp, 42 predicted proteins | sample 5204241 | NCBI WGS metagenome assembly WBZT01 (sample SAMN12344358, study PRJNA552823) | activated sludge metagenome | biome: Activated sludge suspended growth; feature: Nitrification reactor; material: Wastewater; isolation source: activated sludge from nitrification reactor of wastewater... | reverse complement strand
CGGCCGGACGCCTGACCAGGTGTACTATGACCATCTGACGACACGGCGAACCGCCGCGTAGTCAACAATCCGCCAGGCGCCACTTAAGGAATGGTCTAACCTGTCCAACCAACCGGAGCCCCCTCTCGCCAGCCTCCACCCCAGCCACCGTCAGGCCGTGCGTCCGCGCCGCCTCAGCTACGGAGGTCTCATCCTTCAGAAGACTCACCACTAACGCCACCCGTCGTTTGGCCATCCACCGCTCAATGGGTTCGATTGCTTCTGCTGCCATCTCGCCACATCCTCGGTCTTCTTGGGACCATGTCTTAGGAGTGGTTCAATTTCAAGGGGGCAGGATAAGCTTTCCTATAAAGACTCCCAACCCCTCTGTTTAGGCTGCGTCATCATTCACCCGTTGCACTTGGAACTTGGAACTTGGAACCGCCCTATCAATAAATGGATAGACATACTTAATTTGAATTCCGTCCCATACGGAACAATCGTATCAACCAGCCAAAAGTGATCGTTGAAATAATGGCTGAGGACAAGTACATTAAACCGCTGTCATGATAGACTTGATACAGTCCAACTCTGTTTCCAATTTCGAAAATCCAACTGAAAGCGGGACCAATGACGGGAACGCTCAGAAAAATCAATAGGAAAGTTTCAATGAAATTCATGCCTTGAGACACCTTTGGCATTGGGATAGTGCTACTCATTCCATAGATAAAAAGGTTTAATGCTAGAAATGCACCGGCCATAAATTCTAACCCGGCCATAAGCATCAATTTTACGACTCCTAGATTTGCTACATGTTTTCTCAATTCACGAGTCATTTTATAGAAATAATCTGACAACGGACCGGGCACCAACTTTTCTGTGATTGCCGCCGCTTCCATTACGACGAACCGCATTATCACCACGATTACCAGAAGTGCCCCGACGATCAGGTTGGTCCAGCTGAGCAAATGAACAGACTGTAGCTCCTCATAGTATTGATGCACTGTTGAATTATTGAAGCCTGTATAGAAAACAATCGCCAGCGACATAAGATAGGCCGGCAACAGAAGACTACTTATTATTCTTTCAAGTAGGAGAGCCCCTTGAAAAAGCCTAATCTTGGAAAAGATCATTCTATCGGTCTTATTAATTAAACTCGCAACGTCAGGTGCTAATTCGAGCGAATATCGCTTCGTGATAGGTAGTTGTTCGTCAAGGCCACGTATTGTGGTTGCCTCGTCGTTATCCATCGTAGGCATGCCTGTCTCTGAGACACGAATCTGGGCCCTGTAGGCTTCGCCGGCATAGATGACTGGAGCGCTCAGCGTGAACGCTTTACCCAGTATCGGATAGGATTTTTTCTTGATCTTAAAGAGTAGTTCTCCCCCAGTTCCGATGTTGAAAGACGCATGGATCATTCCGTCGAGAGTTTGCCGAGGCACATCTGCCAAATTGCCCCTAATGGTTTGTATGTGGTCTACATTCGTGACGAAAAGGAAGGGACCTTCATCACCTTCTATAACCAATCCAAAAAACACTAGATACGCTGCTACCGTTTCCAGTGTAAGCTTAAGATTGAGGTGTTTGTTAATTGCATAGAGATTCGCTGAATTACTATGTAGCGGTATAACCTCAGCGAGGCGGCCCCCCTCTTCAATTTTGATTAGTACATAGCTAAGCGTTCCATCTGTAAGTTCATATCGGCGATCAGGTCCATCGGCAGACTTTACGTGAACACGTTGAGCGGAGTAAGTAAGGCGAATAAAGCTATATCCGGGAAACGGGCATATGCCGCATTCATGCGCCGTAACCTTGCCTGCATCGATATACTCAAAGCAATGCACTCTCTGGAACGCTGTGATTTTGGCTGTGACAGAACTATCGACACAATGCCATATGTCAAACATAACTAAACTCCTCCCAACAGAGGTACAGAGCCATAAATGAGAATCACAATTATCTCGGCGACGCCATTTCGTTAAGACTGGAGCACTATGGACTGCGACCTACCTTGATGGTAGCCCTCATACGTGCAGTTAAAAAAGAGAACACATTCTGGTTTGGTGCTACACTGCTTCCAATATCTGAACATGAGAAATTCGGTGCGTAAATGGAGTGACAGCGATCAATTCGACCTGCCAAGTCATCCCTCCTAAGAATCGCGCAAGCAGATCCACTTGTAGACGTTCGTGAGCAACGTGCCGTTAGAAGAATAAGGGGGCAGGTTTTGCAATCACACGTTTGCGATGCCTACCCACACCACCACGCCCTGACTCCATCTCATAGCGCGGGAAGCCTACTTCCTACCATCAAAACTGTCAATCTTCTCACTGAGGTGATTACACGTATTTTGTTGAGGCCGACCCGACACGAGAGACGAATGCCAATCAGTACGCAAGCGGCTCAGAGCCTATGCAAGCGCGAATAAACCAAGAGAAATTACCTTCGGAGCAAGACGCGGGCTGGTGGAGCATCTCCGATTGAGCAAGCAGGGGCGAATAGGGATGGCTACTGAAAGCTAGCTGGTCATTGCGTGAGCGCAGAAGACTCACGGACCTCCCCTGCCCCTTTACAAACCCGGCCGCTTCCCTTTCTTTACAGCGAGACAACCAATAAGCTTTGATAGCTTCACATTCGCAAGGTAAGGAACCCCAGAACGCCCCGGTTATGATTCACATCAAACCAGCCACCGAAGTTGAGTTTGCAGCTATGCTGCAGGTCCAATAGACCGCCTTCGGGGAATATGCCACTGCATACTAAGTAAGTGCCTGGACGACGGAAACGCTCAATAACATCAGGCAAGATGCCAAGGAGAAGTATACCTTCGTAGCGGAGGAGAAAGGACTCGTTGTCGGATCGCTACGCTTTTGGACCGTGGTCGATATCTGCGTGATTCGGTTGTTATCGGTGAATCCCGCCCACCAAAAGCATGGAGTGGGAAAAAAGTTGATATGGGAAATCGAACAGGTCACGGCCGATGCCAATAAGCTCTATGCCTGAACCATGATTCGCACGACCAGGAACATTCAGTTTTTCCTGAGCCTGGGCTACAAGACGGAAACCGTGCTTCGCAACAACTACCACCACCTGGACCTCCTCTGTTTCGTCAAATATCGCGAGCCGACAACGGCAGCGACGCCTACCCCAGCCTAAGCGGTTGCCTCGACCTCTTGCCAACACATGACTGCTGACCGCCCAGCCGCCCAGTCTCTTCCACTCTCGGACGCCTTTAGTTCATCATGACCATGACTGAAGGAGCAAGATATCCACTTGCCTGGTCTCTCCTCAACTACGCCCATCGGCCGACACATTCTGATCGTGCGCTGTTTGCAGGTCCGCATACCAAGCAGCTACTTCCCCAGGCCTCCGACTCCCGATTTTGAGTTATAGTGAGCCCATGCCTTCCCGTTCTCATCCGCAGGCTGTGATCCGTCGCAGGAGGCGCGGGCGCAGGAGCACGGTCGTAGCCGTTCGCCGGCGCGGGCGCGTCTGGCGACACAGATATCGAGCCCTGCTCGCCGCCTTGCGGCGCTTGCCCGTCACGGTCAGGCTTGCGGTGGGCCTGTCCGCCCTTCTCCTGATCGGCGCGGGTGTGAACTGGGTGTACCACACGATCCACAAGCCGACGGAAATGTTCTTTGCGCTCGACGACGCACTGGATAAGCACCCCTACGAAACGTGGAAGGAATACGGCCCGCTCTTCCGTACCCATTCCACCGCTGTCATGACGCCGGATCTGCTGGCCGCGCTGGCGCAGGTCGAAAGCGCAGGCAATCCGGTCGCGCGTACCTACTGGCGCTGGCGACTAACCTGGAATCCGCTGGAACTGTATCGTCCGGCGTCGAGCGCAGTCGGCATGTTCCAGATCACCGACACGACTTTTCAGGAAGGAAAGCGGTACTGCATTCATGACCACCGTGTCGTCCAGGAGGGCCTCTGGAACGATCCTCACTCCTGTTGGTTCAATTCCTTTTACAGCCGCGTCCTGCCGAGCCATGCCATCGAATTGACCGCCGCCCTGCTCGACCGCGCCGTGACGAACGCAATCGGGTCGCATCGAAGGCCTCGCCCCACGTTCCAGCAGAAGCAGGATCTGGCCGCCCTGATTCATCTCTGCGGAGCCGGCGCCGGCCATGCGTACGTCGCCCGCGGCTTTCGACTGGCCCCGCAGCAACGGTGCGGCGATCACAGCGCAAAAACCTACCTTGACCGGGTGAATGAGTTGAAGCGGAAATTTTCCCGCCTGGCTGCAGGCGAGAACCTGCTCCGGTTCGTGCGGCCCTAGCCCGCATTGTTCGCGACGAAACCGCCGAGACGCCAAGCGAGACGGGCGCGCGGAGCCGCGCGCCCGCCCGCCGTCAGACCTGTCGGAGCGGCGTATCGGCGGTTGCAGTAGAAGCCTTCGTGAATAATGCGGGCTGGTAACCGTCTCGCCGACCTTTTAATTTTTCATTGGCAGCGCCGGGAGGGTGAGCGAGACTGGTTCCTATGGACACAACCACTCCGGCGAGATCCCGATCCGCCTGCGAACTGGAGGATTCGCCACCCGGCCTGCAGCCGTCACCACCCCGCTACTCACTCGGGCAACGGTGCCGGTCGCTCTATCATGCGTTGTGGTTCCGCCTTTCGGAACGGATACACTGGTCGAGAAAGCCTTACCACGAAGTGCCGATCGGCCGTCTTACCGATCTCGCAACCTGGCAGTCGACTCGTATCGAATCCCTGCAGGCTCGCTATGGTCTCTGCTTCGAATCCCGCTACGGACGACACACGTCGCTGGCGAACTACGCCTATCTCGATCTGCTGGACCAGGCCTGGACGGCAGCGGCCAGGCCCGTTCCCACGGGCGTTCTTGTCACGGATGTGGGCTGTGCCAACTTCTGGTATGCGCAGACACTGCACCGGTTTTTCCGACCGGCCAAACTGACCGGCGTAGATGTCGAAGGATTCCGCCTCTATCCGACCGGCTACAGCCGTTACGACGCGGCCGCCGGATACGTCGCGAATCTTCCGCAGACCTGGTTTGTGACCGCCGACTATTGCGAGATGGACGAACAGATGGATGTCATCACGGCCTGGTTTCCGTTTGTCACGCCGGCACCCGTTCTAGCCTGGCGGCTCCCGTTAACGGTGTTTTCTCCGGAACGGCTCCTTGCCCGCATCGCACGCAATCTTGCGACGGGAGGGACCCTCTTCATGGTGAATCAAGGCATAGATGAAGCGGATATCGCTGCCGGATACTGCCGACAGGCGGGGCTTCGTTCACAAGGCCGCTGGGTTCATCCGCGGCCATTGCGTCCGCGGCCCCATCCTCCGGTCGCCTCCTGGTGGACGACCTGACAGGATCCGGAAACAACCCGCCTGCGGCCTGCTCGACGTCCGTGAATCGTGAACCGTATCTCGTCGGGGTCAGAGCTGAGAGTCACAACGCCCACTCTCGATTTCCGTCCATACGCCATGAGCTCAATGCCATGGGCTCTTTTCTGCGGGCGAGAGACGAAAGACGTTTCACGAACGACAGACTATGAGGACAGCCGTTTTGCGCATCCTGCGAGGCGATCCTGACCACTCACACAAACCTGCCGCTCCTCATCTGCGACGTGACATCTGTCGATCGGGCTCGGCTCTCCGATCCACCTTCACAATGTTCACAATCTGGTCGTCGAGATCGACTTCGATGCTGACGAGATCCCCTTTACTCAGCCACTCACGCCGCATCGCCAACGAATCGGCCACGCGCAACATCCGCAATTGGCCGTCCTGGGTCTTGAAGGTCAGCAAGTGATTGCGAAGATCCACGTGCTCGACCCGGCTCACGGGGAACACGGCGGCGGTCTGAAATCCGAGAACCGGGGCGACCATTCCCACCCAGATCAGCGTGACAGACATTAGACTACGCATGTTCATCGTGACCTCCTCTCGATGACAGATATGCGGTCGAACATGAACGGCGTGTCGCGCACATCGAGACTCTACGCCCCATCGCACCGGCAGTCTGTCGCTCCTGCTGCCATTTTGTAGCGGAGATACGACCTCAGCCTGCAGTCTTCCGCTCTACGAAGAATTCTTGTGGCGCGCACAGGCCACGGGTTCGTTAAGAGCAGGCCTGTAGGCTCGGTGAAGAGAACACAGGGAGATGCGGGGAAGGGAAACCGGAGGACACTAACGCGCAAATATCAGCATACTATTAGCGGGGAGCACGACCGCGGCCGAGTAGGCGAACCCATGCAGGGGTTGCGGACCGGCGGTCACGCGCCCGCTGTTGCCGGCCACGCCGGCGTTGATCCAGTTTTCATAGGCATCGCTGTTGAACACTTCGCGCCAGTCTCCACCTGCAGGAAACCCGAGTCGATACCCGACGCGAGTGAAATCGGCCAGGTGCACCACCACCAACAGGTCGTGCCCTTGGCCTTCCACCCAGCGATGAAACGTCAGAACCCGGTTTTGATCGTGCACATGCGCCGCACGAAACCCCTCTCCACGCAACGCCGGCAATCGGCGGCGCACCTGCAAGAGTTCCCGCGTGAACCGCAGATGGTCGATCATCTGCCGGTCGCCCTGTTCGAGACCGGACCAATGGAGAAGCAGCTCAGGGTGCGTCACGAAGTCGTCCGCCCACTGCTTGTCCTCCAGAAATTCCTGTCCCATGAACAGCATGGGAATGCCGGGGGCCGTGAGGCTGAGGCCGGTCGCGACCCGCGCACGGCTGCGCGCAAACCAGGATCGGGGATGGTCCGGATCGCCGAGCCGGGCAATGCGCTGTTCACGACCCCGGTACACGATGTCGTGATTCTCCGGCCCCTGCACAAAACGCCACGGCTCGTGGAACCCCTCGGGCCACAAGCTTTTTGCCAGCCCTGTCATATTCAGTGGGCGCTCGTCGGGCGCGCTCGCGTTGCCGATGACATCGCGAATCGCAATCCGCAGGCCGTCGGTCAAGGTCGTGTCGAAACCGGCCCCGACCGGGGGCGGCGCGACGATGAACGGATTCACATCCCAATATTCCGCATGGTGCACCGTCTCCGGCCGCTGCGCATGCACCGTCGAGGTCAGGTCCTGGCAAAAGCGCCAGCCCTCGGGCGCCCCGTCGTGATCGATCACGCTCACCTGGTCGTACCGGAAGCCATCGACCCGGTATTCCGTGAGGAAGAATTTGGCATTCTGAATCAGGAAGTCGCGCACCTCAGGCTTGGCAAAGTCGAACACCAGACCGCCGGCATGGCCTGTATCGGTGAAGTACAGCGAGTTGCGCTGCCCGCCGGCCGGATGTTGTCGATCGAAGAAATACAGGCTCTGGTCCCCAAAGTCTCCGCCCGCATGGTTGTAGACCACATCGAGCAGCACCGCCAGGCCATAGACATGGGCGAGGTCGATCAGCGCCTTGAGCTGATTCATTTCCCCCCTGAGCTCCTTCACCTGGTACGGGCGCAATCCCTTCTCCTCGAGCAGCCGGTTGACTGCCGCCACATAGGGAGCCAGATCGGCATCCGACACGGCGAAGTCCATTTCGGGAGAAAAATAGTCGGTGCCGTTGTAGCCCAGGCTGAAGCTGGTCTGAAACTCCTGAATGGGCATCAATTGGAGCGCGTTCACCCCGAGGTCGGCAAGATAGGGCAGCTTGCGAGCCACATCGAGAAAGGTGCCGCCTTGTCCCGGGAGATTCGGGGTGAAGAACGTTCCCACATGGAGCTGATAGATGACGTATTCATGAAAACGCGGCGTGACATAGCCGCACTCATGCCAGGGAAAGTCCGGGTGACGAATGATGCATTGGCTGGGAAAGGGTGACTCCAACTCGCGGGCATAGGGATCCCGCTTGAGCCCCTCACTGCCCTCGCCGACCACGTAGAACATGTAGCGCTGGCGATCTTTCACCCCCGGGATAAACCCACGCCAATGCCCCTGCGCGTCCCGCGTCAGCAAACTCGCTTCGTTACGTCCCTGATGGTTGAAATCGCCGACCACGTGGACGGACTTGGCATGCGGAGCCCAGCAACGGAACGTCGCGCCGCCGGCAATCAGATTGGCCCCCATCGGGGTACCGGGATGAATGTGGTTGAGTGACGCGGGCATGGATGCCCTCACGGTGAGGAGCTCGACAGCAGCCTCATCCTATAGAAGGCCGCCGAACTCGGCAAGAGGCGGCTGAAGTGCCGACGGCGGAAAGCCACACTCAGGATCGAAGAGGAGATCGGATCAATTCGAGAATCCGTTCAGCTGCAGCCTCCGGAGAGACGACCGTGGTGTCGATGGCCAGAGCCGGCAAGACCGGTGCCTCGTAGGGGGCCTGCAACCCGGGCACGGTGGATGACCCGCCTTCCAACCCTCGCTTGTAGGTTCCTTTCTTATCGCGCTGCATGCACACCTCCAGCGGACACTCGATGGAGATTTCCAAGAGACGTGGAATCAGGCTCCGCGCAAACTCGCGATACTCCCGCCGGCTCGCCGTCGCGTCGAAGATCACACTCACCCCATGCGCAACCAGTCGCGATCCCATGAACGCCAAGGCGCGGTAGAACAGGTCGCGTTCTTCGTGTGAATAGCTGGCCTCAGGCGTCAACATACGCCGGACGGCATCGGACTCCAGGACTTCCACCGGCGATCCCAACGATTCAAGCCTGGGTACCAACCGCGCGACAATCGAGCTTTTCCCTGAGGCGGGAAGACCGGTGAGCCAGATGGCGAAGGGGGCGCGAGTCATCACATCACTCATTCGCAATAACGGTTCACATCCGCCGGGTCGAAACGCGCCGTCGCCAGGACATTCTCGATGAACCGGAAGATTTTCCGCCGCACGGTCACGGTGAGTTTCGGATACCAGAGCGGACTCGCCAGCACCAACCCGCGAAACGCGAAAAACGGCGCCGTCGCCTCCAACACCTCGTGATCGCGGCTCCTGGCGAGGTAGGTTTCCCAGAATGAATGGAACGCCACTTCCAGCGCGCCCTTCAACGTCCCATGCCGGCACAGTGAGAAGAACAGATAGTTGATCGACATCGACGTCACGTCGTCCGCCGGCTCACCCCACTCCCCGCGTGACCGGTCCAATACGGAAAAATCCGTCCCGTGGCGAAACAGCACATTCCAAGGATGGAAATCCCCATGCACTTGCGACAGGCGCGCATGGCGGCTGCGCAGTCGCCATCGCCACACGTTGCAGGCCACCTCGATGCGTTGCAGAAGGTCTTCCGTGATGAAGGCAAACCGGTCTGGGTAACTATCGGTGAGGCCCATGATACATTCGCCATGGCCGAGCAATTCCCGCAACCGCCGCCGATAGAGTTGCGGATCGGCCTGTTTCACCCGGTGAATGTCGGCCAGATATCCGGCTAACGCTCCGGTTCGCTTCCGGTCGAGCGCAGTCGGCTTGGTGGCCCCTGCCATGCGTTCGAGATCTTTGTGATAGGTCGCTCCCTCCGACCATTCGGTGAGTAAAAAGAATTCCTTGGCGGCCGCTACGGACATCAACTCGCCACGCGCGGTGAAGGCCCCCACATCCAGCGCATCGATATGTCCCGGCAGACGGCCGTAGCAGTCATAGTCCCACAACATCGCCTGAGCCCGGTCGGCCGGATGTTCATGGCCGAATGGACCGGGACTCATCGTGCCCAACACCACCCGGCGGGTCTTGCCCCCCTGGCGGAAGGTCAGCCGGACAGGCGCGCCATAGCCGTATTGCTTATACCGCGCACCGCTCGTCTCCTTGCCGATCGGTCCATAGGCAAGCAATTCCGCGCTTGGCCCGAACCGGACCTGGAGGTAGGTCTCCAGGGCAGATTTCTTCAGCACCGGCATACCGCTGTCCGACGCAAGACATGTTCCCGAAAATATGCCCGCTTCAGCCCGCAATGGAACCAGCAACTGGCGCATTGAGCTTCAGCGCATCCGGAGGCAGTGAGGAATTATGCGCCAGTGCCCCGAAAGGCCACCATCATCCGGCCGGTTGAAGTCGCACAAATGCCCCACTTTCAGCCGGTTCAGCTCCATCCCCGCCTCGCATTCCCAGCTGTGGCAGGGGCATGTGCTTTGCTGAGACAGCAGGTGCGCAGACTATTCATCATGAGACGAGAGGAGGCCGCATGAACCTGGAAGTTGAGAGCCGCAATATCGCCATGACCCCGCGCTGGAAAACCGAGATCGAAGAGCGGATGGCCACCTTGCAGCGTGGCCACGACGACATTATTCATGGACGCGTCACCCTGACAAAGAATCGCCATCATAAAAAACTGGACAACGTGGCAGAAGCGCTGGTGCTGGTCACGGTGCCGACCCGGCACACCATCACCTCCCGCAAGGAGGATAAAACATTCGAGGAAGCGATCCGGGCCGCCTTCGACGCCGTGGCGATCGAACTGCGGAAATATCGGGAGAAACGGGCCGACAAAGTGGTGCGCATCGAACCGCTGCCCCAACTCCGCGGCGTGGTGAGCAAAGTGTTCCCTCATCTCGGCTACGGCTTCATCCTGAAGGACGGCGGCGGGGAAGTGTATTTCCATAAGAATGCCGTGAAGGGCATCCCGTTCAACGACATGGAGGACGGACAGGAGGTTATCTTCGAGAGCGAACCGGGCGAAAAGGGCCTGCACGCCACCATCGTTCAACCACCCCACGCGCTGGAAGTGTAGGAGCCCCGACGATGTCGGACAAACAGAAGATTCCCGCCAGTCTGTTGGCTCCGCAGGTGGACCCCGACCGCCTGGGATTCGATGATACGAGCGAGGTCGAACCGCTCGATGACACGATCGGGCAAGAGCGGGCGGTCGAGGCCTTGGACTTCGGCCTTCAAATGAAGAGCCCCGGCTTCAACATCTTCGTCTCCGGGCCGGTCGGGACCGGGAAGGGCACACTCGTGCGGCAAATGGTGAAGCGGCTGGCCCAAACGGCGCCGGCTCCATCCGACTGGTGTTACGTCCACAACTTTCAAGACGCGTCGCGCCCGACCTGTCTCTCGTTTCCGGCCGGGCAGGGCGCGTCGTTTAAACGCGAGATGAGCACCTTCATCGAGGGCCTCCGCCGGGACATTCCCGCGGCCTTCGAAGGCAAGAAGTACCTCGATGCCAAGGCGAAGATCATCGAGGAGACGGAAGGAAAAAAGAAGGCCCTCTTCCACGACCTCACCGCGCTCTGTCACCAGCGCGGATTCGGATTCGAAGAAACGCCGGTCGGTTTCGGGCTGGTGCCGCTGAGAGACGACCGCCCGATGACGGAAAAGGAAATGGAAGCACTCTCTGAACAGGTGCAGCAGGAACTCACCGACCGACGACAGTCGCTGGAGAGCGATCTGCGGGAGTTTCACGTCCGGATGCACACCCTCGAACGGGAGGCCGAGCAGGCCCTGCATCATCTCGACCATCAGATCGTCGCGAACGTCATGCAAGGGGCCTACGAAACGCTGCAGCGGGCCTATCAAGATCTACGACCCGTGACGACATACCTGCAGCGGGTCCATCACGACATCATTCACCAATACAAAGACTTCCTGCCTCACAGCGGTCCGGTGCTACCGATCCCCGGCCTGGAACAAACCCGTCGCCCGGACATGACCCGGTTCGCCGTGAATCTCATCGTGGCCAGGGAAGCCGCCGCCGGAGCACCGGTGGTGGATGAATCCCACCCGACCTACAGCAACCTCATCGGAAAAATCGAGCGCCGGGCGCACCTCGGAGTGATGTATACCGATTTCACCGAAATCCGGGCCGGGGCCATGTTGCAGGCCAACGGCGGCTACCTGATTCTGCAGGCGCTGGACCTCCTCCGCCAACCGTTTTCCTGGGAAGCCTTGAAGCGCGTCATCAAGACCGGCGCCGTCACCATCGAGGACCCGGCCGAGTTCTATGGATTCGCCACGGCGGGCCTGCGGCCGGAACCGATTCCCGTCTCGGTCAAGGTGATCCTGGTCGGCACAGCGGGCATCTATCACTTGCTGCAAGCCTACGAGGAGGATTTCTCCAAACTCTTCAAGGTGAAAGCCGATTTCGATGTGGAGGTCCCGCACGATGAACGGCAGGAGCGGCAATATGCGCGCTTCGTCGCCAAATTGTGCAAAGAGGAAGGACTGCCGCATTTCGGCGCCGACGCCGTGGCGGAAGTCATCCGCCAGGGGTTTCGTTATGCCGATCGGCACGATCGGCTGTCCTTGCGATTCAGCCTGGTCAGCGACCTCATTCGCGAAGCCGGATACTGGGCCAGGAAAGACGGGCATTCCTTCGTAACACGCGCGGATGTCGAATCGGCCCTGGCGCACCAGCGACACCGTGCCGATCTGCCTGAGCAATGGATCCAGGATGAAATCCGCGAAGGCACCCTGATGGTGGATCTGCAGGGCGAGGTCGTCGGTCAGGTCAACGGGCTGTCCGTCTATGAGCTGGGCGACTATGCGTTCGGCCGCCCCACCAGGATCACCGCCCGCACCTATGTCGGCACCAAGGGCGTGATCGATATTCAACGCGAAGTTGAACTCGCGGGCAACATCCACAGCAAGGGGGTCATGACGCTGGCCGGCTTCCTGGCGGGGAAATTCGCGGGGATGCAGCCGTTCGCGCTCAGCGCCACCCTCACCTTCGAACAGACCTACTCGGAAATCGAGGGAGACAGTGCCGCCGTGGCCGAACTCACGGCCGTCCTCTCAAGCCTCGCCAACCTTCCCGTGCGGCAATCGCTGGCCGTCACCGGCTCGGTGAACCAACTCGGTGAAATCCAACCCATCGGCGGGGTCAACGAGAAAATCGAAGGGTTCTTCGAGTCGTGCAAGCGGCACGGCCTGACCGGCGGGCAAGGGGTGATCATCCCCGCTCGAAACACGAAACACCTGGCGCTGAACCGGGAAGTCGTCGCGGCCGTGGAAGAGGGAAAGTTTGCCGTGTATGGCGTGGACCACGTCGAGCAGGCGCTTGAGCTGCTCATCGGCGTCCCCGCCGGGGAACGCGGACCGGAAGGAACCTTCCCGCCTGAGAGCATCTACGGTCGAACCGCCGCGCGCCTGGAGGAGATGGCGCAGATTGTCGCGAATTGGGGAGAAGGCGAAGAAGAGCCTGAAAAGGTCAAGGGGTAAACAGAACGAGGTCCCTATGCCCATGTACGACTACACCTGTCTGGACTGCGGGAAAGAATCGCTGATCATCGTAACGTTGAAGCAACATGAAAAAGGCGAGGTACAATGTCCCGCCTGCGGCAGCACCAAACTGCAGCAACACTTTTCGTCGTTCATCGCGCACACGACCAAGAAAAGCTGAGGGAGACACAGAGACTCATGCAGATCGTCATGACCGCCGGCACCCGGTATTCCTTCGTCGTCTCACTTCTCGTAAGCCTGGCAGCCGCCTGTGGCTCGGCGACGGCACAGGACTTTCCGCCGGACGTCACCCGAGGAAAAGCGGTCTACGAGCGTCATTGCCTGACCTGTCACGGCCGTGGCGGATGGGGCGACGGCCCCGATGCCGCCGCATTCACGGTTCCGCCGGCCAATTTCCACCGGTTCAAGTCCTTCCTCAAGTCCGACGAGGAGTTGCTCAGAACGATCGAGCACGGCATCGTCTTCAGCCCGATGCATTCCTGGCAGGGGCAACTGACCGAAACGGAAAGGCAGGACGTGCTGGCCTACATCCGCCTGCTCGTGCAACAGGGCCGATAGGATGCCGGGCGGACGAGTTCCGCGAAGGGACTCCGTATGAAATCTCTTCTGCCAGGCGATGCACTCCTCATTGTGGACGTTCAGAACGATTTTGTCGCGAATGGTGCACTGGCGGTGCCTGGGGGCCGAGAAGTGATTCCTGTATTGCGGCGGTATCTGGCCCTGTTTGCCGAGCATGGCCTACCGGTGTTCGCCACGCGGGACTGGCACCCGCCCGACCACTGCTCTTTCCACACACAGGGAGGGCCTTGGCCGCCGCACTGCGTCGCGCACACGCCAGGGGCACAATTTCCTGACGACCTCCGGCTTCCTCCATCCGTCATGGTGATCTCGAAAGGCGCCGACCCCGCGCGCGAGGCCTACTCCGGCTTCCAGGGCACGTCGTTACACGATCGTCTCCGGGCAGCCCGTATCGGCCGGCTGTTCATCGGCGGACTGGCCACGGACTATTGCGTGCTCGAAACCGTGCGGGATGCCCGGGCACTCGGGTATGAGGTCTTCTTGTTGGTCGATGCCATCCGGCCGGTCAATGTACTTCCCGATGACGGCCGGCGCGCCGAAGAAGCGATGGTGCAGGCCGGCGCGATTCCCCTTTGCCTGGAGCGATTGGCCGCATGAACATCACCTCGGACGCGCTGCTCACGGACCTCTACGAACTCACGATGGCGCAGGCCTATCTCGCCCAGGGCATGACGGACATCGCCGTCTTTGAATTCTTTGTCCGGAAACTACCGCCGCAACGCAACTTCTTCATGGCCGCAGGACTCGAGCAGGTCTTGAGTTACCTGGAAGCATTTCAGTTCTCAGACGCCGACATCGCCTGGCTCGATCAGACCGGCGGATTCAGCCCGGCGTCGCTCAGCGCGCTCCGCGCGATGCGCTTTACCGGCGAGGTCCACGCGATGCCGGAGGGGAGCCTCTTTTTTCCGCACGAGCCGATTCTCCGCGTGACCGCGCCGCTGCCGCAGGCGCAACTCGTGGAAACCAGGGTCATGAATCTCCTGAACTTCCAAACGATGGTGGCCTCCAAGGCCTGCCGGTCGGTCTTGGTTGCCGGCGACAAACCCCTGATCGATTTCGGCCTCCGCCGCGCGCATGGGGCGGAAGCAGGCCTCCTCGCCGCCCGCGCCGCATACCTCGCCGGACTCGCGGGCACGTCGAACGTATCGGCAGGCGCCCGCTTCGGCATCCCGATCTACGGGACGATGGCCCATTCGTTTGTCCAGGCCCATCTCGATGAGGCGGAGGCCTTCACCCACATCGCGGAGGCGCAACCGCGCAACGTCGTGCTCCTCATCGACACCTATGACACGGAAGCGGCGGCGGAGAAGGTGGTCTCCCTGGCGGGTCGCTTGAACGCACGAGGTATCTCGATCCACGGCGTCCGACTCGATAGCGGAGACCTGGCCGACCATGCGCGCAAGGTTCGGCACATTCTCGATCGCGGAGGCCTCACCGCCACTCAAATCCTCGCCAGCGGAAATCTTGACGAGGAACGCATCCAGGTGCTGGTGACAGGACAGGCACCGATCGACAGTTTTGCGATCGGCACGGCCATGACCACATCGGCCGATGCCCCCTACCTGGACTGTGCGTACAAACTCCAGGAATATGCCGGCAGACCCTGCCGCAAACGTTCCGAAGGCAAAGCCACCTGGCCGGGTCGAAAACAGGTCTATCGCCGGATCGGAACCGACGGCCGCCTGAACGGTGATATCATCACGGTCGAGGGCGACTGCCGGGAAGGCCAGCCCCTGCTGGACCAGGTGATGCAGGAAGGTCAACGCGTCGCATCCCCTCCATCGCTGGAAGACGTTCGACGATATGCCCGGCTCTCTTTGTCACAACTGCCGGCCCCGTTGCGGCGGATCGACCGCGCCGATCCTTACGACGTCCGGATCGCGCCGGCTCTCACCGAATTGGCGGAAGAGGTCGATTTGCATACATGAGCCGCACGATGCTCCCGGAACCATGCCATTCACCGCAGCACCGAATCTTCTTGAAGGAGGCCCGTTCATGAACCAGCATTCTGTTCCCCGCACCATCGTCGCAGGTTGGGTGGTGGCCGCGTTACTCTCCCTGCCGACCGGTGCTGACGCCAGGCCCAAGCCGGCGCCCAAACCCACCTCAGGTACTGCCTGCGAGAGCGCCTTCAAGCAGACCCGTCCGGCGTCAAAAATTCTGGACAAAGTGCTCCAGTCCCATGCCCGCTGGCTGGAAGACCGGGACTCCCCAGACGGCCGCCGGGCCAATCTCTGCCGCACCGATCTTCGGCAACTGCGACTGGTAGGTGCCAACCTCGAACGGATCAATCTCGAAGGGGCGATCCTGAAAGGCTCGAATCTTCGCACCGCGAGTCTGGTGCAGGCGCACCTCAAAGGCGCGGACCTCTCCCAGGCTGTACTGGACGATGCCAATCTTGAAGGCGCCGATCTGCGCAAGGCCCTGCTGGTGAAGGCCCATCTCAACCGCATCGCCGCCGACGAAGCCGCGTTCTACGGAGCCAACCTGCAAGGCGCGCTCTTCCGGGAAGCGCTGCTGGAGCGGGCTCATTTTGAGGATGCGGATCTGCAGGGCGCGGACCTCAGCAACGCCACCCTCCTGGACGGCTATTTTTATGGGGCGAATCTGTCGAAGACCAATCTCACCGACGCCGACCTCGCCGGTACCGACCTCCGCCGGACCAATTTGCGCCAGGCCAATTTGCGCCGGGCCAATCTGCAAGGCGCCTTGCTGGACAGCGCCAACCTCGACGGGGCGTCTCTCATCGAAGCTGATCTGGAGAGCGCCTATTTGGACGATGCCTCGCTGGCGAACGCCGATCTTCATGAGGCCAGTCTCCGTGGAGCAGATTTTCGCTTTACGCATCTTGGCGGCGCCAACCTGCAGCGAGCCAATCTGGAGCATGCGAACATGGAGGGTGCCACTCTCGTGAAATCCAGGCTGGACTCGGCGACACTCACGATGACCGTGCTGTACAAGGCCAACCTATCGGCCGCCAATCTGCACGGGGCCAACCTGCATCATGCCGTCCTCATCGGAACGCAGCTCGCGCGGGCCGATCTCCGGAAAGCCGATCTCACCGAAATCTACGGCCCGAACGCCCATCTGCAGCAGGCCCGGCTCAGCGAAGCCAATCTGGAATTGGCGAATCTGGTGGCGGCCGATCTGAGTCAGGCGGACATCAGCCACGCCGTCGTGGTCCAGACGAATCTCCAGGAAGCCAATCTGCGCGGAGCCAATCTCAGTGCGTCCGATTTGACGGGAGCCCTGCTGAACAACGCCGATCTTGGCCAGGCCGACTTGCGAGGCGCGAACCTGAGCGGCGCACTGGGGCTGGTTCAAGCACAGCTGGATCAGGCCTGCCTTGATGAGGCGACCAGGATTCCGTCCGAGCTCCAGAGGCCGAAGCCCTGCACACAACCACGCCCGCGGCTGCGAAAATAGGGGAATCAGCGACCCATCAGGGGAAGGATCGCCGGCCCGGCCGTGCGGACGCAGCCTCAGGCGGAATGTGCATCCTTCGCTCGTTGCCGTGGGGCTGCGGCGCGAACGGTACCGGGCCGGCTCGATTCGATGTCGTGGGAGCAGTGCGCTGCCTCATCGGCATGGTAGTCAGCCTGTACAGGCCTCGTCCCCCGATGGATACCATCGATCAGCATTCCTGGTCACGCATTCCTACCACTCCACCCGGGCAAGACACATTTCCTCGCTGACCGGTCACTCGTGAACCGATCTCAGGGCAGGGGCTCGCTGCCATATCAACTAGATACATCATTACTCCGTTCACCCCGGACCTACCAATCCTGCCTCAACCTTAGGGTTACCAGCGCCTTTAACTAGGCAGATTTCCAGGGGCTCCCCTCCACTGCGCCGCGCCAAGATTGGATAGACAAAGCATCGCGCGCACCGCCGCCGCTCTGGCGGTTGAAGGGAGGGATCCCATGAACACGACGATACAGACGATAGGCCTCTTCGCCCTGCTGACGTTTTGTCCGCCCTGGCCGGGTACTTCTCACGCCGATTCATCACTTCCCGATGAGCCAAGTGAAGAATTGTTAGTCGCGCAATCGTCCGACACGATCATCGGATTGCTCTTTCGCGACTACTCGCTTCGCGGCAACGGCCGGGTGGACTACCGTACGGCTCGCCACATCCTGGGGATTTCCTATGACGACCCAGCCTCTGAGGAGCCCGATGTCGCCTTGTTTCCATTGTTGTACTGGTACGACGCCAATCAGGATGGACAGTGGGAGATGTGGGTCGACCGCGACGAAACGGGCCGGCTCACCGATGCGGTGCGTTACGACTGGAGACAGGGGCAGGAACTGGTCACATCTTCCAAGACCTGGTGACTGTGACATGACAGCTCCGAGTAGCGTCCCTATAATCCGTCAGGTAGCAGAACGCCCGGGAGCCGTATCATCGCCTCGACTTGTCGGCCGTGATGGACACATTTCCGCCCCATTCGCTTCGCCGGATGCCCTCCGGCATCTGGATACTGGGCCTCGTCAGCCTGCTGATGGACATTTCCTCGGAAATGATTCACAGCCTGCTGCCGCTGTTCATGGTCACGACACTCGGCGCCGGCACGATCGCAGTCGGCATCGTGGAAGGGCTGGCCGAGTCCCTGGCACTCGTGGTCAAAGTCTTTTCCGGGACATTGAGCGACTATCTCGGTAGGCGGAAGGGGCTGGCCCTATTCGGCTATGCCGTAGGTGCGTTGACCAAACCGCTCTTCGCCATCGCGCCGGACATCGAAACAGTATTGACCGCCCGCTTACTGGATCGAGTGGGAAAAGGCGTGCGAGGCGCACCCCGCGATGCGTTAGTGGCGGACATTGCGCCGGCGCATCTCCGTGGCGCAGCGTTCGGCTTGCGGCAATCACTCGATACCGTGGGAGCCTTCCTCGGCCCCCTGCTCGCGGTCGGATTGATGCTGCTCTGGGCCGATGATTTTCGTGCGGTCTTCTGGGTGGCCGTCGTGCCGGGCATGATGGCCGTCGCCCTCCTGCTGTTCGGCATACAGGAGCCCGAGTCCCGCCAGACGACAAACAGGGCCAATCCGATTACCCGGGACAATTTCGCACGCTTAGGCTCGGCCTATTGGCGGGTGGTGGGAATCGGCTCCGTGTTTACGCTCGCGCGCTTTAGCGAAGCCTTTCTGGTCCTGCGCGCACAACAAGGCGGGATTCCTATCGCGTTCATTCCCCTCGTCATGGTCGCCATGAACCTGGTGTATGCGGCTTCGGCCTATCCGTTCGGCAAGCTCTCCGACAGGATGCACCACCAGACGCTGCTTACGCTCGGTCTGTCGGTGCTGGTTGCGGCCGATCTGGTGCTGGCCATGAACGATCACTGGAGCGTGATTCTGGCCGGCGTGGCGCTGTGGGGCATTCACATGGGGATGACACAAGGCCTGCTGGCCACCATGATCGCAGATGTGGCACCGACCGATCTGCGCGGGACAGCCTACGGCTGCTTCCACCTCGCCTGCGGGCTCGCGATGCTCATCGCCAGCCTCCTCGCAGGATTCTTATGGGATCGACTCGGTGCAGCATTCGCGTTTTACGCAGGCGCGTGCTTCGCTCTGCTCGCAATCATCGGAACCCTGTCCTCTCCGGTGACACAACGCCGACACACCGGTTAAGGACAGGAGTTTGGCTCCCCGGGAGCGATCGGAAAGGACAATCTCAGATCACAGCCTGTTCCGGCATCATGCTATGACCAATATGCCGAGGCCTTCATATAGCCGTGCAACACATCCCGCCTGGCAACGATGCCGACGAGCTGCTTGCCCCGGACCACCGGCAGGCGCGTCACGTACCGGTCTTGGAACAGGTTCGCGACCTCCTCCAACGTCATGTTCTCCTGAGCCGCCAGGGGCTGCGTCGTCATGATTTCCGAAGCCAGCACCTTGCGCAAATCCCGTCCTTCGATCATGGCTTGCAGGAGATCGTATTCCGTCACGAGCCCGACCAGCGAGCCGTCCTCTGCCACGACAGGCAAGCCGCCGAAATTCTGCTTAGTCATCAGCCGGCCGATCGTCAGCGCGTCCGTCCGTGCCGTACAGGTAAACAACGCATCCTGCATCAGCTGGCCCACCGTCAGCGTTTTCGGATCACAGGCCTGAGTGATCAAGTCGATACGGCGCATAGGTCGCCCCCTTCTCCTCGTACACAATCGGTCGTTGGTTATCTCCCTGTCGCCCGTCGTTTCACTCCGGGACGGAGCGCGGCACGCACCACGTCACGACGTGTCACGACACCCACGAGTCGATTCTGCGCAGTTACGACCGGCACCGACATGAGATCGCTTTCCGTCAGAACATGTATCAGGGTGGACAAACTGGTTTCCGGCGGCACCGAGTAGGGATTTTCGGTCATGAGATCTTTGGCCGTCTGAGCACTCCAGGCCTGCCCCTCATCGAGCGCCGACAGCAGATCATGTTCGCTCACGACCCCCGCAAGCTGTTTCGCCTGATCCACGACGGGCACATGACTGCCCTCTTTCAGCAGCAACTTCGCCAGGCGGTCGCCTTTCATGTCGAGACGCGCGGCTTGCACGCGCTTGTTCACGATGTCGCCGACCGTGAGGTCTTCGAATGCCACGCGTCTGCGCCCCGCACCGGCCGTTCGTCTCGCCGGGGCTTTCCGCTTCTTCACCATACCGATTCCTCCTTGTCTACCCATGCTGTCGCAACTACCCCGCTCACTCCGCCTCTGCAGGCAGGACAGGACTCCGGTCTTCGGCCCAGCGAACATGTTGCGTGGTGACATGTCCGCGACGGACTTTAATCCCTTTCACTTGCTGTATCTGGCCACCCAACGTGGCCGCCACCTCGTACGTCCCATCAGGCAGATCGATAAAGAGCCAGGGGCCCGTCACCTGCCCCCGCGGAACCGTCAACAGCACCGCACCTTTGCCATGCCGAAGCACGACCTCCACCCCCGTCACGAACGGCTTCCCGCCTGCTGTGAACACGAGTTTCAAGGGAAACGGAGGGTACGCCGCTTCACGCTCGACCTGGCCGATGCCGGCGCTGAAGTAGTGGATCTTCCCGCTCTGGTAAAGCGGAAGGGTTTCCTTCTGCGTGCCGACGTCTGTTGGGATTTCCAATTCGATCGCGTCACCGCTCGGAACCACACGGGTCGTCACCCCCGCAGCAACCGGCTCCACCCAGGCCAGCCACAGACCCAGCGCGACCATCCCGATCATCACCGCAATGACTCGTCTCTCAAACATTGCGCATCCCTCCCCCCGGTCGTCTCACGCAATCGCGATGCCTGAACGCCGATCGATCAGCCGGCCTGCGCAGACGCATGTGCTCCGACCCGTTGCCGCTCGAATCTCCCCTCTCACTGATGCCAATTACCCCAATATCGTCCCACCGACTGCTGCAAAACGCCGCAACTGCCCACCACGACCGACCGGCAAACCTGCCAATCGCCCGGCATCGCACACGATTGCCGCTTCATGATCGGACCACATTCAGGCATACCCGATGCAGACCCTATTCCGGAGCGGTACGGTAACCTGGGAGACACGCACATGAAGATCATGATCGCCGTGGATGGATCGGAGTTCGCCGAGTGGAGCGTGCAGATGCTGGAAGCAGTCGCCAGCCGCCCGCCCGACTCCGTCACGTTGGTCCACGTCGTGGACAGCACATCGTTGAAATCCGCCGCGCGCAAACACGCGACTGTCTCGAAACAGGCTATCGCCGCCATGACGAAAGCCGGCGACCAGATTCTGCGGCGCTTCGAAGGTCTCGCGAAAATCGCGTTGAAGCAGGCCACCACGAAACCTCGCACGGCCATCGACACGATCCTCGCCCATGGCCGCATAGCCGATACCATCACGAAGCTGGCCAAGCAGAAAAAAACCGATCTGCTTGTCCTCGGATCCCGCGGCCTGAGCGATGCAGAACATTACCTCCTGGGCAGCGTGTCCCGTACAGTCAGCGCCTTGGCTGCCTGCCCGGTGCTGGTGGTCAAACGGCCGCTCACGGCCCTCTCCCACGTGCTCTTTGCCGCGGATGCCTCGAAACACTCCCAAGGCGCCTGTCGCTTTCTCTGCCAGCGCCTTCTTCCTGAGTCCGCACATGTTACGGTGCTGTCGGTCGTCGAACCGGCCATGACGGAACTGGCGGCCAAGTACCTGTCGAAAGACCAGCTGGAGCAGATCGCGGTCCCGAAACGTCAGGCCGCCGAACAGGTCGTAGAGAACTTGCGTGATCGGTTCCTGGCCGAAGGTTGCGCCGTCACGACGCAGGTGAAGGTCGATCATGTAACCGACACGATCATCCAACAAGCCACTTCCGGCAAGGTCGATCTGCTCGTGGCAGGCTCACGAGGCTTGACGGGGTCCGAACGGCTTCAGTTGGGCAGCGTCTCGGAAACGCTGCTGAAGTATGCCCCCTGCTCGGTGCTCATCGTACGAGGATGGCGTGCCTGAACTGACTGCGCTAGAAGTCTGCCGCCTGGCTCCGAGCCAGGTGTACCGCGCACTCGCCACCACCCCGCAGGGCCTCGCGTCGGACGACGTCCGGCGACGAACCCTTCGGTACGGACCGAATAGTCTGCAGGCGTTGCGCGGGATGCCGCTCATCAGCCGTTTTGCGCGTCAATTCACGCATTTCCTCGCGCTGCTCCTGTGGCTGGCGGCCGGCCTGGCGTTCCTCGCCGACGCCCTCCACTCCGGCGAAGGCATGGCGACATTGGGGTGGGCCATCCTGGGCGTGATTCTCATCAATGCCATTTTCGCCTTCCTGCAAGAGTATAAGGCCGAACGTGCGGTTCAGGCTTTACGCAGCATGCTGCCGGCCCAAGCCTGGGTCCTTCGTGACGGGCAACAGCAACAGATTGCCCGCAGCGAACTGGTACCGGGCGATGTGCTCGTGCTGGAAGAAGGCGAACAGATTCCCGCCGATGCGAGACTCACCGAAGCCGTCGGCATGCGCGTCGATAACTCCTCGCTCACCGGCGAATCCAAACCGCAGCGACGGTCGGCCGATCCCATCACCGACGGCCATCCGCTCGACATTGCGAATCTGGCTTTCGCCGGAACCACGGTCCTCTCCGGCCATGGTCAGGGAGTCGTCTTTGCCACCGGGCTCAACACCGAATTCGGAAAAATCGCGCATCTGACGACAACGGTACACGCCGGGTTGAGCCCGCTCCAACAGGAGATCGTGAAGGTCACGCACCTCGTCGCCGCACTCTCCTTCCTGATGGGGCTGGTCTTTTTCATCATCGGTCTGGGAATGGGATTGAGCTTCTGGACCAGCGCCATTTTCGGCATCGGCATCATCGTCGCCAATGTGCCCGAAGGGCTCCTGCCCACCGTCACCCTCGCCCTCGCGATAGGCAGTCAGCGCATGGCCGCGCGCAAGGCGCTCGTCAAACACCTCGCGTCCGTCGAAACGCTGGGGTGCACGACCGTGATCTGTACCGACAAGACCGGGACATTGACGGAAAACCGGATGCGGCTCGACAGGCTCTACGTGGATGACCTCGTCGTCGAATCGCGAGAAGGCTGTTTGTTCACCAGGAATCGCCTCATCACCGCTCCCGAATCGGAACGATGGCGTCCCCTGTTCGACGCCATCGTTCATTGCAACAACGCCAAGCGCACGCGCCACCCGGACGGGCGTAGCCGCACCACCGGCGACCCCACTGAGACGGCGCTCCTGGACTTTGCCGCGGACCACGGACTCCTCCATCGCCCGCCGCTCCGGCGCATGGGCGAAATCCCCTTCGATGCCGATCGCAAACGAATGACGACGCTGCACTGGAGCGAAGGTCGGCTGCTCGCCTTCACCAAAGGCGCGCCGGAATCGGTCCTGCCCCTCTGTACCAGGCAGCAGGGATCGTCGACGCCCGCCGAGCTCACCGTCGACGGCCGCAAAAAAGTGCTGGCCCAGAGTCAGGCCTTCGCTCAGCAGGCGTACCGGGTGCTGGCCGTGGCGATGCGTGAAGTGGAGCGCGGGGTGGAGCAGTTGGATGCCGACACGGTCGAGCAGGGACTGACGTTTCTCGGACTCGTCGCCATGATGGACCCGCCACACCGTGAAGTGCCGGACGCGATCAAACAATGCCGGCGGGCCGGGGTCCGCGTCATGATGATTACCGGCGACCATCCCTTGACGGCATTGGCCGTCGCACGCAAGGTCGGGCTGGCTCCGGAAACGATCGCCACGCCGCCGGGCCATTTCGTCCCGGTGATCGAAGGCGCACACATCGACACATTCAGCGACAATCAGCTGCGCCAACTGCTCACCCCGACCACTCCCGGCGAACCGGATCCGATCTTTGCCCGCATGGCGCCCCGCCATAAAATGCGCATCGTCTCGGTACTCAAGAACATGCGCGAAGTGGTCGCCGTGACGGGCGACGGGGTCAATGACGCGCCGGCGCTGAAAACTGCCGACATCGGCATCGCCATGGGGATCGCCGGAACGGACGTGGCCAAAGAGACGGCCTCTATGATTCTGCTCGACGACAATTTCGCCACCATTGTCCACGCCATCGAAGAAGGACGGGCCGTCTATACCAATATCCGCAAGTTCGTCACGTATGTGTTGGCCAGCAACATCCCGGAGATCGTGCCGTATCTGGGATTCGGACTCTCGTCGATGCCGCTCGCCCTCACGATCCCGCAAATTCTGGCCGTCGATTTGGGAACAGACATGGTCCCGGCACTGGCCCTGGCCGCAGAACCGCCGGAGGGCGGGGTGATGGACGACCCCCCGCGACCCCGCACCGAACGACTCCTCAGCTGGGATGTGCTGTTGAGAGCCTATGCCTTTCTGGGATTGATCGAAGCCGGCATTGCCATGGGAGGGTTTTTTCTCTATTTGTATAGCCAGGGGTGGAGCTGGGGGGCCCCCCTCGACTGGGCCTCGCCTTTGTACAAGGAGGCCACAACCGTCACCTTTGCCGGGATCGTGGCGGCACAGGTCGCGAATGTCTTTGCCTGCCGCTCCGATCGCATCTCGACGTTCCGGCTCGGCTGGTTCAGCAATCCCTTGATCCTGGCGGGTATCGCCGTCGAATTGACCATCCTGCTCGTCATGACCTACAGCCCGGTCGGACATCTGGTCTTGGGCACCGCCTCGCTCCCGGCCTGGATCTTCGGACCGCTGGCGCTCGGGGCCGCCGGCCTGCTCCTGGCGGACGAACTTCAGAAATTCGTCCGCGGGCGAATGGGCGCGCGACTCCCGCTGCAAGCAGGCCGGGGGATATGATGTGACGTATGCCTGGATCAATTGAAACCGATGAGAGACAATCGCGCATGTTCGCAATGCCAGCCGGAAGACTTCATGTTGAAGAAAAGGAGCTCCTATGACGACCGTATCGGGCCAGCACGTCAGCGACTATATGCATCGCCAATTGGAGGTCGTTCCCCAGGACACCTCCGTCGTCACCGTCGCCACCAGAATGCGGACGCACAGCATCGGCTCGGTGCTGATCGAATGCTTCGACCGTCCGCACAACGATTGCCGGATCGCGGGCATCGTCACCGAAACGGATCTTGTCGCCAAAGTGCTGGCACCGGGCCGCGTTCCCTCTCGAACCAGCATGGCGGACATCATGAGCAGTCCGCTCATCACAATCGCACCGGATCGCCCGATGGTCGATGCCAGTCATTTGATGCAAAACAAAAACATACGGCACCTCGTGGTGACCGAAGGCACGGATGTGCTCGGCATCATTTCGATGCGCGACCTGGTGAGACACTTCGTCGATGCAGACGGCGGACCGGTGCAGGCGCTCACGAATGTCTACCGGCCGTTGAGCGTCCTCATGAAAACAGCCATCGAAACGATCGGCAGCGACGAAACGGCCCTCGACGCGGCGCAACGGATGGCGGACAAACACATCGGGGCGCTGTTCGTCATGGAAGCCGACGAACTCGTAGGCATCATCACCGAAGGCGACCTGGTGCGCAAACTGCTGGCCTATCAACTCGATCCGCAGACCTTGCGCGTGGGTGCGCTCATGAATTCGCCGTTACTCGACATCGACATCAATCGCACCATCCGTGATGCCAGTGAACGGATGTCCGCGAAACGAATCCGCCACCTGGCTGTGACGGAACATGAAAAGGTCGTCGGAGTCCTGTCGATCCGCGACCTGGTGAAGATGGTCGCCATCCGGGATCGCCCGGACTTTTTGAAGCGGGAATCGACCGCGTAACCGGGTCATGGCGACCTGGCCCGGACCATTCATGAATACCTGCTCCGGGGTCCGGTCCTCTCGCCCGGCGAGGCTGTTCTCGTTCAGCCTCCTCGACGGACTGCCAGTACGCCTACGTCGGCCTCACGTGCGAGCAGCCTCGGCGGGCTTCCGTCCCGAACACCTCGCGACGGCATTCATGAATAGTCCGGGCTAACATGATGGGGGAACAGTCCGCCGGCGGCCTGCTCGACATCCGTGACGCGTATTTCGTCAGGGACAGAGCGATGGCTGGTGGCCTCTCGCTGAGAGTAGAGACGCCCACCCTCGATTTCCGGCCATACGCTCTTATCTGCGCACGTGCGCCGTCATCCCTCGGCCTCGCCTGGTCCTGCCGCCGTCGAGATCGCTGTCCTCCGGCCCGGTGCCGGATTCATCAACCGTTCATCCGCCCTTCATGCCCGCTTCATTTTTCTCAGGTACGCTCGATGACAGGATGCCTGCATCCTTCAGGTAGGGAGACCACTTATCCTCGCCCGGCCTCATGCCCGGTTGCCGGAACATAGAGGGTCCCGGGCAGGAAGGCCTGCCGGAGCAGGCACCGTACTGATTGCATGCGTGCGTCCCGATCGACATCCCTTTCGGCAGACATCGTTCATGACGCGAATGGCGACCGTGCCGGCGAACACAGATCAATCGTATCGAACCCACCCAGGCATCCTCACTTGCTGTCTGCTGCTCACGCTGATGCAGGGCTGCGCCGGCGGACTTCATGTCCGGGCAGCCGATGACGATGACGACATCACGGAAAGCCATTGCGTCCCCGCAACCGGTCCGCCGACCCACATCGTGACCCTGCCGGCCACGGCTGCGACCCATCGAATCGACGGTCTCACACACTCTTCGTTCAGCGAACCCGTCACCCCTTCACGGTTCTCGCCACGGGCGAGGGAAATGGCCGCCATCATCGGCGTCCATGACCTCCTGGTGGAGTTCCAATTGCTGGAAGATGAGACGGCAGGAGGAATGGACGGCGCGTTGCTGCACTCCCTGGCGGTACGACAGGAGTTGTCCGACCGCCTGCTCCTCGCGCTCTTCGAAGCCAACAGCATCGCCGCCGAATTGGAATGCGAGAAGGCGCGGACCGAGGATCTGGCGTCGCAGCTGGAGGAAGTCCGCAACGACATCCAGCAGGGCCGGACCATCATGGCCATTCTGGCCGACTCCATTTCCGGCGTCTTTGCGGGAACGTTCCTGCTGCTGGGATCTGAGATTCTCTCCGGCCTGATCGATCTGTCCGGAAGCGTCGCGGCCTTAGGGTTCGGCGTGGCCGCGTTGGGCGGAGACCAGGCCTATGAGTTCAAGCACGGGCGAAATCTCATGGCAGACGTGTGGCAAGGCGAACCCATCAGCCGGCAGTTCCCGCAGCCGGTCTGGGAATATCTGAACGGGCCCGTCCGCCCGAACGGCAAACGGAGCCGTCGAGACAATATCATCGGGACCTGGCGCAGCCGTCTGGGAAAACCGGGCTCGAAAGAAGAGCAACGGCTGACCGGCCTGTATTTCGGCAGAGGCGGGATCTATCGAATCAACGAGCTGCGTCATCGCGGCGAGATGCTGGGACTGCTCAAGACCCACGTCAACCTGATGACCCAGGACCTGAACCTGCTGTTTCTCGAAACGCTTCAACACCGCGCTTCCCGTCCCGAACGGCCGATCTAGCCGGCACACCTCCGATTCTTCCTGACAGAACGCCGTTCCCGCAGCCCCCCGCGGTCGATCCATTCGTTCGTGGCCTACCGCCTATCGACTGGTTTTGATTGCGCAGACCCGCCTGGAACGGTAGACTTCCTCGATACGTATCGTATGCTACACATCCTCGCATGACGGAGCGACCCGCTCGCCCTCTCTTTCACGAATGGAGCCGCTGATGTTGGACTGGCTTGCCGATCCTGAAATATGGATCGCCCTGGGAACCTTGACCGCGCTGGAAATCGTGCTGGGGATCGACAACATTATCTTTCTCTCCGTCCTCGTCGGTCGACTCCCCGAGCATCAGCGCGCCGTCGCACGCCAAGTGGGCCTGGGCCTGGCCATGATGGCGCGCCTGGGACTCCTGTTTTCCATTTCCTGGGTCATGGGACTCACCCATCCCTGGGTGACGATCTTGGGCCACGGCGTGTCCGGGCGGGATCTGATTCTGGTCGGCGGCGGCCTGTTCCTCATGGCCAAGGCCACGCACGAAATCCACAACAGCCTGGAGGGGATCGAAGGCGGCGAGACCACGGCCGCCGCTGCCAGCCTGGGGATGGTGCTCGTTCAGATCGCGCTCCTGGATATCGTCTTTTCGTTGGATTCGGTAATTACGGCGGTCGGCCTGGTCGAACATGTCTCGGTCATGGCGGTCGCCATCATTCTCGCCGTGGTGGTGATGTTGATGGCGGCCAAAGCCATCGGGGATTTTGTGGATGAACACCCCACGATCAAAATTCTGGCCCTCTCGTTTCTGATTCTCGTGGGTGTGACCTTGATGGTCGAAGGGTTCGACGTGCATGTGCCGAAGGGCTATATCTACTTCTCCATGGCCTTCTCCGTCACGGTCGAAATGCTCAACATTCGCATGCGAAAAAAGCGAGCGGCGCCGGTCAAACTCCACAGCCGTTATGCAGGCGAGCGGTAACCGTTCCTCCGAGGGATCACCGCTCAATAGCCGATACCCGTTTCCAGCCGGCCAGTACGCATCGCCGGGCGATCAACGGAGTCATGCTCTTAAGGTCCAGGGACACCTGCGTCATCACCTCTTCCGCCAGCCGCTGATCGTCGAAGCATTCATAGGCATCGTCGAGAAACCCGCCCCGTAGGAGCGGATGTTGGAGAAATCGTTGTCCGGAGCCGCTGACCACCTCCAACGGCTGCTCGACGACGGCGATCCGTTCCATATCCAGCCGCTCCAGCCATCCACGCGCATCGGCCGCCGACGGCCGCTCCGCCACATGGGCGGCCAATCGTTCCCGCTCGATGACCAGTCCGTATCGCCCCATTTCCTGATCGATCCGTTGCCAGATGGAGTCAAACGTGCCGAGGGAGGGAAAGGTCAACACCAACTGACCGCCCGGTTCCAGATGGTCGAGCAATCCGCACATCGCCTCAAAGCGGTTCGGGCGCAGGAACATGACGGAGAGATTGCCGGTGAGACGTTGAAATGCGGGGAGCGATGCGGGCATGGCACGCATATCCTGGCACTCGAACCGCAGCCAGGGAAGTTCGCCCCGCTGAATCGCGCGCGCACTCGCAACCTGACTCCGGCTGGCATCGATGCCGACGACGGTGCCGGTCGGACCGACCTGTTCCGCCAGATAAAAAGCTGGAATGCCGTGACCGGACGCAATGTCGAGGATGCTCAATCCTGGACGCAGATCCAGCTGCCCCAGCAAGACCTCGGCAAACGGAGTCGACCAGTCATCCTGCACGGGAAGAGGCCAACGTGGAGACACGCCCGGTGAACCTGCGGTCATGACATTCCTTTCACCCGCACGACGGTATTATTTGATTGCGATCACCATCGAATCCGGCCCCGCCAGTTTTTCCACCTTCGTTCGCTTGAAGCCGGCTTTCTTCATCCACTGGATGCAATCCGCGCCGGTGAAGTCGAATCCGCCGGGCGTCTCGATCAGCATATTCAGACTCATCAACAATCCGAACGCATTCTGCTTGCGGGCATCGTCGATCAGCGCTTCATGGACGATCAACGCCCCGCCGGACGGCAGCACCTCATAGGCCTTGCGCAACAGCATCATTTTCTCGTTGAGATCCCAGTCATGGAGGATGTGTCCCATGATGAGGACATCGGCCTTCGGAAGCGCATCGTTGAAAAAATCTCCCGCATGAAACGTGAGCCGCTTCTCCAGTTTCCTGGACTTTGCATAGGCCTCGAAGATCGGGCGCACGACCGGGAGATCCATCCCCTGCCCGGACAGATGCTTGTGAGCCAGCGCGATCTCCGCCGCCACACCACCCTGCGCGCAGCCGATATCGACGAAGGAACGATGCCGCGTCCACGGGAACTTCGCCGCGATGGCCCGCGCCGTGCCTTGACTGAGTCCGGTCATGGCTTTGAGAAACCCTTCCAGCCGCTGCGGATCGGCGTACAACGTGCCGAAGAAATCCTCTCCCGTCTTCACCTCATTCTGCGGCTTCCCGGTCCGGAGCCCTTCCGTGAGCGATCCCCAAAATGGATAGAGCCTGACATTGGCCATTTCGAGTATGCCCCCGACATAGGATGGTTTGGCGCGATCCAGAAACAGCGCGGTCTCAGAGGTGTTGGCATAGCGTGTCCCCACCCGCTTCAGCATCCCGAGAGCGACCAATGCGTCGAAAAAATCCCTCGCGCTTCGCGGATGCAATTCCAGCCGCTTCGCAAGCGCCTTGGCATCAAGCGACCGTTTGGCGAGTTCCGTGAACAGACCCAGCTCGACGGCACTCAACAAGGTTTTCGATCCCCAAAATCCGAACCCGAGTTGCATGATCCGATCGGGGCTCAATTGCCGAGTAGCCATGAGGTTATCCTTTCGATGATTGAAGAAATGAAAAGAAGCTACGCGGGGACGCAGGCGCTGTCAACCAGGCAGCAGGGCGGACCGGCTCCGGCGTATCTCTCTTACCGTCGGGCGCGGGATTGGCGTCGGCGCCAACAATCTTACCGAACGGCTTTCCACGGGTTACACGCTTGTGGTAGACGGGAAGATCCCGGCGGAAGAAGTACGGATCGAACAGATCACAAACTGGGTGGATTTGTATTTCAGCCGGACTATCGACTCAAGAATGCTGCGCACCTCGGGGAGATGTCACACCGTAGTTCACGCTGAACCATCGTCACCTCCCAAGATCGTTCGCTTCACGTGGCAGGACCGGCCACACAGCGATAGCCGTGCGGCAGATCATGCGCAACGATATCTTGATTGGAAGGCTGACAGGGTTCAAGTCCGACAGGGCGCAGGGAACGCTCATGGAGAGGGTCGATTACGCAAACAACCGGCGAAAGGCCGTCTTGATCTGCTCCAACCCATCCCGCAAGTCGATTTCAAACGTATCCGCCCGGGCGCGTACCATCTGCCGCTTCACTCGCAGATCGTCACGATAGGCACGCAATTTCTGTAGCAACTCGTGTTTGGTTGCCTCGACGACCGTGAGTTGCTGCCTGCTCTCCACTGACAACCGATGTGTGAGAGCCTCGAACTCGGCTTCGAGCCTATTCGACCGTTCCACAAGCTGTTCCCACAACCGCCCCGAGTCGAATGCCATCCCCGTCAACTTCTGATCGGCAACGGCCTCAAACTCAGTCAGAGCTTTAAAAATCTTTTCCCGCTGTTCGTCGAACGCATCGCGAGCATCGGCCTTGCCCAGCGCCAACTGCACCTGAAGGTGGTCCAGTTTAGCCTGCACCTCCACCCTGACATGATCGGCCACGTCCTTCGACCGTCTCAGGTCGGCCTGCACCGACGTGACCACGTCCTGCAATTGCTGTTTGCCCTGCTCCAGCCGCTGGATCGCCTGCTCCTTACTCTGCGTGAGCTGCGCCTCAAGCGCCTGTGCCTGCTGCTCCAACGCATCAATTTTGCTCTCGATCGACGCTCTGAGTTCTTTGATCCGCGACATGAATCCTCCTCCATCCTGGACACAAGCTCGAACCTGGCATTCAACGGAGCCGGCTCACTTCCCTACATCGCCCAAGCCCCTCATCTCGTCCAACCAGCTCGCCCGTTGCCGCTCATTCATGCCTTCCACCTGACCGATCAAGGTTGCTCTCGCCGGCTTGATCCCGCAGAAGCCGAGAATGTTCCGTTCGAGGCTCTTCACGCTGTGAGCCAGAAAAAACCATCGATACACCAATGCCGGCATACCCATGGTCACCACGATACGAGCCGACTTCCCCGTGAAAAGTTGCTTCGCCATCATGCCCTGCGCTTGATACTGAAACGCCACGCCGGGACGAAAGACCTGTTCCAGAAACGCTTTGAGCAGCGCCGGCATCGACCCCAACCAAAGCGGATAGAAGATGACGAGATGATCCGCCCACCGGATGGCATCCTGAGCCTGCTTGATCGAATCAGGCGGTGTGCCCTTCTCAAACTCGTCTTTCGTCCGCAACAAAGGAAACTCCAGCCGGGCGACCTCGATACGTCGCACTTCATGCCCGCCGTCTTCGCAACCCTTGGCGTATTCGTCCGCTAAGGCATGGCAAAAATGCCGCGTCTGCGCATCGGGATGGCCCTGAATGATGGTGATGAATTTTCCCATGGCCCCTTGATCGTACCCCTCAACCGTCCTACACCATCGGATGAAATGACCGATCCTGCTGGCGAACCGGCGCAATCGGTTCCCGCTCGATCATGGGTGGCGCAACCGATGGGGTGACTTTCGGGGTCGGCGGGGCACAGGCAGCCACCGACCATCCTCCCATAAACACGACTAGCACAACGATGTTCCGTGCGACGCTCATCATGTCCTCCAACATGCGTCGATTTGCTGTCCGGCCCCCGCCCCCATCAGGCGCAACAGGCGTGCCAACATTCCTCCCGTCGTGATCGGCACAACACAGGGGGCTTCAGAGGTCGATGGAGGCTTCCGTGCTGAATACGACTGCGGAGAATTTCCGCAGCACCGGTGCTGAACGCTGGCGCAAATGTCCACAACACCTGCCTGCCCACCAGGATGAACGCAACCGCCGTCCTACCCTGGTACCGCTCGCCGCCTGCGGATTTCCGACAGGACTGCCATGCTTTCAAACAGTTCGCGCACAGCTTCCAGGATCACAGCGGTTCATTCCTCGCCCGCCTTGGTGGTGTTGAGGAGACAGGCAGTGGCACTAAGCTTGCTCTCTTGCGAAACGGGAACCTTTCACCTCGATCATAGAGTCCTGTCACTTCACTCCACAGTGGAACGGAAGGAGGGTCCTATGAGAGCCACAGAATATTTCGTCCACGCCTGCGACCCCAAAACACTCATCGTCCGTCAGATCATGGAGGATGCCGTCGTCACGGTCAGCCCGTCATCCAGCGCCATGGTCGTGGCAGAACTCTTGAGCGAGCACAATTTCGGGAGTGTCCCGGTCACTGAAACGGATGGTACCTTGCGAGGGCTGGTCACGGAGTTCGATCTGCTGAAGGCCGTCGAGCAGGGGAGGGACCTTCGCGAAGTATCAGTCTCGGAGATCATGACCCGCGACGTCATCACCACCACCGAAGAAATGCCGCTGATGAACCTGATTCATGTCCTTCAGGAACGGCATCTGATCCGTCTCCCGGTCGTAAAAGACCGGAAGCTCATCGGCATGGTCGCGCGACGTGACATCGTCTTTGCCTACGTCAAGGCACGCGCCAACTATTGGCCGTAACAATGAGCAGGCCGACGGAACGACGGATGTCTTTGAGCATGGCGGGGAACGGCTTGAATTTGCAGAGAATCAGAGGATGTGACGACTTCCTGCGATGAAGCCAGGGGGGAAACACTTACCGCGCCGATGCAGGAATCGGATCGGGAATGATGGCCCCGCACTCCAAACAGCGGACGGTGCCGGTTTCTTCGCCTGTGTCCGTGAGGACGCGATCAACGAGGCGGCTATGGAGGCAGCGGGAGGCGGGTGCGGGAGTCTCGGGCGGCAGATCGAGTCGTGGACTATTCATGGCGCCCTCCGTCGTGAACCTGAGCGTATCTTTGACCCAAATCTGCTCCGGATCATAACAGAATCATTCGAGTGATTCCATTAGGTAGAGAACCGTTCATCCCGACGCAGGACCATCGTGCCGGCGATAGTCAGGAGCGCACCGAAGAACGCGGCCGCCATGTCCTTCTGCGCATCCCATTCGTCGCCTTGCGTCCCCAGATACAGACTGCCGAGTTCAGGGCTGACGATCATCGCGACGATCGCCTCGATCACTTCGAAGAATCCGCTCTGCGCCAGAATCCCGCTGATCGCCAGATAGCTCACCCACATCCCTCGCGCGCCCGCCAGACGCATGAGCACTTCCCGCAGCGGATAGACCAGGAGCAACCCATAGGCGAAGTGGACGAGGCGATCGAACGGGTTTCGACTCAACGCCAGCGCATCTTTCAACCAAAACCCGAAGGGAACTTCAGAATAGGTGTAATGGGCGCCGATCGCGTGGAGCAGCAGAAACGCCAGGATCAGATAATAGGAAGGGAGGGAAAACGCGAACCGCCGATAGGTCAGCACGAGCACCGCCACGAGCGCGACCGCGAGCAGATTCTCCAGAAACCAATCCTGCCGATTCACCGGCGCAATGGCCAGCCCGATCCAGAACAGCCCATAGGTGACAAGCAGCCCCGTCACGATCGGGCGATCGTTCAGCCTCACTCCGCTCTGGTCCCTCGCCCTCACACCCATGCCATACCGTCTACTCGGAAAGCGCCGCTTCGGATTCCAGCGCCGACTCCGCCCCGCGCAGGGCGCGCACCACCAGGAGCAGCGTCATGCACAACAACGAGCCGTAGAGCGCAGCCGCCATGTCTTTCTGCGCATCCCAGATATCTCCCTGCGAACCCAAATACGTCACCCCCAATTCCGGATGCACGGCGCGCGCCACCCACGATTCGATGATTTCCCAGAGTCCGCTCAGTCCAAGGACGGTCATCACGGGAAGGTAGTACACTACCCACCCTTGGATGCTCGCGCTCAGACGAAACAGCTCTTCCATCGGATAGGCCAGCAAAAACCCGAAACTGAAGTGCACGATCCGGTCGAAGTGATTCCGCCCGAGATGCAGCACCTGGTCCATCCACACCCCGATTGGGACCTCGGCGTAGGTGTAATGCACGCCGATCGTGTGGAGCGTGAGAAAGGCCGTAATGAGCGCATGGGAGGTATGGGACAAGGGAAGATAACGATGGCTCACAATCAACAGCACGACAAACAAGGCCGGCAGAATGCTCGCCAGCAACCAGAACTGCGGATCCACCGGCGCCTGCGCCATCCAGACGGACACAGCCAGATACCACAGGAGCAGCCCGATCGAAATCAGTTTATTACAACCCACCGTTGTTTCTCCCGATAAGTGGTGTGAGAAGAGGGGGCTCCGGCCACAGGCGTGGCGAAGCAGGTTAAATTACTCTACTGGATGGCCGTCATTGCTGCAACCGCTCTGCCCGGCCATGCCGCAGGCCTTGTTACTGGCGAGATCTATTGAACTCAGCAGCGGGTTTCTTCCTACGCCCACACGCGCCCCCCCGAACATATTCCACGGCAGTCTATAGAGCCCCCCTGGCGCGCGCGGCAGTCAGAATTGACGATGAGCTACTCGAGGGGGCACTGAACTTAGGTGGCTGCTCCTCACTGACCTCCTCGCGCTACCGCAATGGCGTCAGGAAACAAGGGTCTTCAAAATCGTAACAGATCCAACATGATTCGTCCTCTGGCGGCTCGTCGATATGCACCCAATGACACTTCCCGTAAAATCCCCAGCCCCTTGCTTTGTTCAGGCGTTTTTTCGTTGGCATGCGAAACAAGACTTTCACGCCATTCACCTTTCTCCCATCACCTTCCAGTACGCGCCGAATGAAGTCCGCCGGGTTGGCCGCGAACTCCTGCAAGGGCTTGCCGAAAAGCCCTAACGTGATGGTACCGCTCGAGATCTTGAGATCCTTTCCCTTTTTGCCGGAAAAATATTGCACGACCTTGTCTGCTTTCGGATAGGTCTCGACAATGTCGTACCACGATTGGTTGGTGCCGGTCTCCATAGGCTACCTCCTTGTTGTGCTGATGCGGAATGAACGTGCGACATCGACCATGGTTTGCGTCCAGACGCGCAACAATAGAGACAATAGACGCAACGATAATGCCATGACCTCCGATGTTGAAAAGTCCCTCGCGAGCCGCACCAGCTACTCTTCCCAACCCATTGCGTAGGACCCGTTCATCTCTCGAGCTGAGGACTAACTCCCCAGCAGACCTGACCGCCCTGCCGCAAAAGGCGACGTTCACCGACCTGTCGACGGCCGGGAGGCCATCGTTTCGCAGCTACAGCACAGGCACAGCTGATGCACTCCCGTCCCGGTCAATGACGGCGCTGCTATGCCCATTCCCTTGCTGGACATTCAGGGGTTGACCTTTGAGGTCGATCATCATTCGATTCTCGATCGGCTGGACCTCGCGGTCCAAGCCGGGCATATCCATGCCCTGCTCGGCGCCAACGGATCCGGCAAAACCACACTCGCCTACGTGCTGATGGGTTGCGAGGGATATAGACCGAGCGCCGGGCTGGTACGATTGGACGGGACGGAACTGCTGCCCCTCAAGATGCATGAGCGCGCCCGGTTGGGCCTGACGCTCGCCTGGCAGGAGCCGGCCCGATTCGAAGGCGTGACGGTGCGCGAATATCTCAGCCTGGGCAAGCCGGAATCCAATCCCGAACCGGCACTCAAACAAGTGGGGCTCGATCCGGACCGCTACCTGACACGTCGCCTGGACAAGGCGCTGAGCGGCGGTGAACGCCACCGGATCGAGCTTGCGTCCGTTCTCTCGATGAAACCCAAACTGGCGATCCTCGATGAGCCGGCGGCAGGCATCGATATGCTCTCGATCAATCACATCATCGACATTATCCGCGCGCTGAAGGATGCCGGCGGATCGTTTCTGCTCATCACGCACCAGGAGGAAGTGGCCCTCATCGCCGATCGAGCGTCCCAACTCTGTGCCGGACGCATTGTCTTTTCCGGCAATCCACGTGAAGCCGTGGATCATTTCCGAGGACGAACCTGTGTGCGATGCGACGGGGAGGTCTGTGGGTATGTCCGACCTTGAGCAACTCATGCGCGTCTTGCCCATGGTGGGCGCCGAGCCGTCGATCCTCGACGACACAGGCATCGCCCATATCGTCGCGCAAGGGCACCACATCCTGAGCCGTCGGACGGTCCCGGGCCTGCGCGTCGAACTGGAGGAAACCCCGGACGCCCTTACCGGGCACATAGTCGTTGAGGCGGGCGTCGCCATCGCTCAGCCGATTCACCTGTGCTTCGGCCTGACTCACCCCACGGGGGTACAGCAGATCGCCATCGACGTGCAGGTGCAGGAAGAGGCGCAGGCGCGAGTCCTCTCCCATTGCCTCTTCCCCGTCGCCCAATCGGCCCAACATCGCATGCAGGCGGTGATGACGATCGGTCCAGGCGCGTCGCTGACCTATACCGAGGGCCACTACCATGGCCCGCACGGGGGCATGCAGGTCCTGCCCCATGCCACGATCAGGATCGGCAAGGGCGCCCGCTATTTCTCGGATTTCTCCCTGCTCTCCGGCTCCGTGGGAAACCTGGACATCGACTACCTCGTCGAAGTGGAGGAGGAGGGTCTCGCCGAGCTCAGCGCGAAAATCTTCGGGCACAAGACCGATCGCATCACGTTGAAAGAATCCGTGATCCTTCGAGGCCAACGATCACGGAGCCTCATCAAAACACGCGTGGTGCTGGAGGGCGACGCCTCCGCCGAGATTACCGGCATCACCGAGGCTCACGCCAAAGGAGCCCGCGGCCACGTGGATTGCATGGAAATCGTGCAGGGCCGGGCCCATGCCAGCGCTGTCCCGATTGTGAAAGTCTTTCACCCGGAAGCGAAAGTCACCCACGAGGCGGCGATCGGAAGCGTGGACAAGAAGGAATTGGAAACGCTGATGGCCCGCGGGTTGAATCCTGAGCAGGCAGTCGAACTGATCGTGAGCGGAATTCTTCGTTAGGCGGAGGCCTGCGCAAATCGCCTGACCGGCACGGTCACGAGGACGCCTTCGCGGCAGTATGGGGATCTTGGATGACGGCTCCGCATTCGAGGCATCGATAGAGAGGACGCTCTGTTTCATCCTCGCAACGGATACGATCGATGAGTCGCATGTGAAGGCAGGTGAGTGTCCGTGTCGTGGTGGGCTCGAGTTGAGGACTACGCATAGTGACCTCCCCGAATCGCAGCGGACAATAGCTGAGCTATTTCTACCCGAATGCGGCCCAACCCTATCAGATCTGTGCAGACTTCACACTAGGAATTCGTCTGATACGATCAAGGAAAAGGTCCGACACAACACTTGGGGCTCACCTAGTCCGTACCGCTACATATAGGCGTCATCGCTGGGTGAAGGATCCGCCGTTCAGCCTGACTCAAAGCACAGCAAACGTTGTTGGAACCTGGTGAGAGAGGGCCGCTCAGGCGATCATTCTGCCAGTGCTCGCGAACCCGACTCGGCCATGCCCGCAGGACACCTGGTTGCAAAAGATTGAGAATCCCGCATGGTCATCGAATCAGCCGTGAGCGGGAAGGAGCAACCGGCGGCTTCGGAAAGAGTGACAAACCCGATGCCGTCCTTGAGTGCGAGGTGAAAAAACGTGTTCAGGTTTCTCATAAACGTCTGCTCGTCTGATTGAGAACGAACGAACGGTCCACATCCTCCCATGAGCGCAGACGAATGGAACACGAGATTCAGAACCTCATAGCCCTGATGCCTCATCTGCCGCACGAGCTGCATCATCCTGGCCGGTGTTTCCATTTCCGGAGAGAGCCAGACCTTCCGCAAGAGGTGCAGGCGCGACAGCAGACCGCCGAGCTTCAGCCGGCGTAGCGGGCCACTGCTGAGCCTTTCCGCCAGCTTCGCACAGGCCTGAAACTCGCCATGGAGGTAGCCGATGCTGACCGGAATTTCCGCAAGAGCGCCTCTCGGATTCCGGTCAGTGGGAGACTCCTCCATGAACGTATAGGGTTGAGGAGAGACGTACGAAAAGTCCGGCCCAGACGTTTGTGCCCACGAGGTATACGGTGTGATCGACGTGTCGATGCGATAACCAAGCCGGACGATGTTCCTGGCAACTTCCGAATCGAATCCCCAACGCCCGCTGCGAAACGCGATGGGGGTCATCTCAAATTTGTCCTGAATGGCTTCGTGCAACCGCTGCACCTTTTCGAATTGAAGAGTCGACGGCAGGTTACAGAGCATGCTGTTGTACTTATTCAGACTTTCTTCATGCGGCGGTGTATTCCAGGGGTGACAATGTGTCCCGATCTCACAGCCGCCCCTATCCAGGGGTTCTCGCAAGATTGCGACCGCCTGCTGGTCACTCACCACGGGATAGGTCAGAAGGTACATCGGAACGATTCCGAACTCACTGAACAACTTCTGGAGGGCCGGAAGGCGGTACACGTTGTGCACCGTCGCGTATCGAGGCGGTGTGATTCCCCATTGATCCTCTTCGACATCCACCGTGACGACCAGCTTCACGACTCAGTCCTCCCCACCGGTACTCCGTTCCGACGAACTCTTACGCTACCTCACCAGAATCTTGACTGCCTGCTTGGCACTTTCCAGCAGCTTGAGAGCCAGAGCACGAGCGTGCCGATTGTAGTATCGCCATGTCACCGACCTTCGGAGATCGTTGGACCATTCACGCTTGTATGGTTGTGCGCCCTGCAACAGATCGACCGTCCGTTCGCCGGCACGGATTGACTGCTCAATGCGGTGATACAGCAAGAGCAGACCAGGACTGGCCTTTGGAAGGGCTGCCGGATCGAAGCCGGGCAGGTAGAAGTAATAACAGCCCTCGTAGACGAAGCCGTAGATTGCCGCGATCGGTCGCCCATTCAGCGCCAGCAGATCGAGACTGACCCGGCCTCGCTCGCTGAGAACCTGAACGACCTCCCGGTGAAATCGTCGGGAGACGTCATCGGCAAACACGCCTCCATTCACACTCGTGCTCCATCGCTGTTGGTGGAGAGTGACCAACGACTCGAAGGCGGCATCAACCTCGGCGGGACTCGTGACGCGCGCGTACTCCATCCGCCCGGCCCGTTGAAGATACTTCGTCTTTCGTTGCAACGTGTACCGTCTCTGTCGTCCGAGGCCGGCTCGATAGGTCTCGATAGCTCCGGGCAGCCGGATCACAGGACAGCCGGTTGTACTCACCACCTCTCCGACCTTACCTGCCTCCTCGAATAACTCGTTCCACAGATCGAGAGTGGAAGACTCAGCAGGGACCTCGGAGAGGGTGAGGATATCCCACTCACCCCGTGCCTCATTGAACAGGTAACGGTAGAGGCTCTGAAGCAGGGCCGGCTTGTGCTGCTCGTTCACGATCACATCGAGATAGGACGAACAGACGGCTTCGCTGCCAAGAAACCTCAATTCTCGGAAAGAGATCACGCCTTGAGCCGTCGCCCTGCGAAGGTAGAGGGGCGCAATGCCGACCAACCGTTCGCGCTCGTCGAACGCCAGGAGAATCCGAAGCTGATTGGATCCCAGATAGTGCTTCGACCAATAGTACAGCCACTCCCAGGTGAGAAAGATGCTGTGCCCTGGCACGGTGCGGAGCAACCGATCCCATTCACAAGTCAGCCCCTTGAATTCCTCAAGGGACGTCACTGCGCGGATGGTGAGCGGGGCCCTCATCTTCATGGGAGATACTCTTGCATGAGAGGAAAGACAGCGCCGGCAAACTCTTCCTGCGCCTTCCAGGGATCCTCGCTCCCCCCGCTTCGAGGCTCAGCAGACACCAGCACGAGCGCACCATCGGTCCGCCCACGCAGAACGGCCTGTTTGATCGTCGCCAGCTTTGCCAGATTGCGATCGGCGTAGCTCGTCCCGTTGATGTGATACCAGAACGTCACCGGGACGGGCCGGCGGCTTTTATCCAAGAAGGTGCGATTCGCCGGGACCGAACCCTCCCCGACCCGCAGAACCGTGGCGTTGGCCTTCTCGTGAAGCGGGGCAGTTTCCATCCCCACCAGTTCTTTCCCCTGACGTTGCGTTTTCGTATACGCAACGTACAGATTCACTCTTCGGCCGTCCGGCGCTCGATAGGTCCGCGCAAGGGATTCGTCGGCATCCGGTAGGTCCACGAGTGATTCATCGTTCGGCTGGTGGTCGATGACCCAATCGCCGATGACAGTCGGGAATGTGGCCAGCTCTTTCTTCAATTCCGTCGTTCCGCCGTCAACCGCATACAACGCAACCGCCGCTACCGCAAGCGTAGAACAGGCTATCCACCAGGCGCGATTCGAGGCCGGACCATGAGAGACAAGTCCCAAAAATGAGCCCTTCCCGTCCCCGTGCAAAGACGTTGGCGGCGCATCATGTTCCATCCTGCCCAGCAACCAGGCCCCGACAAACAGGAAGACAAACGCCACCCAATCGACAAACAAGCCCTGCAGAATATGGTACGGCCCGTGAAGATCTTTCCCCCCAGCCTGAGCGTAGATCCCCATCACTGCCACGCGCACCCAATTCGCCACGATCGCAATCACGACTGACGACAGCACCAGGGTGATCCGGCTCCACCAAGCCTGCAACGTGAGGGAGGCCAGCGGCAATCCAATGGCCAGCACGGCGATGAGCAATCCAGCCCCGCTGCATTCGCGCACCACTTCCAACGTGACAGTGGGAAGGATGATGGAGGTACTGTTCTCCAGCAATACAGGAATGCCGAGCGCCTGCAAGATGGCCACCGACATGTTCGCGGTCAGGAGTTGAAAGGGCCACACAAGAGGCTCGGTCAAGCCGTCGAGAACGGGCGTCATGAAGACCAAATAGGCGAGCGGAAATGCCAGCGCTTTCAGATAGGCATATCCGCACAGAAGCAGCACAAGCCCTGCGAGAACCAGAATCAGGGCCAGGCTCCCGGTCGTCAGGACACCGGCGACTTCGCTCGCCAAGAGCAACACTGTCGCGACCACCAGCCAGAGCAATCCCGGCACGAATGCCGTTTCAACAGGGATCTGCCTCAGCGCGGGCCACTGCAACCAGGCGAGGTACAGACTGACCAGAGGCACGAGGAACCCATGCGAAAAGCCGTACCGGTTCCACCACAAGTCCAAGAGGTCGCGCACAATCGGCGCGCAGAGCAGCATGAGAGGAATGCCGAGTCCAGCCGCTCGCAGCAGCACGGGATAGCGGCGGAGCACATCCGCTTTTGCACGAGCGACCACGTGCAAGGGCTTTGAACCAGGCACCGTCTCGGGAAGATCGAGCAGAGAGTTCTCCACGCGCAGGCCTCACGTACTATCGTGACCGGGATACTCGCAGACTACTCATCGATCTTGTTGGCCGCTACCATCCGCGCCGCTCGATCCGCCTCCGGGAATCCGCCCGGGAGTGACAGGGCGGTCTTCAGCTCGGCAAGCGCCGCCTCCTGTTTGCCGAGCTTCGAGAGCAACATCGCGTGATGGTACCGCACGGTCGGATGCTGCGGGAGCGACGCCGAGGCTTCTGCGAGCAGTCGGTGGGCATCCTCAAACCGGTTCTTTTTGTAATAGATCCACCCGAGCGTGTCCTGAATACCAGGATTCAACGGTGCCCGATCGTAGGCGGCCAAGGCCAACCCGAGCGCATCGTCAAACTCCTGCTGTTCGGTCAGGCTGGCCGCAAGATTGTTGGCGGCCACCGCGTTGTGCCGATCAAGTTGGACGGCTCGCCGATAGTGTGTATTGGCCGCATCGACCTTGTGCTGCGACGCCAACACCAGGGCCAACGCTGTATGGATCTCCGAATTGGTCTCGTCTTTCTTGAGCGCAGCCTGAAACGCCGACTCAGCCGCAGGCAGCTTACGCTCCAAGAGATACAATTGGCCCAGCTCGAAGTGGACCAGCGCAACATCCGGCGCGAGTTCGAGCGCCTTCTTGAAGGCCTTCTCCGCCTGCTCCGTCTTGCGCTGAGAGACGTACAGCCGCCCCGCGAGTCTCCAGAGGTTCGGATCACGCGAGGCTTTAGTCAGATACTGATCGAGGACGCGATCCGCCTGGTGAGCCTGATTCGACTCCACAAGCGCCACCAGATAATCCTGCAACATGACCAGATCATCAGGCGCATGCGTGAGGGCTTGCGAGAAGAGCTGCGCAGCCTCGGCCGGCCTGGCTTGCAGCTTGCGGAGCGCCGCCATCTTCACATAGCCGATCGGTTGTCCAGGAAGTTGCCTGACGATCGCGTCGTAGACCTCTTCGGCCTTGGCGCGCCAAGGCC
>WBZT01000285.1_pt1 | contig 42825 bp, 44 predicted proteins | sample 5204241 | NCBI WGS metagenome assembly WBZT01 (sample SAMN12344358, study PRJNA552823) | activated sludge metagenome | biome: Activated sludge suspended growth; feature: Nitrification reactor; material: Wastewater; isolation source: activated sludge from nitrification reactor of wastewater... | reverse complement strand
TCGGGGAAGACCCGACGGTACCCGGCCGGTGCAACAGCCACCGGCACGTGGCTGCCGTGCAGGAGTTGGTCCGCGGTTGAACCGATCAGGAACCGGCCGTTGGAAGCCCCCGGTGCACTGCCGATGACGATGACGTCGGCGTGGATCCTCTGCGCCAGCTCATCGAGTCCCACGCCGCTCGAGCGGTGACCGTGGACGGCGGTCTCACACTCCACCACGCCGTACCGCGGCGCCGCGTCGGCGGCATCCGCGACGATCGCCTCGGCGTCGTTTCGCAGGTATGCCACCCACTCGGCATCCACCTTGCGTTTCCCGCTCTGGTCCGAGGGCGCGGCGTACACGTGGGCGATGACGACCTCGCCGCCCATGCTCTTCTGGAGTACACCCGAGAGCGCCAAGGCATCGGCCGCCGATGCGTCGGGGGTCACTCCCACCAGGATCTTCATCGGTTTAACTCACCAGGGGTGGCTCGGGGTCCGGGGTCCAGTCGTCGGGTTCCCCGCGGGCCAGACGTGAGCGTTTGATGCCGTAGGTGAAGTAGATGATCATGCCGATGGCGAGCCAGGCGAAGAACACCACCCAGGTGATCCAGGCCAGCGAGGCGATCAGGTACAGGCACCCGACGACGCCGAGGATCGGCGTGATCGGGTACAACGGCGTCTTGAACGACCTCGGCATATTGGGCCGCGAACGGCGAAGCGAGATCACGCCGGCGTTGACGATCATGAAGGCGAACAGCGTGCCGATCGATGTCGCCTCCGCGAGTTGTCCGAGCGGGATGAACGCCGCGAGGGTGGCGATGATGATCGTCACGATGATCGTGTTGTTGACCGGTGTCTGGGTGCGCGGGTTGACCTTGGTGAAGGTCTTGGGAAGCAGACCGTCGCGGCCCATCGCGAACAGGATGCGGGTCTGCCCGTACATGGTCACGAGCACCACGGAGAAGATCGAGATGACGGCACCGAGGGCGATGATGGTTCCTGCCCACGTGCTACCCGTGACCTCATTCGCGATGGTGGCCAGGATCGCCTCCCCGCTCTGCCCCTCGTAGTCCGAGGGCTGGCCGCCGTTGGCTCCGATCACAGCGACTGTCACCAGCAGGTACATGATCGTGACGATGACCAGCGAGCCGATGATGGCGATCGGAAGGTCGCGCTTGGGGTTCTTGGCCTCTTCACCAGCGGTGGACGCGGCATCGAACCCGATGTAGGAGAAGAACACCTGCCCGGCCGCCGCGCCGACACCGGCTACGCCGAGCGGCAGAAACGGTTGGAAGTTGCCACCGTCGAACGCGGTGAAGGCCACGGCGCAGAAGAAGAACAAGATCCCCAGTTTGATGATCACCATGATGTTGTTCATGGTCGCGGACTCGCTGGCCCCGCGAAGGAGAAGGAACATGCACGCGACCACCACGAACACCGCCGGGATGTTCACCACGCCGCCCTCACCTGGTGGCTGCGCGAATTCCGGGGGTATCGCTATGCCGAACGCCGCTAAGAACTCGTTGAGGTACTGCCCCCAGCCAACGGCCACCGCGGACACGGCGACGCCGTACTCCAACATGAGACACCAACCACAGACCCACGCCAGGATCTCGCCGAGGGTGGCGTACGCGTAGGAGTAGGAAGAGCCCGAGACCGGAATGGTGCCCGCCAACTCCGCGTAGGACAGCGCTGAGAATGCACAGACGACGGCTGCGAGGACGAAGGACAGGATGACCGCCGGACCGGCCTTCGGGATCGCCTCACCGAGGATGACGAAGATACCTGTACCGATGATGCTTCCCACACTGAACATGAGCAGCGCGAACAGGCCCATGCTCCGCTTCAGCCCACCGTGATCGGCTTCCTCGACGATGTGGTCGGGGTTCTTGACCCGCATCACCTGCTTGACCAAAGGCTGGCTGCTGGACATCGGCACTCCGTCCTCGACCCGCTAAGCGCAGGTCAACGGCGCTACCGTACTGGCCAGGGTCGGTTGATTGCACCACGGCGGGAGGATTGCCATGAAGTTGGTTGTTGGGGTGGCCGACGACGCCACCTCCATTGACGCGGTGGCCTACGCCGCGACCCTCGCCAAGACCTTCGAAGCCCACGTGACGCTGGTGACCGTCTCGGCCACGGCGGACGAATACATCAACGACCACCTGGACCCGCGCATGGGTCAAGGACGCTCCGACGAGCAAGCGCGACTCGTCGACGGGCTGGCCGAGGTGCTCGAATCCAAGTTCGCGATACGCGCCCAGACCGTCGTGCATCACCACCGCAGCCTGGGTACCGGCCTCTCCGAGATCGCGGCCGACCTCGATGCCGACGTTGTGGTGGTGGGAAGTGGGCCGGGCGGATCCCTGGGCCGCTTCTCCATGGGCAGCACCACCAACGCCGTGTTGCACCGAAGTGCGGTCCCGCTGGCGCTGGTGCCCAACGGCTACGCGCGCCATCCGGTGCCGACCGTGGGCAGGATCCTCGTGGCCTTCGCGCAGGGACAGGAGGGTGAAGCGGCTCTGGCGCGCGGTGCTGCGCTGGCACGCGCAGCCGGCGTCCCCCTGCGCGTGCTCACCATCCTCGTGCGCCACCGTGTGTTCGGCTCCGACCTGGGGGCCGATGCGGAAGGTGGTGTCCTGACGGCGTCGCTTGAGATGCTGCGCGAACACCAGACACACGCCTTGGCTTTGACCGACACCGACGGTCTCGAGATCAGCAATGACGTGCTGGTCGGGGACTCACCGCAGGCGGCGATGAGCCGCGAGGACTGGGAGGGCGGGGATCTGCTGGTCGTCGCATCGGGCAGCGGGGGTCTGCTGAAGCGGGTGTTCCTCGGGGACACCAACTACAAGATCCTGCGGGCGTCGACCGTGCCCACTCTGGTGCTGCCACGCCACCACGACTAGCCGGAGCGTCCAACCGTTAGTCCCAGGTCCAACCGTTAGTCCTTGACGCTTGCGAAGGTCTAACGGCTGTACACAACATCTAACGAACGGACCAAGCTCTCACGGAAAGCCGGCCAGCCCCAGGCACGCACCCACCTGAGTCCGCACAACCCGGCGCCCAAGCACGACGAAGGCCCGCCCTCCAGAGTGGGGGCGGGCCTTTCGCCGATCGGGCTCACTGACCGCTGATCGCGTCCTTGGCGGCTTGGGCAGCCTGGTCGACCATGCCGTCGGCCTGGTCCGGAGCCATCTCCTTGGCCTTGTCCGCTGCCTGGTCGATCACTTCACCGACTTTGTCGGCGTGCTGACCGGCGAGGTCCTTGGCCTGGTTGGCGATGTCTTCGATGCCCATGGGCTCTCCTTCGTCGTGGCGGATCCCCACCGTAGGGAGGCTCCCGGAGTGGATGCCAGCCGGGAAGATCAACCGAACGGACGGTTAGGGTTTCGGTTGCACGGCCGACTTGGCGGCTTTGGCCGCTTTGTCTATGTAACTGCTCTTGTCCGGTGACTTCTGCTTCGCCGTGGTCGCCGCCTTGTCGATACCGGCGTGCACCTTGTCGGAATGCTGCGCGGCAAGCTTCTGCGCCTGCTTCGCCCACTTGCTGAATCCCATGATGACCTCCTAGATCTAGGATAGCCTGCGCTGGAATTCCTGCATTGTTCTACGGGTACGGATCAGGTAAGGGTCACGCCCCGAGCCACTGGGCGCACGCCCGTTCGGCAAGCGCGGTGATCGTCCATGAGGGGTTGACACCGATGTTCTCCGGAACGACCGACCCGTCCATGATCCGCAGGCCGTCGTATCCGAACACGCGATGGTCCGCGTCGACCACCGCCTCGGCCGGATCGGCTCCCAGCACGGCGCCGCCGAGGATGTGCGCGGTGGCTCCCATCCCGAGCAGGCTCTCCAGCACCGTCGAATAGGCCTGCGAGTCGCTCACCTCCGCGACGGCCCGCCCGGCGGCATCGGCCTGCGGCAGCCACACCGGCACCGGATCGACTCCGTCGGGAATCGTCGAGCGCAGACCCCACCCTGCGGGCCCCTTCCGGTACTCGAGCGCCATCTCGTTGTCGGCGTGCTGCATCACCGTCAGGATGGTGACGCGCTTGTGCCAGTCCCGGGCACGGGCGTTGGCCGTCGCCAGACCCGGGTGTCGGAGCATGGCCCTCACCGTTTCGCGCCGCCGCTGCCCGGAGACCAGCGGGCTCAGATACCACCGCATGAAGCCGTAGGACTTCGGGAAGCGGTTGTTCGTCACGTGCGTGCGGGCATCGGGGTAGAAGTCGCTGGAGATCGTCGCGCCCTCGGTCACATCGGTGCCGGGGGGGTGCAGGATCGCCGAGAACGCCTCCGAGTTCGTCCGCACCCGCCGGCCCAGCATCGGCGACAGACCAGGCAGGGTCCCCCAGCGGTCGCGGCAGGCGGACAACAACTCCACCGTGCCGAGCACGCCAGCGGCGAGCACCACTTCCCGCGCCTCGACACTGCTGACCTGCTTGGTCTTCGGGTTGCGTAGGACCACGCGCCAGCCGCCCGCATGCGGAACCAGGATCTCGGCCTTCGACAACGGCCGGATCTGCGCCCCGAGAGACTCGGCCTGCGCGAGGTAGGTGATGTCGGTGGACTGCTTGGCCCCGTACGGACAGCCGGTGATGCACTGGCCGCAGGCGATGCAGTCGGCGAAGTGGATGCCCTGATACGTGGGACCGTAGGTGTCGCCGACACCCAGGCGTTCAGCGGCGGCCTGCAGCCACTCGTCCTGCAGACCCCGTTGCGGGTTGCGCTCGCGGCCGAGCATCTGTCCTGCCACGTCGAAGTGCGGGTCAAGCTCTTCAGCCCAGTCGACACCCGCCGCCGTCCAGCCCAGTGCGTCGAAATTCTCGGGGCGTAGGAGCACGGCCGCGTACACCAGCGAACCACCGCCCACTCCGATGCCGCCGACCACAGTGAGGTGACGCAACAACGCCTGCCGGAAGTAGCCATGCAGTCCGAGCGCCGGTTCCCACAGCAGCGCCAGAGCACTCTCCGAGCCCGCCTGGAGATCCTCCGGAGTGAGCCGACGACCCTGTTCGAGGACGACCACGCTCTTGCCCGCCTGGGCGGCCCGCAACGCCGCGACACTTCCGCCGAACCCCGAGCCGATGACCGCGACGTCGTACATGCCCCCATTCAACCGGCTCACCATCTGTCGCGGAGGCGAACTCCCGGCTCCGTGTGAAGATCTGGCGCCTCAAGGCCCGATTCTTCACATGCAGGCAGCCGAGAAACCCGCTTGTATCCTTTTGCCGACCTCATGCGTCCTCAACAGTGAAGGACCTAGGAGGAAACCATGACCACGAACGAATCGTCCATCGACCGCATCATCCGCCTCGTCATCGGCATCGCCGCCCTGGTCGGCGCATTCGCCGTCGGGTTCGGCAGCGTCGGGGGCATCATCCTCGCCGTCGTCGGCGCCGTGATGCTCGTCACCGCAGCCGTCGGATTCTGCCCGCTGTACCGCGTGTTCGGCATCAGCACGTGCAAGGTGCCGGCGTCCCGGTAACATCGCTTGGCGGTGGACGCGAACGAACTCGCCGGGATCCTTCCCGAGCAGACACAAGCCCTCTACCGCTATGTGCGTTCCATCAGCAGGGACTCAGCCACGGCGGAGGACCTGGTCCAGGAGACGATGGTGCGGGCACTTGAGAAGTCCGACACCCTGCGCTCCCCGGCCAGCCTCCGCTCGTGGCTGTTCCGAATCGCCCACAACACCACGATCGACTACTACCGCCGGCAGCGCGAGGAACCCAGTGAGGATCTCGCGCTCGAGGTGGAGAAGCGGTGGCAGGACGACGACTACACCGTCGACGCCGCCGTCGTCGTCACCCGCACGGAGACCGCCGAGGAGGTACAGGATGCGTTGGTGCGGATCCCTGTGGCCTACCGAAGTGTTGTCGTCCTGCACGATGCCGAAGGCTGGACCGCACGCGAGATCGCGGACGTCATGGACCTCAGCCTGCCCGCCACCAAGCAGCGCCTGCGTCGCGGGCGGATGATGCTGGTGTCGGCGATGGCGCGAGGGCATGAGCGGCGGGTGGCCACCGCGAACGTCCCCCTGCGCTGCTGGGATGCACGCCAACATGTCAGCGCGTACCTCGACGGGGAACTCGCCCAGACCACTGCGGCCGCGGTCGAGAAGCACCTGGCCACCTGCCCCACCTGCCCACCGCTCTACGCATCGCTGGTGAGTGTGCGCGACGCGATGGCTGGCGGGCTGCAGGACCCGGACACCGTCGTGCCGGACGCGCTGGCACAGCGGATCCGGTCGATTCCCGACTGACGTCGGGTGAGGTTCCCGGTGCACTATCGGATGGGCACGGGAGCGCGACTCGCCCCGATCGAGCCGGCGCCGACGAACCCCGCACAACATGGTCGTCGTCGCGCGACAATGGACCTGTGGACGTTTCGCTGACGTTCCTCGGCGCGGCCGGCACAGTCACCGGCAGCAAGTTCCTCGTCGCCACCGATTCGGCCCGGGTCCTCGTCGACGCCGGGCTGTTCCAGGGGCTGAAAGCCCTGCGCCGGCGCAACTGGGACCCTCTGGGGGTACCGGCGGTATCCGTGGATGCCGTCGTGGTCAGCCACGCCCACCTCGATCACTGCGGCTACCTGCCGGCGCTCGTGCGTCAAGGCTTCAACGGCCCCATCATCATGACCGCCGACACCGCGGCGCTGGCGGAGATCGTCCTGCGCGACAGCGCGAAGTTGCAGATGGAGGACGCCAGGTACGCGTCCGCGCGGGGCTTCTCGAAACACCGCTCACCCAAGCCGCTATACACCGCCGATGACGTCGAGCGCACGCTGCCACTGATCCGCGTCGTCGACTTCGACACCGAGGTACCCGCGGCCGACGCCATGTCCGTGCGGCTCCCGCCCGCCGGTCACATCCTCGGCTCGGCGTCACCGGTGATCACCGTAGACGCAACGACGATCGCCTTCTCGGGAGACCTCGGGCGCGCCAACCATCCCTTGCTGCGCCCCCCGTCGCCTCCCCCAGCCGCCTCCGCGATCGTCGTCGAGTCGACGTACGGGGATCGCCTCCACCAGCCCCACCCCGAGGACGCGCTCGCCGAGGCCATCACCGCCACCGCCGAACGCGGGGGGTCGGTCGTGATCCCGGCCTTCGCCGTGGACCGCACCGAGTTGCTGCTGATGGCTCTGCAGGACCTCACACGCTCCGGGCGCATCCCACGCCTGCCGATATTCGTGGACAGCCCCATGGCGCTGCGCGGCCTCGACGTCTACCAGTTCGCCGTGTCGCAGGGCCACGGCGACCTCCGGCCGGACCTGCCGACGGACCTTCTGTCCGGCGCGGACCTGCACGAGGCACACTCCTCCGCGCAGTCGCAGGAGTTGAACGAACCCGCCACGCCGTCGATCATCATCTCGGCGTCCGGGATGGCCACCGGGGGACGGGTCCTGCACCACCTCAAGGCGATGCTCCCCGATCCGCGGCACAGTGTGCTGCTCGTCGGCTACCAGGCCGTCGGCACGCGCGGCAGGGACCTGGTCGACGGGGCAACCCAGGTGAAGATCCACGGCGAGTACATCCCCGTGCGCGCACAGGTCGTGGATGTCCAGGGGTTCAGCGTGCACGCCGATGCCGATGAACTGCTCGCCTGGCTCGGGTCCTCGCCCGCCCCGCCACGCGTGGCCTACGTCGTGCACGGCGAGCCCGCCGCCTCGGCCGAACTCGCGCGAAGGATCGGCGCGGAACTCGGCTGGCTCGCGGTCGTACCCCGCGACGGCGAACACGTCCGGGTGCGCTGAGCGGGGGTGGCTTCCCACAAATGGGCCGCACTGCCCGACTCAGGGTCCTGACACCCCTGTGGTCAGCCTGGCGTCACAGACCACCCCACAGCCGGGGTCGTCGTCTGGCCCCGTTGCGGGGCGCCGGCACTAGTGCGCCAGCGCGCTCGGCTGCTCCACGTGCGTGAGGTGACCGTCGAGGATCTCGAAGACCCTGTCGGTGTACTCGACCATGCGCAGGTCGTGGGTGACCATGATGCCGGTCTTCCCGCGCTGCTTGATCTCGCGGGCGAGCAGCTCGACGACCTGCCGGCCCAGCTTGGTGTCCAGCGCCGCGGTCGGCTCGTCGACCAGGATCAGGTCGGGGTCGTTCATCAGTGCCCGGCCGATGGCCACCCGCTGACGCTCACCGCCGGACAGTTGCTCGGGAACGTTCTTGGCGCGGGCGGCCAGACCGAGCTCCTCGAGGAGTTGATCGGCGCGTGCGTGCGCGTCCTTGCGGCTGATGCGCTTCTGCAGCGTCGAGACATAGAGCAGGTTCTCCCGGGCCGTGAGGAACGGGACCAGGTTCGCGGCCTGGAACACGAAGCCCACCCGCTCAGCGCGGAAGGCGGTCAGTTCCCGCTTCGAAAGACTCGCCACGTCGGTGCCGGCGAGCGTGATGGAGCCGGTGGTCGGCGACAGCAGGCCACCGATCATCGAGATGAGCGTGGTCTTGCCGGAACCGGACGGCCCGAGCAGCGCCACGAACTCCCCCTGGTCGACGGCCATGGTGGCACTGCTGACCGCGTGCACCTCGGTGTCGCCGGAGCGGTAGATCTTGCTGACGTCCTCCACCTTGAGGATCGCGTCGGCGTGCGCCTTCGCCTCCTGGGCGGGGTCGAGTCCGGGTTCCTGCGGGTGAGCGGGTACGAAGTCGTCGTTCACAGTGTTCCTCCGATGGCGGTGGCGGGGTCGATACGGGCGATCCGGCGTAGAGAGAAGGCAGCCCCCACGACGCCGGCGACGAGGGTGAAGATCGAGATGGTGATCAGGGTCTGCGTGCGGAACAGGGTTGGCACCTCGTCGGGGACGACGGCACCGAGGCCACGCGAGGCGATGGCACCGATGATCACGCCGATGGCCGACGCGATAACGGCCTGCAGAACGACCCCTGCGCCGAGCTTGCGGGTCGAGGTCCCGAGCGCCTTCAGTGCGGCGAAGAGTTCCCGCTTCTCCAACACCACGAGGGCGAAGAAGAGCGCCACGACCAGCGCCGCCACCGCAAGTGCGGTGTAGATGATCGAATTCAGCGTCGAACTCTGCTGCTCGACTCCCGGAATCGCCAGACCCGTCGCCTCCGCGCTGAGCACGGTGAGGTCACCGATCTCGGACTGGATCTGCTCGGCGCTCACGCCGGCGTCGGTGATGATCGCCACGGCGTTGACGTCGTCGGTCACCCCGGTGAACTCCGGGCGGACCTCGTTGCGCATCGCGCGCCACGTGTCCAGCGACGTCCACACAGTCGGCTGCAACTGGTAGGACGAGTCGCGCACGACTCCCACCACCTCGGCGGATTGGGTACCCACGGAGATGCTGTCGCCGATGGAGACCCCCTCATCCGCGAGTGCCTGGTCGATGGCCGCGGTGCCGTTCTCGCCCGGCTCCGGCAGCCTGCCGTCAGTCACGGTCGTCGGCACCCCGGCACCGTCGGGCTGCACCCCGAACACGGCCACGTCGTACTCGCCGGACGGCGCCGTGCCCGCGGTGAGCAGCACGCCCACACCGCTGGCGGTCGCCACCCCGGGGGCATCGCTGACCTCCGCCACCTGCTCGGGGGTCATGCTCGACCGGATCAGTGAACCCTTCGCGTCGGGGCTGAACGCGTACGCGGAGGCGTTCGTCGACCGCACGGCACCCGTGGCGCCGAAGAAGAGTCCGTCGGCCAGGGCCGCCAGCGTCAGCACGAGGAAGACGATCAGGGACAGCGCCGCGATGATCGAGGCGAACCTGCCCCGGCCCCGGCGAATCTCGTTGAGTGCCAGCATCATCGTGCACCTGCCGCAGTGAAGGGGTCGATCGTGGAGATCCGGCGGATGCTCAACAGCCCCGCCAGAAGGGAGAAGACGAGAACGGCTGCCACCGTGCCCCCCACGAGCGCCGGTGACAACGACACCGGGATGCCCGAGTTGAGACCGCGCACCGCGAGCAGTGTGAGGACCACCGCGATGGCGGAGGCCAGCAGGACCACTGCGGCGATCTGCAGCGCCACCACCCGGGCGAGTCTGCCCGTGCCGGCACCCACTGCGCGCAGCAGCGTGAACGTCTTCATCTTCTGCACCGTGAGGATGAGGAAAAAGAAGCCGATCACGACGATGCCGATGATGAACGTGAGGCCCACCAGGATGCCGAAGGTCTGGCTGATCGAGGCGACGCCGGGGATCAGGCTCACCGCGTCGTCCTTTGTGTAGGCCTTCGTGCCCTCGACCGATTCATTGATGGCGGTCACCGTGGTGGCCGGGTCCTGATCCGTTGCCACAGCCACCGCATTGATGGGGACGAAGGGCACGTTCGGGTTGGTCGCCCGCACGATCTGTCCATAGAGGTCCTCGGTGACGTACGCGGTGGGGGTGGCCGAGAACTGCGCGCCGCGAAGAAGGCCCACGACCTCGAGTTGCTTGTCGGCGGCCGTGAGTTCGAGCGTGTCGCCGATCGAGTACCCGCCGCCGTCCATGGCGACCTCACCCGCGTTCTCCGGCAGGCGGCCTTCGCTCAGGCCCGTCGGGGCCCCGGGCTGTCCCGGCTGGAAGCCGAACACCTGCAGGTCCTCGGTCCCGTCCTTCAGCGCGGCTGAGGTGGTCAGGGTCGAGATCGGACCAGCGGCCGTCACACCTTCGACCTGTGCCACAGATTCCACGACCGCCGGGTCGAGGCGGCTGGCCTGCAGGTTGTCCCGGGCCTGGGCGGAGTAGACCAGAACGGTGGCGTCCACGCCCTTCAGCGCGCCGGTGATGGAGTTCACCAGCGCCGTCGACAGGGTCGTCAGCAGCAGCACGAGGAACACGAGCAGGGACACCGCGCCGGCCAGAAGGCCGAAGCGCAGCTTGGAGCGGCGCATCTCCGTGAGGGCGAGGTTCATGATCGTCTCCGGATGCGGGCACCGGCCGCCGGCCGTACCGTCGAAAGAGTTGTTCTCACACACACACAAACTTACTTCATATGCTGATAGTCAGCAAACTGAGGGTTTCTGGACTACCGTGGAGCACGTGACATCGCCCGACGACCATCTGGAACAGTGGCCTCTGAGCCGGCTGCTCATCACGGCCAGCAGGCTGATCGAGCACGACATCGCCCTGCAGTTGCGGCCCTACAACCTCACACATGCCAGCTTCGGCGTACTCGCCCTGGTCTCGGCACACCCGCTGTCGCAGCGCGACCTCGCCCATGCAAGTCGGGTGGAGGAGCAGACCATCAGTCAAACCGTCGACCGGCTCGAGCGGATGGGCATGGTGACCCGCGAGCGGGACCCCAAGGATCGGCGCCGCTTCCTGGTGACCATGACGGACCTGGGGAAAAGGGCCTTCCGGCAGGCCACGCGCCACGACCATGCCGAGCAGGCGCTGGCGGGGCTACCTGAGGCCGATCACCTGCGCGCCTCGTTGGCCACTCTCATCCGGGCCATGGGGGGTCACGACTTCGTACCGGCGGTCGACCCGGAGGACTGAGGTCGTCCTCCTCCCGAAGGTGGCACACGCCGATTCACGATTCGTGAATCGGCCGTTCTTGCGAGGTGATCCGCCCTATCTACGCCTCATCGGGCCGCTCTCACCGCGAAGAAGTGGCGCCGCTCAGAAGTCGTGACACCTTCGCGCGGTCACTCCACACGCATCACGTCGAGGCGGCCACCGTCGAGTTCGGCCTCGAAGCCCGCCTCCCGCACGATGTCGAGCAGGTCGTGCGGGGAGGCCGGCTCGTCAACGCCCACGAGCGCGCGGGCCAGGTGCCCCTTCGTGGCCTTGTTGAAGTGGCTCGCGGCCGTGCGCTGACCCGCCGGACCCGCCTGCCAGACCTTGACCGTGACCGAATCCTGCGGCAGAGCCACGAACGAGGCGTACGGCGACGAGAGCATGTCGACCACCAGGCCCCGATGACCGGCCACCTCCGCGGAGACCGCCGCCCGCCAGTAGCTCGGCAGGGCGGGCACACCGGGCACCCGCGATCCACCTGAGAGCCGGTAGGGCGCGATGCGATCCGACGGCCGGACCAGTCCGAACAACGACGACACGATCGCGACCCGGCGGTTCGCGCGTCGCAAGTCCTGGCCGCCGAGACTCGGATAGTCGAGGGCGGCGTACAGAACGCCGGTGTAGACGCGGGTGGCCGACGCGGTCGGCAGCGAGTCGAGCTGACCGTTCTGCACGACGAGGTCGAACTGCGTCGGACCCAGCTCCAGCGCCTCGATGGCTCCGGCGGGGTCCTCACGGCACAGCGATTGGAGCTTCTTGAGCAGGTCCCGGCGCAACGGGTTGAGTGCCGGATGTGCCAGTGCTCCCAGATCCAGGGACTTGCCACGCGCGGGTGCGTACTTGGACTCCGAGGGCGGCAGGAGGATCAACACGCCGCCATCGTGGCAGGTCAGGCTTGCGCGACCGACGTGGCATCGGGGCCGCGGGCGAGCGCCAGTGACAGCAGGCCCCCGGCGATACAGGCCCCGACCGTGTACACCACCCGCAGGCCGTCGAGGTAGAACGTGTCGTCGACGGAGCCGGAACTGACAAGGAAGATGACCATCGGCGTCATGAACGTGACCTGCAGGACGTAGTCCTTCTGCGCCATGTACGCGAACATCAGCGTCATGCAGATCGCGGCCATGAGCATTTGCCACGGTCGCGGCAGCGGGGAGAGAACGGCGGCGATCATCGCGCCGGCCACAGTCCCGATCACCCGCCGGCGGTTCTTCACCAAGGAGTCCACGGCGTAGGGCCGAAGCACGATGGCCAGGGTCATGACCAGCCAGTACGACTTCGGCATGTCGAAGTAGAGCGCGACCGCCGTTGCAGCGCCGCAGGCCGCGGCCATCACAGCGGCGTGCCTCTTCGCCACGTCGAAGGGCACCGGCGCGGGCTCGATGTGCACCTTCGTGAGATGCACGACAAGGATCACGTACGCACACACCGCCGTCATCACCAGCGCGACCGTCACCGGTGGGTTCTTGGGGACATCGAGTCCGGCCACCGCCGCAACGATCGGGGCGACGCCGAAGACCCCGGCGCTGAAGCGACTCAGGAGGCCGGCGGCCATGCACGTGACCACGACCAGAGCCACCACGGCCGGGTCGTTGCCGTACGCGGCGGTGCCCAGGGTGCCGACGACCACGAGTGCCCCGCACATGCCGATGGCCTGTCGCAGCGTGCAGTAGGGGACGAAGGCCACGCTCAACAGCGCCAGCACGCCGGGCAGAACGGCCCGGCCGCCCACCAACTGCGACACGACGATCAGCGGCAGCAGGACCGCGGCCGTGATCTTCAGGGCCGTGGGCAGCAGGTGTCGCGGCGGCGGGAACCTCATCGCCTTCAGCGTGTCAGCGCGGACCGCGTCGTCGCTCGTCGTTGACTACCCGGCAGACTGCGCCGGCTGCTCGGCGCCGTAGAGCGGACCCACCGTCTGCGACTGCTGGACGCTCTTGTCCGAGGAACTGGTGGCGACCAGCGTGATCTGGTGGGACTTCCCGTCACACGGCACATCGGGGACGTTGGCCTTGCCGGAGGTCGGCAGACCCGCCTGGGCGCCCGGATTCTGGCCGTCGACCTCGAAGGCGACCGTCTCGGCGTTCGTCGTCTGCCAGGTGGCCTTCACCTTCACCGTGTCCCCCTGGCAACCCGGCGCGGTCACCGAGAACGAATCGATGACGGGTTTCGTCCCGCCACCGGAGGGGATGGTCCTGATGGAGTGCACGACGGAGGCCTGCTGACCGTCCCCGGCCGTCACGACCAGGCCGATCTTCTGCGTACCGTCCGAACACGGGACGTCCACCGTGGTGGAACCGCTGGCAGGCAGATCCTTCGCGGACACACCCCCGTCCAGGGTGACCTCCGCGCTCTTGGCACCGCTGCTCTGCCAGGCCACCGACACCTGCGTGTCGGTGCTGTCGCAGTGGACCGAACTCGCCACGGAGAAGGACGCGATGACCGGTACCGCGTTGCCCTTCACGGACTGCGTGGCCTGCACGCTCTGGCCGGCGGCGTTGTCCGCCACCAACGTGATCTGGTGGGACTTCCCGTCACACGGCACGTCCGGGATGTTGGCCGTGCCGGAGGTATCCAGGCCGGCCTGTGCGCCGGGGGCCTGCCCGTCCACCTCGAAAGACACCGTCGTGGCGTTGCTGGTCCGGTAGGTGGCCGACACGGCCAGCGTCGAGCCCTCGCATTGCCCGGGGGTGACCGTGAACGCGTCGATGACCGGCGGGTTGACCGGCGCCTGCTTGACGGTCTTCAGGCGGTGCGTCTCGGTCGCGGTCTCGCCGGATGCGTTGGTCGCGGTGAGCATGACCTCATGGGTGCCGTTCTTGCACGGCAGTGTGATCCGGTCACTGCCGTTGGCCGCGAGGTCTGCGCCAACCTGCGCTCCGTCCAGGGACAGCGCCGTGCTCTGCGCACCCGCCGTCTCCCAGGACACCTTGACGGGCACGTCACCGCTGGCACAGTGCACGGCCGACTTCATGGACAGTGACGTGATCACCGGCGCAGGGGGCGGGGAGGCGGACGGAGATGACTCTCCGGAGCCCGAGCCGGACGAACAAGCGGACACGGCGACCACGCAGGCCGCAACCACGATCAGAGGTGCGCGCATGCGTCGAGCGTAGGGCGCCGTCGGCTCGCCGGGTGCGACCCACGCCGCACGGTGACGGGGCGGGGAACCCCGACCCGACGTCGATTGCCCAGGCACCCCCATCCGACGTCGGTTGTCAACCGTCGCCAGGGGGAACCAGCGCCTGAACCGCGGGGCGAGCGACCACCGGCTCACTCACTGATCGGCCTGCCCTCGCGTCGCCCACAGCGCCGCCTGCAGCCGGTCGGTGACCCCGAGGGTCGAGTAGATCGTCGTGAGATGCGCCTTCACCGTCTTCTCACTGATCCCGAGCTGCCTGGCGATGAGCCGGTTGGACAAGCCCCGCGCCACAAGGTCGAGCACCTCCTGCTGCTTCTCGGTGAGACGCGTGGTCGTGGGCGGGGAAACGTGGCGGGCATCGAGGATGGCCCGCGCGACGCGGGGATCCAGCGGTGAACCTCCGGTGGCGGCCGACCGGATCCCGGCGACGATGCGCGCGGGCTGACTGTCCTTGAGCAGGTACCCGACGGCCCCGGCATCCAGCGCGGCGAGTACGCGGTCGGACTCGCCGAACGTGGTGAGCACAACAACCGCGGCATCGCTGGAATCCACGATGCGGCGGGTCGCTTCAACGCCCCCGATCCCGGGCATCGCCAGATCCATGAGCACGACATCCGGGGCATGTTCGGCGACGGCCGCGATGGCAGCCTCACCGCTGTCCACGGTCGCGCACAACGTGAGGTCCGCCTCGCTGGCCACCAGGAGACCCAGGCCTTCACGCACCACGGCGTGGTCGTCAACAACCACGACCCCGATCATCGGGTGCACTCCAACTCGAACCGCACCGCTGTGCCTTGTCCCCTGGTGGACTCCACGCGCAGATCACCACCGAGCTGGGTGGCGAGGTCCTGCATGAGCGCGAGGCCCACATGCCCACTCTCGCTACGTCCCGCGTCGAACCCCTGCCCGTTGTCGATCACCTCGAGAACCACGCAGTCGTCGTGGCGTTTGAGGCGGATAGTGACCGTGGTCGCTCCCGAATGCTTGGCCACATTCTGCGTGCTTTCCCGGGCGACCCTGTACAGGGCCTGTTGGCACGTGTCGTCGAGAGGCGGCAGCGGGTCGACCTCGACCTCGACGTCAGCGTCCAAGCCGTTGCCCAGGTCCTGCAGTGCCGCTCCGAGACCGGCGTCACGCAGGTTCGGTGGGTAGATGTCGACCAGCAGCGTGCGCAACGATCCCACGGCCTTGCGGGTTCGGTCGGCGGCGGTCGTCAGCTGGCGTTGTACAGAGACGTCCTCAGCGCCGCTTGCCATTGCTGACAGGCCGAAGGACACACCTGCCAGGTCCTGCACCACCCCGTCGTGAAGATCGGCGGCAATGCGGCGGCGTTCGGCCTCCGACGAGTTCACCGCGTACAGCAGAAGGTCCTCGCGCTGCTGTCGGTCCCGGTCCAGTCTGCGGGCCATCCGCCACGCCAGCAGCAACAGGATCAGAGCGAGTACGGCCAGCGCGCCGAGCACGGCCGGCGCAAGAGCCCTGACCAGGGCCTGCGTCTGCGCCTCGAGGAAGGCCTGCTTCGTGTAGACCTCCATCAAGTACGTGCTGCCGTCCGCTCCGGTCACGGGAAGGTACACCTCGATGAGTTCACCGTGGGTGCGTTCGAAGCGGTTCTCGGGTTTGGACAGGTCACTGACCTCGGCCTCCACACCGCCGTCCGCGAGGACTTCCAGCTCCTCGGGGCCCAGGTCGAACCTCTCACCGATCAATTGCGGCTTGTCGGAGTACACGATCGTGCCGTCCGCGTCCCACAAGCGCACCGTCACCAGGGGATCGGCCAGTAGGCGATTGCGAACCACCTCGTCAAGAGCCGCGATGGATGCCGGATCGCCTTGCCCGAGTGCTTCGGTGACTTCGGGGGCCACAACCCACTGCTCGGCCTGCTGGGCCGCCACCACGGCGTCGCGGACAGACTCCTCCTGAGCCACATCCCGCGCCACCCAGAAGCTGATGGCAGCCAGCAGACCGAGCAGCAGGAAACCGGGTATCGCGAAGGCGAGGACCTCCTTTCGGACGACCCCGCCTTCAGCGAATACAGGCACCTGTCGATTGTGCCCGATCAGATCGAGCAGTTCTCGGAACCGTCGACCCGCTGCGCGGTTGCGGTGAACGCCCCGGCGGCACGCGTCTTGACCTTGACCTCGAAGGAGCCGCTACGCCCCCGGGTCTTCTTCACCCCGGACTTGATGACGTTGTCGCCACGGGAGATGGTGTAGCTCCAACGCTGACCCTTGGTGTTCGAGTCCACCTCGAGTTCGGCCTCGCGCTTCTTGGACTTCTGCCGCACCTTCAGACTGATCTGCGAGCCGGCCGAGCAGGCACCGGTCGTGATGACCTTCTTCTTGTCCTTGCCCTTGGCGCTGTCGTCACTGCTGTCGTCACTGCTGTCGTCTGAGGAGTCGTCACCGACGCCCACGTTCACCCCGGTGGTGCACTCCTGATCGCCGAACGTCGCCTGACCGACGAACGTGTCGTTGGCCGAGCCGCTGGTCTTCACCTCGACGCTGAACGAGCCGCTCGGGCCGGTGGTGGTCCTGGTGCCGGTGGAGAGCACACCACCGGGACCGCTGAGCGTGTACGCCCATTCCTGACCCACGACGTTCGAGTCGACCTCGAACTCGACCTCGACCCCGCCGTCGCGCTCCTTCGCCTTGAGTTCCCAGCGCGCGCTGCCCGAGCACTGGCCCTCGCTGGAGACCTCGACGCGGTCGTCGCTGCCCCCCTTGGCCATGGCGGGTGCCATCGGAAGTGCGAGCACCAGACCGGCGCCGGCGATCAGACCTGTGACTGCTGTGTTCTTGGTACTCATGTGAAGACTCCTTCGTGGTCTTTGTCGTCCTTGCTGATCAGCCTGCTGTCTGCGACGTCGGACCCACAATCGGACCTTGGTCCTAGGACCTTCAGGAGGGCCGATTCAGTGCGGCATAGCCGACGGCCAGCGACGTGGCCAGACTCAGCCACACCAGGTACGGGATCATCGCAATACCCGCCCATTGGCTGTAGCGGAAGGCCACGACGACCATGGGTACCGTGCACACGGCGGCGAAGCCGAGGGCCCACGCGGAGGCTCCCGGAGACTGCTGGACGTAGAAGAGGTAGGCCCACGCCAGCGCACCGAAGACGCTCAGCGCGAATGCACCGAGCCACACGAGGCGGCCGCCCGCGAGATTGAGTACGACCAGGGTTCCGACCACACCGAGCATGGCGAAGTTGTACGGCCAGATCAGCCCGAAGACCACATCCGGCGGCTGCCACGCGGGCCGCTCCAGGCTGCGGTACCACGCGTCACCGGATCGCACCCACAACCCTGACCCCACCACGTAGAGCGCGAGCAGCCCGAGATTCGCAGCGACGAGCAGGGCCTTGGTCATGGCAACAGCCTTCCCGTGTTCCGGCCTGTGCACAACACATCGTGCCTGTCGTAGCCCCCACTTACTGTCGGATCGACGAAAGGGGATGGGGGATGTTCAGTTACCCCGGGCCAGGGCGACATGCCCACACGGCCAAGGGATTCGCGGTCGTCGATCTCGAGACGACCGGCTTCGACGCCGCAGGGAAGGACCGCATCGTGGAGGTGGGCATCGTGCGCATCGACGCCTCCGGCAGCGAACTCGGGGCCTTCTCCACACTGATCGACCCGGGCCGCTCGGTCGGCGCCGAAGCGGTCCACCACATCGATGACACGATGCTGCGCGACGCTCCCACCTTCGGCGAGATCGCCCCTGCGATACTCGCGTGGCTCGAGGGGGTCGTCGTGGTCGCGCACAACGCCGGATTCGAGGACGCCTTCCTGACCGCGGAGTTTCACCGGGCGCGGTGGTGGCCCCCCGCGTTGCCCGCGCTGGACACCTTGCCGCTGGCACAGTCCCGCGTACCAACCCCCAACCACAGGCTGGCCACAGTGTGTGACTGGGCGGGCATCACCATCCACAACCCCCATAGCGCCCTCGGGGATGCGCGCGCGACCGCACAGTTGCTCCCCCACCTGCTTGCCGTGCGCCGACGACCGCTGCGCTGGAGCACTCCCCTGCGCCCGCTGGGCGGGTCGCTGTCGGGACGTTACCGTCCGCGAGAGTCCCTGGCATCGCTGTAGCCCACTACCGCCCGGAATCGATCTACGCTGGAGGTGGCCCCGTGGGGGAGGTGATCGGCGTGCGCAGGTCGGGAACTCTGCTGCTGATCGTGTCGGCTGCGCTGCTGGTGGTCGGGTTTCTCGTGCCCGGGGCCCGAGAGTGGGTCTGGGGAATCGGCGGTGTGCTGGGTGCCGTGGCCGCCGCAGTCACCGTGGTGAAGGGACTGCGGGCAGGACGCGGCGGTGTGGACATCCTGGCCCTGCTGGCCATCGTCGGCGCCCTGGCCACCGGAGAGTTCTTCGCGGCGGCCATCGTCACCGTCATGGTCGGCAGCGGCCAGTACCTCGAGGAGCGCGCACAGGCTCGCGCCGAGCGGGAGTTGCACCTGCTGGCACAACGCGCCCCGCGGATAGCCCGCCGCGTGGACGGCGAGGAGGTGCATGAGATCGACGTGGATCTGATCGCGCCGGGTGACACCTTGCTCCTCGCCGCCGGGGACATCGTGCCCGCGGACGGCCGGCTCACCGAGCCGGGAACGTTCGACGAGTCGGTGCTGACCGGGGAGTCCTTGCCCGTGCGCCGACAACCCGGCGAGGTGATCCGCAGCGGCGTGGTCAACGCCGGGCATCCCGCGAAGATGCTGGCCACGGCAGCCGCTGAACAGAGCACATACGCCGGGGTGATCAGGCTGGTGACGCAGGCGCAGGCCTCGGCCGCGCCGTTCGTCCGGATGGCCGATCGACTCGCCTTCTGGTTCGTGCCGCTGGCGCTGGTGGTCGCTGGGTTCGCGTGGTGGTTCAACGGTTCAGCCGACGCTGCCGTGGCCGTGCTCGTCGTCGCAACTCCCTGTCCGCTGCTGCTGGCCGTACCCATCGCGATCATCGGAGGTGTGTCGCAGTGTGCGAAACGCGGTGTCGTGGTCAAAGGCGGTGCGGCACTCGAGCGACTGGCCGGCGGGCAGGTGCTGCTGTTCGACAAGACGGGCACCCTCACCGCCGGACGCCCGGAGGTCGTCCACATCAGCCTCGCACCCGGTGCCGACGACGCCGACGTGCTGCGACTTGCAGCCAGCGTCGACCAGATGTCACCGCACGTGCTGGCCACGGCGGTGGTGAACGCCGCCCGCCAGCGGCACCTCACGGTCACGATGCCGGACGACGTGGAGGAGATCCACGGCAAGGGCGTGCAGGCACGCGTCGAGGGCAGCCGGATCCGGATCGGGCGGGCCGACTGGATTCTCGGCCCCGATGAGCCGGGCTGGGCGCGTCGTGCCCGCCGCCGTGCCGATCTCGACGGATCGCTGATCGCGTTCGTCGCGCGCGACGACGAGCCACTGGCCGCCCTGCTGTTCGCCGACCGCATCCGTCCGGATGCGCCGGGGATGGTCCGGGCGCTGCGCTCCGACGGCATGTCCCGGATAGTGCTGGTGAGCGGAGACCGCGCCGACCTCGCCGAGTCCATCGGTCGCATCGTCGGGGTGGACGCGGTCTGGGCCGATCAGTCCCCGGCGGACAAGGTCGCCGTCGTGCGCGAGGAGAGCGCCCGGGGGCCGTCGATCATGGTCGGTGACGGGATCAACGACGCGCCCGCTCTGGCCGCAGCGGACGTGGGCGTGGCGCTGGCGGCACGTGGCGCCACCGCGTCGTCCGAGGCCGCCGATGTGGTGCTCACCGTGGACCGCATCGACCGCCTCGGGGAGGCGGTGCGCATCTCGCGCAGCGCACGGCGCACGGCGAACCAGGCCGCGTGGCTGGGCATGGGACTGTGCTTCGTGGCCATGGGAGTCGCGGCGGTGGGACTGCTTCCGGCGGCGGCGGGCGCGGTGTTGCAGGAGGGGATCGACCTGGTCGCCATCCTGTGGGCGCTGCGGGTCGGGCTGCTGCGTCCCCGCGGGACCCGCCGGATCCCCGCGGCCGACATCGCGGTCCTGGAGCGTCTGGCCGAGGACCACCGCGAGACGCTGTCGCTGGTGGAACGCGTGCGCGACGTCGCCGACGAGTTGGAGCACGCGGCCGATCTGCAGTCCGTGCGGACACTGCTCGACGATCTCGACTCCACCTTGCTTCCGCATGAACGCGCGGAGGAGGCCGAACTGGTGCCGGCGCTGGCACGCATCACCGGCAGCCCCGACGCCACCGGAGCCCTGAGCCGTAGCCATGCCGAGATCGAGCACCAGGTCGCGGCCCTTCACCGGCTTCTCAACGAGACGACCCCCGACGCAGAGACGGTCACCGACGTGCGACGAACCCTCTACGGGCTGTACGGCGTCCTTCGCCTGCACAACGCCCTGGAGGAGGAGACGGCATTCGCGCTCATCGAGCAGTGAGTCAGAGGGCCCGCCGGAAGACCGACCGCGCGTACTCCAGCGCGGCGTCGGCCACCGGGGCGCGCTTGGCAGCAACCATCGAGTTGGTGCCCATGATGCGGCGCATGCGCGCGTCGGGCGCCACCGTGATGATCCGGGTGCCGCGCAGCCGCCTGGCCTCCCGCTGCAACTGCGCACGCAGGGCCACCCGGGGCAGGTTCCCCGGATCACCGGCCACCCAATCAGTGGTCGACAGCGGTGCGGAGACGATGACCAGGTCGAGGCCTTCGCCTGCCAGCAGATCGAGGCTCACCATGGAGTGCGCCCCACCGTCGATGTACTGGCGGCCGGCGATCTCGACCGGCGCGAAGTAGCCCGGGACGGCGCAGGAGGCCGAGACCGCGTCCGCCACGGTGGCGCTCGCCTCTCGCCCGAAGACCACCCGCTCGCCTGTGTCGAGTGCCACAGCCACGATCCAGGTCGGTTGCACGGGCCACTGGTCGAACAGCATCGAGAAGCGCGCGGCCCCGGCATCCACAGGCCGCGTACCCGCCGGCAGGAAGGCCGACAGGGCCACCCCCGGGGCGAAACGCCAGGGACGGCGCAGCACCGACCGGACGAGCTGCGGCGAGGCAGGTCGGCGCTGTCCCGGTGCCGCCGAGCCGGGGTCGGACAGCGGGGGCATGCCACCGAGCACGGCCCGGCCCTCCGCCGACATCGGCCTGCCGGCGATACGGGCCACGTAGTCGGTGGCCGGGAAGCCGGAGCGCATGAGCGCCGCGGCCGTCGATCCTGCCGAGGTGCCGACGATGACGTCGGCCTGCCGCGGGTCGATGTGGTCGGCCAGGGCGTTGAGCACACCGGCGTGGAAGGCGGTCCCGGTGAGGCCGCCGCCGCCGAGGGCGAGTCCGATGCGCATACCCCCATCTTCGACAATGGCCACGTGCACATCCGCAGGGCCACCTCCGACGACGCAGCGGCCGTAACCGCCATCATCGAGGAGGTCTACATAGGTGGGGGCTGGGCCGACCCCGTCAGCTCACCGGACTACGTGCGCTCCCTGCTCGACGCGACGAACCGGATCGCGCAGGCGACGGTCCTGCTCGCCGAACACGGGGGCCTGCCGGTGGGCACGGTGACTGCGACCGATGGGCCGCCGCTGGCCAACATCGTGCGCCCGGGCGAACTCGAGGTGCGGATGCTGGGCGTGCTCGCGCGGGCGCGCCGCCTCGGGGTGGCCCGGGGGCTCATGGGCGCCTGCGAGTCGCTGGCCCGCAAGGCTGGAAGGCAGCGCGTGGTGCTTTCCACGGATCCCGGGATGACCGCCGCGCAGGCGCTGTACGAGGCATTGGGATACCGGCGCACACCGGATCGGGACTGGTCGATCCACGGCAGCCTGCTCATCACCTACAGCCGGGACCTCCCGGCCGGACCACACGAAAGTGGCACACGCGGCGGGACTGCGCCACGTTTCTGAGGTACAGCGGGGACGGCGGCGAAAGCCGCACAAAGATGGCTGATTCCGGAATCGGAAGCCTGTGGATGCGAGGTTCGCGAGGGCCGGGCCACCGAGGCCCAGGACTGCCCGACGATACTTGAAACCGTGACAAGCACCGTCGACGTGGACCCGCCCGCCTCAGTGCGCCGCCACACCTGGGCCTACACCGAGATGCTCGTGTCCTCGCTGCTCGGGCTGGTGGCCTCCCTCGTGCTGTCGATCGACGCGGTGGCACTGGCCGCCGACCCGAACGCCGACCTGTCCTGCAACATCAACTCGAAGATCTCGTGCGGCGCGGTGGGCACGACCTGGCAGGCGAACCTGCTCGGGTTCCCGAACGCGTTCATCGGTCTCATCGCCGAGCCCGTAGTCATCACGCTGGCGACAGCCGCTCTCGGCGGCGTGCGCTTCCCCCGTTGGTTCATGCTCACCGCGCAGGCGGTGTATTCGATCGGATTCGTGTTCGCGCTCTGGCTGTTCTACCAGGCGTACTTCGTGATCGGAGCGTTGTGCCCCTGGTGCCTGCTGATCACAGTGACCACCACCCTCGTCTTCACCTCGATGACCCGGGTGAATCTGTTGGACGGCAACCTGGGGCCGCGCCTGCAGCGATGGGCACGGACCCCGCTGAACTACTTGGCCGACGTCGCCGGAACGCTGATCTTCATCGCGATCCTGGCTGCGATGGTGATGGTGAGGTACATGTAGGTATGGCCATGACACACTTGCCCGACCTCGCAGCGCTGATCGAGGTCAACGACGACGCCACAGTCTCCCGCACCGTCCTGAAGGCCGAGGGTGCCCGCATCGTGCTCTTCTCCTTCGATACCGGTCAGGAACTCAGCGAACACACCGCGGCGATGCCGGTCCTGCTCCACCTCATCGATGGGGCGCTCACCGTGACCGCTGGCGGCGAGACGGTGGACCTTGATCCGGGTGGGGTCATCCACCTGCCCGCCCGCGAGGCGCACTCACTGGTCGCCACCCAGCCGTCACGGATGGTCCTGACCATGCTGGACCCGCGCAGTTAGGCCGCGTCCCACCCCGGCAGGGCAGAACCCGGTGCCCACGTGGAGTGGGTGCCGCTGCTGATCCGCTCGGGCAGAGTCACCCGTGCGATCGGCCCGTCACCCACCCGCGAGGCATCGAACACCAGCGCCTGCGAACGGTCCTCGACCATGTCGATCGTGAAGGTCACGAGGTACCCGTCATCCTCACCCGTGCTGCCGACGCGCGGCGCCATGGCGGTCTCGCTGCAGTAGACACCGTCGGGCAGGCTGAAGCCCTCCTGCGTGCCCGTGACGACGTCGTGCTTGACGAGTCCGTTGAACAGGAAACGCCCCGGTACGCCGGTGGCTGCGTACGCGTACCGGTGCGGCCTGCCGCCGTGCAGACCGTTGATCATCCCGAACTCGGTGATGGTGTCCGAGAGACGCTCCTCCTTGACCAGACCGGTGACGAGGTTCAGCCGCCAGCGATGGAGATAGGTCTGCATCCCGTCCAGCGACAGGAACCGCGAGATGCGTTCGTAGTAGGTCGCGTCCGGGGCCACACTGGGCTGCGGGTCGTCCTGGAAGAACCCGTCGAGCACGATCTCGTCGCCGTCCTCGTAGGCGTTGACCCAGTGCAGCACATAGGTCGGGTCGGCCTCGAACCAGCGGATCTGCTCCGGTGCTCCGCGGCGCGGGATGACGCCGAGGCGGGTGGGGAGTTCACGGTGGAACGCCGGGGCGTAGACGCCCTTGGTCATCAGTGCCGGCTCCCAGTACAGCGGGCAGTCGTTGAGGATCGCGTAGTTCTCGGTGAAGGCCATGTCGTGCGGGATGCGCGGGCCCGGAAGATCGATCGGCACATAGTGGACCAACGTGTCCGTAGCGTCCACGACGCCGTAGTTGAGGAAGGGCTCGTCGATGCTGTAGTTGAAGAACATCAACTCGCCGGTGTGCTCATCGAGTTTGGGGTGGGCCGACGTGCCGCGCTCGGGCGTCCACCCCGCCTTCCCATGGGGGTCGAGCGTCAGCGGATCCATCCGGTAGGCGTCGCCGCATTCGAAGTGGGAGGACAGCGCGAAACCGTTGTGCACGACGACGTCGGTGCTCGAGGCGTCCTTGAGCATGCGGCGCGCGCCCCACCCCGGCCGCTTGGCCTTGTCGGGGCGCTCGGCGAGGCCGGCCCACAGCGGCCCACCCTCCTGCTGCTCGGCCAGCAGGGCGTCGGTGCGCACGAACTTGTTGCGGTAGAAGGCCCGGCCGTCCTTGAAGCCGACCATGTGGATCATCCCGTCACCGTCGAACGGGTGGTAGCGCCCGATGGCCGGGTGGACGGGGTTCTCGGTGTTGCGCAGGTACACACCGTCGAGGTCTGTGGGCAGTTCGCCCTCCACGTCGAGGTCGTCCGCGCGCCACTCGGTGTTCTGCGGGCGCCAAGGCCCGGTGCGGTACGGGTGGTCGTCGTCCTGCGGGAGGTTGCCGAGCATCCTGCCGACGATCTCGATGTCCATACCCGCAGCGTAGGCGGATGCGCCTGCACTGCCTAGGAGGACAGGTGATGTCCGTCCCGAGCCACGTGGCGACGCGCGTGGGCGATGGCGTCCGGGGTGTGGGAGAAGACATGGTTCTGTTCAGCGAGATGGTCGAGGATCCCGGTGGCCGCAAGTCTGGGGCTGAACCGCTCGGGCAGTCCGGACAGCAACACCGTGATCCCGCGGTTCTCCAGACCCCGGATCGTGTCGGACAGCACTGCTGCGCCCGTCGCGTCGAGGGTGGTCAGGTGGGCCAGCCGCAGGATGACCACCCTGATGTCGCTGACCTCGGCGAGTTCCAGCAACGCCGAGTGCGCACCGCCGAAGAACAGCGGGCCTTCGAAGCGGAACGCGATGATGTGCTCGTCGAGCAACTCCCTCTCCTCAGCTGTGTGCGAGTCGGAGCCAGCCACCTCCTGCAGGGGGGTCTCGGTGAGCGTGGCCGACCGCGCCACCTGACGCAGGGCGATCGCCCCGGCGGCGACGATGCCCAGGATCACCGCCGTGGCCAGGTCCAGCGCAACTGTGGCAACGAACGTGATGACCAGAACCAGCGTGTCGCTCCTTCCCGAATGCAGCAGGGCGCGCAGGCTCGACACCTCGACCATCCGCAGAGCTGTGGCGATCAGCACCCCGGCCAGTGCCGCGAGGGGGATCAGCCCGACAACAGTGCTCAGGGCCAGGACGACCACGAGCAGGACGGCGGAGTGGACGATGGCCGACAGTCGGGACACCGCGCCCGAGCGGACATTGACGGCGGTTCGGGCGATGGCAGCGGTGGCCGGGATGCCCCCGAACAAGGGACTGGCCACGTTGGCCAGGCCCTGCCCGAAGAGCTCCCGATCGGGATCGTGGCGCTGCGACACGCTCATCGCATCCGCCACTGTCGCCGACAGCAGACTCTCGAGCGCGGCCAGTGCCGCGACTGCCACGGCGGGGGCGATCAAGATGCGCAGATCCGAGAACGTGAACGCGGGCAGGCTCGGAAGCGGCAACGTGGACGGCAGCGCACCGATGGTCGCGACATCGAGGTCCGCGACCTGCACGACGATCGTCGCCGCCACCACGGCGATCAACGCCACGGGCACGGCGGGCTTGATTCGCAGTCGGGCCGCGACGATCATCAGTCCGGCAACCCCTGCGGCAATGGCCACCGGCACCCACTGCGGGGAGGTGACCCATTGCCCCACGGACTTCACCGCGACGATGACCACCTGCTCCCCGGAGACGTCAACACCGAGGGCTGACGGCACCTGCTGCAGGGCGATGATGACTGCGATCCCGAGAGTGAAGCCCTCGATCACCGGCAGCGGGATGAAGCGCACATACCGTCCGAGCCCGGCGATGGCCATGACGACGAGCAGCAGGCCCGCCATGAGACCGACAACCAGCACCCCGTTGGCCCCGTACTCGGCCACGATCGGGACCAGTACGACGGTCATGGCACCGGTGGGCCCGGAGATCTGCAGGTTGCTGCCGCCGAAGACCGCCGCCACCGTGCCTGCCACGATCGCGGTGATCAGCCCGGCTGCGGCTCCGAGGCCCGACGTGATCCCGAAGGCCAACGCCAACGGCAAGGCGACAACACCCACGGTGATGCCTGCGATGAGGTCCCGCCCGGGGGCGATGCGCATGGCGCGGTAGTCCGCACCCCTGGGCAACAGGGCTCGGACTCTGTGGCCGAACCACGCCGCACCGCTGCGCGCCTCCCCCCTCCAGGTGTCGTCGGCACTCACCGTGCGGCCGACGAGCGCGCCAGTTCGTCGACGAGCCCCCCACTCCCGGCGTTCTTCGCCTGCAGGATCTCCCGAGCCGCCGCGAGCAGTTGTTCGACCGCCGGCAGGGACAACGAGTAGATGACCTCGCCGTTCTCATGGCGTTTGGTGACCAGCCCTGCCAGCCGGAGCACGGACAGCTGCTGAGACAGGCTCGCCGCCTCGATGTCGATGGCGGCGCGCAGCTCGTGGACCGGCTTGTCACCGGCTGCAAGCAGCTCCAACACGCGGATGCGAACGGGATGCCCGAGGGTGCGGAAGAACTCCGCCTTCGCCTGGTACAGGGGAACCGGCACAACAGACCCTTCACTTGCAGAACTATGCAACTCTGCAAGAGTAGCGTTCACACTCCGACGACGAAACTCACCGTCGTCGCGGTGCTGCCGCCGATGTTCAGCGTCGCCACCCGTTGGGCGCCGCCGACCTGGTACTCGCCGGCGGTCCCCGTCACCTGCTTGTGCGCGTCGAGGACCATGCGCACCCCGGTGGCGCCCACCGGGTGTCCGATACCGATCAGACCGCCGCTCGGGTTCATCGGCAGGCGGCCTTCCGGTGTGATGATCCCGGACTCGACGGCCTCCCAGCTGCGGCCCGGCGCGGTGATCCCGAAGTGGTCGATGGCCATGTACTGGCTCGGGGTGAAGCAGTCATGGGTCTCGATGGCATCGACCTCGAACACGCCGGCGATCCCCGCCCGGTCGAAGGCGTCGCGGATCGTCTGCGCGACATGGGGCATGATCAGGTCCTCGCGCTGCGCAAGTTTGGCGTCGAGGCCCAGGCCCACGGTGCGATGCCCCCAGCCCTGGATGTACGACCCTGCGGTCCGGCCGGCACGTTCGGAGACGAGCACCACACCGGCGGCCCCATCGGTGACCTGGCTGCAGTCGTGGCGGCGCAACCTGCCTTCCACCACCGGGTTGGCGACATCGTCCGCGGCGAACGACTCCGGAGTGAGGGTCCAGTTGCGGGTCTGCGCGTTCGGGTTGCGGCGGGCATTGGTGAGGTTCAGCTCACCGATCGCCCGCAGGTGGGTGTCATCGAGGCCGTAGCGGCGGTCGTACTCGTCGGCCAGCGCGCTGAACGACCATGGCCACACGTACGTGGCACCCTGCGCGTCGTGACCCACCCACGCCGCCGCACCCATGTGATCGGCCGCCTGGCCGCCCGACACACTGCGTTCGAGTTCGACGCCCAGCACCAGCGCCACGTCGTACCGGCCCGCCTCGAGGTCGGCCATGGCAGCCAGCAGCGCGATCCCACCGGAGGCGCACGCCGCTTCGTGCCGGGACGCGGGAACCCCGGCCAGGCGCGGTTGCACAGTTGCCGGCATCGCCCCGAGGTGGCCCTGACCGGTGAACAGTTGCCCGAAGGCGTTGCCGACATGGATGACCTCGATGTCCTCGGGGTCCACACCCGCCGCATCCAGGGTGCCGGCCACCACTTCGCCGGTCATCGCGGTGACGTCGCCACCCTCTTTGGTCCAGTTGCGCGCGTAGTCGGTCTGGTACCCGCCGAGAATCCCGATCATGGGTCAAGCGTAGGTGGCACACCCAGCCGTACCGAACTGGTTGGCGACTCCGGCCCGTCAACCAGTTCGGTACCCTTCTGCGCCCGGATTGTCCCGCAGTGGGGCTTCTGTGCCGACCGAACTGGTTGGGCACGAGGCCCGGCCAACCAGTTCGGTACGCGAAGGGCCGCCATAGGCTGGCTGTGTGAGCGACGTCTACGTCCTGGACTGGGTGCGCACCCCGCGCGGCAAGGCCTCCCCCAAGGGCGGCCTGCACGAGATGTCCGCCCTCGACCTGTTGACCGGGCTGCAGGCGGCACTGGCCGAACGCACCGGTCTCGACGGCGTGGACGACGTCATGATCGGGGTCGCGTCGCAGGTCGGCGAGCAGGGTGCCGACCTCGCCCGCACGGCGAACCTGCTGTCCGGGTGGTCCGCACCGGGGGTCACCCTCAACCGCTTCTGCGCGTCGGGCATCGACGCCGTGGCCACCACGGCGGCCCGCATCCGGGCCGGGGACCACACCCTGGCCGTCGCCGGTGGCGTGGAGAGCGTCTCGCGGGTTCCGATCTTCAGCGACGGCGGCGCGCTGTGGTCCGATCCCGAGGTCGTGACGGCGGTCGGATCCGTGCACATGGGCATCGCCGCGGACCTCAACGCGACCCGCGAGGGTTTCGGTCGCGAAGAACTGGACGCATACGCCGTCGAGACCCACCAGAAGGCCGCTGCTGCCTGGGAGTCCGGGGCCTTCGACCGCAGCGTGGTGCGTCTCAACGACCTCGCGCGCGACGAACTGATCCGCCCCGGCATCGACGCCGCGGCCCTGGCGGCGCTGCCCCCGGCCTTCGCCGAGCGCCCGGATGAGGACGCCCTCGTGCTATCGCGGTATGAGGCGATCGAGCACCTGCACACTCCTGGCACGTCGCCGCAGATGGCCGATGGTGCCGCACTGCTGCTGCTCGGCACCCGGGAGCAGGCGGACCGGCTCGGGATCGCGCCTCGCGCGCGCATCGTCAGCAGCGCCACGGCCACCTGCGACCCGGTGCTCATGCTCACCGCGGGGCAGGAGGCGATGGAAACCGCGATCGCACGTGCCGGACTGACACCCGACGACATGGACGTGTTCGAATTCGCGGAAGCCTTCGCGGCGCTGTGCCTGCGGTTCCGACGGGATCTCGGCGCCGGGCCCGACCGCATGAACCCGAACGGCGGAACCATGGCGATGGGCCACGCCTTCGGCGCCACCGGCGCGATCATGGTCGGCGGCGCGATCGACGAATTGGAACGCCGTCATGGCCGCTACGCCGTCGCCGGGGTCAGCGGCGCGGCCGGTCTCGGGGTAGGGGTCGTGCTGGAGCGGGTGAGCCATGACCACTGACGCGGGTGTGGTGTCCGTCAGCGGACTGACCAAGCGCTTCGGCACGATCACAGCCGTCGACGACCTGTCCTTCACCGTGGCGCCCGGCAGGGTGACCGGCTTCCTCGGCCCCAACGGCGCGGGGAAGACCACGACCCTGCGCATGATCCTCGGCCTGGCCACCCCCGACTCCGGGACGGTGACCATCGGCGGGGTCCAGTATCGCGACCGTCCCCAGCCGGCCCACCACGTAGGCGCCTCGCTGGAGACCGCGAGCTTCCACCCGGGCAGGTCCGCGCGCGACCACCTGCGCGTGTATGCCCCCGAGGTGGGCGTTCCGGACGGCCGCTGCGACGAGGTTCTCGCCCTGGTCGGACTCGCCGAGGCGGCAGATCGCAGGGTCGGCGGGTACTCCCTCGGGATGAGGCAACGACTCGCCCTGGCGACGACACTGCTGGGCGACCCGCAGGTGCTCCTGCTCGATGAGCCCGCCAACGGGCTCGACCCCGAAGGCATCCGCTGGCTGCGGGAGTTCCTGCGCTACCTGGCCGGTCAGGGACGCACCGTCCTGGTCTCGTCACACGTGCTCGCGGAGGTCCAGCAGACCGTCGACGACGTGGTGATCATCGCCAAGGGACGGCTGATCCGCGAGTCGTCGCTGGCCGAGCTCGAGGCGCATGCACGGCCCGCGGTCCGCGTCGTATCCCCGGACGCCGAGGGACTCCAGCGGCTGGTCCAGCAATCCGGGTGGACGCCGAACGCGGAATTCGAGGGACCCGGCATAGCTGTCGTTCACGACCACCAACCCGCTGAGATCGGCCGTGCCGCCTTCGCCCTCGGGCTGGAGTTGCACGAGTTGGCTGCCGCGGGCACCAACCTGGAGGCTCTGTTCCTCGAATTGACATCCACCCCGCAGGAACCTCGATGACCGCCGCACTGCGCACCGAGATCCGCAAGATCACGACGACGCGCGCCTGGTGGATCAACGCCGCGGTGATGGGCGCCTACATGCTCGTGCTCGCCGCCATCATGGCCGCATCCTTCGTGTTCAGCCTGCGCGCGGAGGGCGGTGCCACCACCGGTCTGCCCGGGGGCGCCGTTCTCGATCCGGAGTCTGTGGCCTCGTCGGTGTACACGTTGGCCGTCGCGCTGGGCTACATCTTCCCCGCCGTGCTCGGCGTGCTCGTGGTGACCTCGGAGTTCCGGCACCGCACGATCACCCCGACGCTACTGGCCGAGCCGCGACGCACGGTGGTGCTGGTGGGCAAGTCCATCGCCGTGGCCCCGTTCGCGATCGTCGTGTCGCTCGTGGGTGTCCTGGGAACGGTGATCGGAGGCGCGGGAACGCTGGCCCTCATGGGTGAGCCGACATTCCTCGGGGACTCCGCGATGCTGCGCACGATCGCGATGTCCGTGGTCGCGCTGGCGGTGTGGGCTCTGGTGGGCGTCGGTTTCGGAACAGTGCTGACCAACCAGGTCGCTGCGATCGTCGTGCTGCTCGTCTTCACGCAGTTCGTCGAGCCGCTGTTGCGGATCCTGCTGGCGCAGTTCGACGCCACGCAGACGGTCTCGAAGTTCCTGCCGGGTGCCGCCGGCGAGGCCATCGCCGGCTCGAGCCTGTATGTGAGTTCGGGTCTGGCCGAGTTGCTGACCGCGTGGCAGGGCGTCCTGGTCCTCCTCGGCTATGCAGTGGTGTTCCTCGTGATCGGGCGTCTGACCACCTTCCGTCGCGACATCGGGTAGCCGACAAGGCAGTGGCCCCCGTCCACCATGGAGCGGGGGCCACCGGCGTTGTGGACCTACAGCGAGGACTGCTTGTAGGTCAGGGTGATCTGAGTGGGGGTGTCGGCGGCCTGGAAGGTGCACTTCCACTTCACCTTGTTGTACTCCCCGGCGGTACCCGGGTTCACGATCGAGAAGGACGTGGCTTTGCAGCGGTAGCCCTCGGTCTTGACGACCGTGCCCTTCTTCTCGGCCTCCCCGTCAGTCGCGCGGACGACCTTGCTCACGGTCTTGTAGGTGACCATGCTCGTGAAGGCCCGCGAGACCTCCTCGGCCTCGACCTGCACCTTGGGCATCTTGCCCGCGGAGCTCAGCGGTCCGATGTACTGCGCGTCCAGTGCGGTGATCACAACCTCCGACGGGTCCTGCGCAGCGGCCGCCGGAGTGATCGCAGCGGCCCCCAGCGCGGGGACTGCCAGGGCGACCGCGAGGGTGGCGGTCTTCTTCATGTGGTGCTCCTCCCAATGGATGGTGACGAGCACGACCTTAGGCCACCGGAGCACGCCCCCGCGCCCATTGCACACTGCTCTTCACTGACGTTGACGGGGCCGTTACCCATTCGTGGCCGTTCTAGGCTGGCTGGATGAACCCCACGCCCGCCCAAAGGGCCCTGAACGCCATCACAGATTCGGGCATCGACTTCGTCACCACAGAACACGGCCCCGTGCGCAGCCTCGAAGAGGCAGCAGCCGCACGCGGCCTGACCAGCGACCGCGTGCTGAAGTCGATCGTCGTCCGGCGCGGCGAGGGTGATCACCTGTTCGTCCTGGTCCCCGGCGGGCGCACCATCAGCTGGCCCAAACTACGCGCCCTGCTGTCGGTCAATCGGCTGTCGATGCCCAGCGCCGACGACGCCCTCGAGGTGACCGGCTACGTGCGGGGGACCATCACCCCGTTCGGCTCCCTGAGCGACCTGCCGGTCATCGCCGACGCCGAGATTCCGGCCGGTCCGGTGTCCATCGGTGGAGGTGCTCACGGGGTCGCGTTCACGGTGGATTCCGAGGAACTCGTGGGCGCTTTGGCAGCACATGTGGCCGACGTGACCGAGGCGGAGTAGCAGGCCGGTTGCAGGGGCGGCGCCTCGGCAGTACGCTATACCCCATAGGGGTATATACCGAGGAGGAGCTGAAGATGGAAGAAACGGTTGCGACGCCCATGCCCAGGATCGGCGATCCGGCTCCGGAGTTCACGGCCGTCACCACGCAGGGGGACATCAACTTCCCCGGTGACTTCAAGGGCAGCTGGGTGATCCTGTTCTCGCACCCGGCCGACTTCACACCGGTCTGCACCACCGAGTTCATGACCTTCGCTTCGATGCAGGACGAGTTCGCGGAACTGAACACGAAGCTGGTCGGCCTGTCCGTCGACGGCCTGTACAGCCACATCGCCTGGCTGCGCACGATCAAGGACAAGATCGAGTTCAACGGCATGAAGGACGTCGAGGTCACGTTCCCGCTGATCGAGGACATCACCATGAAGGTGGCCGAGAAGTACGGGATGATCATGCCCGGCGAGGACAGCACCAAGGCCGTCCGCGCAGTGTTCGTGATCGACCCGAAGGGCACGATCCGCACGATCATCTACTACCCGCTGAGTCTCGGCCGCAACTTCGACGAACTCAAGCGCGTGATCATCGCACTGCAGGCCGCCGACGCCCTCGAGGTGGCGACCCCGGCCGACTGGCGCCCCGGCGACCGCGTGATCGTCCCGCCGGCGGGGTCCTGCGGCACAGCCAAGGAGCGCATGGACGGTGAGGTCGAAGGTGTGGAGTGCGTCGACTGGTTCTTCTGCACTAAGGCCTACTCAGAGGATGAGGTCTTCGCTGCCATCAAGTAGTCAGGTGCGGTGCCGCCGGTGAACCTCCGGCGGCACCGTCACGCCTCGCGCAACGCCGCCGCGCACACCGTCGCCGCCAGGTCACGAGCCTCCTCCAGCGCCACGGCATCAGGGGCACCCACCACCGAGAGCACTTGGGCCACCTGCTTCCACTGCAGCGCCCCCGAGACCTTCGTCACCGAGGCGACGGCCCCGGCCGTGTCGTCGTTGCCGTGCACGAGCAGCCCCCACGGCAGGCCACGGGTGGCGTCGAGGCACGGGTAGTAGATCGTGTCGAAGAAGTGCTTGAGCGCCCCGCTCATGTACCCGATGTTCGCCGGTGTGATCAGCAGGACCGCGTCGGCAGCCAGCAGGTCCGCAGCCGTGGCTGACAGGGCGGGCTCGATCTGCACCTGCGCGTCGGCGAGTTCCGGCAGGTGGGCACCCTCCAGGACCGCCTCGAGCAGCTGCCTGACCGCCGGTGACGGCGTGTGATGGACGATGAGCAGTCGGGCCACACCTGAGACGTTAGTGGCGGGGTTGCGTCAGACTCGAGGTGTGGAGGACAGACTCGCGGTGGTCACCGCGCTGCGGGCCACCCTTCACGTGGAGTTGACCACCTCGATCGTGCAACCGACCACAGCTGCGCAACTGTACGAGGCGGTGGTGCAGGTCAGTTGGTCTCCCGACGACGGCCCGGATGTCGACAGCGAAGCGCTGTCGGAGTTGATGCGTGTGGACACCGACATCTACCTGCCGGAGTTGTCCAGCCTGCTACCGGACACGATCACCGCGGATGTGGGCCACGGGGACTTCGTGGCTGCCGACCTGGGCGCACCCGACTGTCTGCAGGAGCTCGAGGACATTGGCCCGGGTGTGGGACTGGTGGGCAAGGCGCTGTACGGCGAGGGTCTGCAGTGCGCGGAACTCAGTGCCACTTTCGAACTCGTGCACCAGCGGGCCATCATCGCCGCCCACATGCAGATCGACCCGCCGTGGCGCGGTGCCGGCTACGGGCTGCTGGCAACCGAGCTCGTGCTCGCCGAACTGGGCCGGGCCGCCGACGTGGCCGCGTTGTTCCCGATGAAACCCGGCCTCGACGACCTCGCAGAACGCGACGCCGCAGCCCGCGCCCTCGCGGACTACTGGGGACGCATCGGGTTCGTCGAGTTCAACGGCATCATGGCCATGGCGCTGCCCGTCGCGTCAGGATGACGTCCTCGCCGTATCGAACTGGTTGGCGAGACACCCGACACGCCGATGTCCCTGTCCATCCAACGGCGTGTCGGCGCTGACCGCCCGCCCCCTCAACCAGTTCGGTACGCCGACGTGCTGTGCCCTGCGTATCCGCCCGATCACCGGGCGTAGCATGGTGGTCAGGACGCCGCCATGGTTGCTCCGACCCCGCGGTGTCGGTGGGGAGGTGCCATGGCGGTCTCTCCCCTCGGCGCACTCGTAGCCGCCGCCCGCGTCACTGTCACCCAGCGCTCCTCCGATCCGATCTTCGACCGCGAACTCCTCGGCGGCAGCGGTGAAGTGGTCGCCCTGTCCGGTGGCGCAGCACTGGGTTCAGCGCAGGTCGGGATGCTGCAGGCGCTCGCCGACGCGGGAGTGCGGCCCGCGCTGTTGCTGGGGACCTCGGCGGGGGCCATCAACGCGAGCTTCTTCGCCGCCGACCCCACCCCGCGCGGCGTCGCCAACCTCGCCGACATCTGGCTGGAACTCACGACGCACAAGGTGTTCGGAAACACCACCCACCGTGCCGCCAACCTGCTGCGCGGCCGCTCCGGGCTGTCCTCACCCCAGGGCCTGCGCGAGGTGATCTCCGACAACCTTCGCTACCAGCGGATCGAGGACGCACCCACGCCGCTGGGAGTCGTCACCACACATCTGCGCACCGGCACCGCGGTCCTGCACCGAAGGGGGGCAGTGGTGGAGATCCTGCTCGCGTCCGCGGCGATCCCCGGGGTCTTCCCCCCGGTGAGACTGAGCCCGATGTCAGCGCCCACACGGCCCGGGACCCACGTCGACGGCGGGGTGCGGTGCATGGTCCCGGTCGACATGGCCCTGGCCCAGCGGCCCAAACGTGTGTGGGTCCTCGACGTCGCGTCAGCCGTCAAGGGCACCCGCAGCTACCACCCCGGAAGCCTCGATCCGGTCGCGACCGGGTTCGCGATGGCGATGGCCGCGCAGGCCGAGATGACCGAGGAAGCCGAGCACGACGCGCACGTCCATGTCATCAACCTGCCGATGGGTGCGGTGCGGCGGTTGCGTTCGGCGATGGACTTCAGCCGCGGCCAGTCCCTGTTCGAGGCCGGCCGCCAGGAAGCGGAGAGGGTCCTGTCCGCCGTCCTGTGACGCGGCACGCAACCTACGGTACCGTAGGTTTGTGAGCAGCAGCCTGCAGGTGACCGACCAGATCAAGCCCCGGCTGCGTGGCTGGCTGCACTTCGGCGCCGCACCCCTGTCCTTCGTCCTGGGCCTCGGCCTGCTGGCGGCAACCCCCACGACGGCCGAACGCGTCGCCGTGGCGATCTACGTGTTCACCACGGTCATGCTGTTCTCGGTGAGCGCCTCCTACCACCTCGGCGCCGGCGGACCCAAGGTCAATGCATTCCTCAACCGCCTCGACCACGCCAACATCTACCTGTTCATCGCCGGAAGCTACACACCGTTCGCGGTCGCGCTCGGCGGCACACAGGGCTGGATCATCCTCGCCCTCGTGTGGACCATCGCAGCCATCGGGCTCATCGCGCGCGTGACATGGCGAGGTGCTCCACGCTGGCTGGCGGTCGGCTCGTACATCGGCCTGGGTTGGGTGGCGATCTTCTTCCTGCCCGCGATCTGGCAGGCCTTCGGGGCAGGCGTCGTCATGCTGATGGCGCTCGGCGGGCTGCTGTACACGGCGGGGGGCGTGGTCTACGCGCGCAAGAAGCCGACCTTCCACGAAGGCTGGTTCGGGTTCCACGAGTTGTTCCACGCGCTGACCATCGCGGCGTTCCTCGCCCAGTTCATCGCCATCGCGATCACGGTGACCTGAGATGCCCCACCCGCTCGCGACCGCGAGCTGGCTCAACCCTCCTGCTGAGCACCACATCACCGGGGACGCGATCACGATCGTCACGCAACCTCGTACCGACTTCTGGCAAGGCACCTTCTACGGGTTCCGCACGGCGAACGCACCAGCAGCGCTCATCGAGGTCCGCGACAACGTCACCTTCTCCGTTCGCGTGCGTGCCGACTACCGCCGCCGCTACGACCAGGCCGGCATCATCGTGTGGCTCGACGAGGACGACTGGTTCAAGGCGTCGGTGGAACACGAGGACTCTGCCGGCGGCCGACTCGGATCGGTGGTCACGACAGCGGGACACTCGGACTGGGCGACTCGCGACGTCCCTTCGCTGCCCCACGTATGGTTCAGGCTGTCCAGGCGGGGCCCGGACTTCCTGCTCGAGGCGCGCACGGGGCATTCCTGGGAGCAGCTGCGGATCTTCCACGTGGCCGCGCTGGGATCCACCGACCCGGCGTGGGGCTCGCTAGCGCCGGCCGAGGTCCCCGCCTCGCAGATACGGCTCGGGGTGTACGCCTGCAGTCCGGAGGAGTCCTCGTTCACCGCGGTGTTCGATGAGATCGCGTTGGTGCCGTCCGTGTGGGATGCCCACGTCTGACGCCGTCACGCGGGCGTCGGCCGCGCGGCGATGCCCCCGGCCTTGCGCCCGGAGATCTCGTCGAGTGACTTGCCGGTCGGCTCGATCCGCAAAGCGACCGTGACCACCAGCGCGAGGACGCTGAACCCGGCCATCATGAACAGCACAGGGGGTTTGCCCCACGCATCGAGCAGGATCGGGAAGAAGAACACACCGATGGCGGCGCCGAGTTTGGCCGAACCCGCTGCAAAACCATGCCCAGCGGCACGGATGTCCGAAGGGAAGACCTCGGCCGGCAAGGCGTAGGTGGTCGCGTTGGGGCCTGCGTTCTGGAAGAAGTTGAAGATCGCGTAGCCGAGGAAGACGAGCCCGAGGTAACTCCCCTCACCGTCCGGCCCCTGCAGCATCGTCGTGATGGCGAGGATCAGCATGCCGAACGTCATGAATAGGAAGCCGATGCTCTGCAGCCGGACACGACCGAGCCGCTCGACGGTGAAGATCGCGGTGAGGAAGCCGAGTACCAGGAAGATGTCGAGCATCGCCGTCCACTCGGTGGAGATGATGTCGTCGGCGATGAACGTGGTGTTCGACTGGTCCATGTTCCCGCCGAACGCGAAGGCGGCGATCAGGGTGGGGGTGAAGATCCCGACTCCGTAGACCGCGATGTCCATGAGGAACCACGGCACCGAGGTGAAGACCGTGCGCCGGATCATGTCCCGCTTGAACAGTTGCGGCTGGAAGAGCGCCTGGATGCCTTCAGAGGGCTGGTCCACCCGCGCGCGGTCCTTGTCGGTGACCTCAACGGGGACCTCGGTCAGTTGCTCGGTGACCTCGACCGCCTCCGCCTCCCGGCCGTTCTGCGCCAGCCAGCGCGGACTCTCCGGGACACCGCGGCGCAGGTAGATGATGAACAGGGCGGGCAGGATTCCGAAACCGAGCATCCATCGCCACGAGGTCTCGTCGGGCATGATCAGCAGGATGACCACACCCACCGCGGCGCCCAGCATGATGCCGACGGCCTGCAGGGAGAAGGCCGAGACCAGCCACTTCCCGCGGTCACGCTGCGGCAGGACCTCCGCCAGGTAGCTGGCGGCGATCGGGTAATCCAATCCGATGGCGATGCCGAGCAGGAACCGGAACGCGATCAGTGACCAGATCTCAGGGGCCAGCATGCACCCCACGGAGAACAGGACGAACATCACCAGGTCGTACTTGAAGATCCTCGCGCGGCCCAACTTGTCGCCCAGCGGCCCGAGGAAGGCCGCGCCGACCATCGCCCCGAGGATCGCCGCGGAGGACACGAGCCCCTTCTGCCAGGCGTTGATGCCGAAGTCCTGCTGGATGAGCGGGCTGGCCACCCCGATGATGAAGAAGTCGAACCCGTCCAACAGAATGCCCAGGCCGGCGAGCAACCAGAACCGGCGGTGCAGTCGTGACATCCGGGCCTGGTCGAGGGCCTTTCCCAGGGGAACGCGGACAGCCTCTCCCATGGTCCGAAAGTAGGCGGGCGGGCGGCGATGATGTGCGGCCCGAACCGAGTCTTCACACTCGGCTCGCGCGCGCGAATCGTGGTGTTCACCGGGAGGTCATCAGCGGAGCTGAAAAGAACTTCGAAAAAGTTGTTGTTCCTCGGAAGGCCCGTTGCTCCTACCTGTGTAAGCCACCTACCCAAGGAGCACGCAATGAACATCATCCCCGGCATCCTCACCGCAGCGGTCCTCATCGCCACCCCCGGTGTGGCCCTGGCCGACACCCCCGCGCCGAAGCCGAACAACGGCCCCACGCAGTTCGCCGATGTCCCACTGAAGACCTCCAACCACACCATCAGCGGCCACAGCAGGGACTGGGGCCTCGACTGGTTCGAGCTGCGGTTCGACGCCACCCTCAAGAACGCGGTCCTGCAGGTGTCGACCCAGCCCCCGAAGCAGAACGCCCAGGGTGTGTACTCGATGGGCGCCACCCAGCCCGTCGCGCTGACAGGCAAGGGCGCCGGCACCCCTGACCCCAACAGCCTGGCGATTCCCGGCCAGAAGTACGCCTTCACGCAGCGCGTCGAGGGCCTCAAGCAGGCGACGACCTACTACTACCTCATCAATCTGCCCGTCGGTTCCGGGTTCAAGCCCGTGCAGGAGGTGGGCACCCTGCGCACCGAGCACCACAGCGCTCACAGCATCACCCGCCGGACCACCGCGCTGGACCTCGACTTCACGGCCAGTGCCGGCTCGGCCACCGTGTCGGTCTCCACGTCCCCGCAGATCGTGGGCAGCAAGCTCAAGGGCAGCAAGGCCGTTGTTGTCAAAGCTGCCAACGGCCGGTTCTCGCACACCTTCACCGACCTCACCCCCGGCACCAAGTACTACGTGCTGTCCGTCGCGAACGGGCAGCAGGCCACCCAGCGCCTGACGGAGACCAGCACCAAGAGCCAGCAGATCGCGGTGACCGTGGAGAAGATCAAGGTCATCGACGACGCAGACAACGGCCTGCGCGGCAAGGGTGAGCTGCTCTTCCAGGTGCGTGGGACCAACACCCCGGACAAGAGCGGCGCCTGGGGCAACCAGTTCGGCGAGACCTCGATCGGGTCCGGCAAGACAGTGACGCCGAGCGGGTCCAACGCCCCGCGGCACACCTTCACCACCAAGAAGGACTCGTTCGCCGTCCAGGTCGAGGGCCGGGAGGCCGACTGGGTGGGCAAGTCCGCCCGCGAGTTCTGCGAGAGCGCGTACCGGCAGCCTGGCGAGAACCACACGGCCCGCTGGCTCAACTCCGGCGACAGCGGTGCCGAGTGCTACCAGTTCTCCCACGCCGAGACCGCCTTCGACCTGAATAAGGGCAAGACGCAGACGAAGACCTTCTCCGTGGCCCGCACCCCCGACCTGCGCTTCGAGGTCACCGTGCGGATGACGATGAAGGCGGTCTGACCCTACGCGCCAGTGACTCCCCGGCCGGCATCGGTCGGGGGGTCACTTCGTCGTGGCCAGCGCCGGTCAGACGCCACCCGCGCGACGGATGCTGCGCAGGATCTGGACCGCGAGGTAGGTCGCGACGCCTGTGCCGACCAGGCCGGGGATCGACGTCTCCTTGTACGTGGGCGCCGTGCCACGCGCGAGCAGCTGCGAGGATCCCTGGATCGTCGCAGCGGTCACGAGTGCGTAGGCCAAACGGTTGACCGGGCGGTCCAAGCCCTCCACCACGAGCGGCACCTTCAGCTCGCTGCGGCTGCTCGCCTCGAGCAAGCGGGCCAGATCGTCGGGCAGCACATCGATCAGGTGCTCCCAGCGATGCGCCCGGCGGGTCGCACTTCGCCACAACCGCTTGGGCGACAGGCGCTCGCGCCGCAGTTGCGCCGCGTAGGGCATCAGGAGTTCCGACAACTGCAGGGGCGTCCCGGTCTCCTCGAGGATCCCCTGCAACTCGACGACCACCACCAGCATCAGCGCGACCTCACTGGGCATCTGCAACCGGTACCGGTCGACGATGTCCAGCAGGGCCCGCACCGCGGCGCCGAGATCTGCGTGCTGTCCCTGGGTGGGCGCGAAGAACAACTCCTTCCACGCGGTGAGTTCGCGGGCCAGCAGGTCCGTATCGAGGGTCCGGGGCCCCGGCGCCACAAGCAGCATGCAGCGCGTCGCCTCCTCCATGTCGTCTCCGAAGACGGCGGCGAGGAAGTCGACGAAGGCCTCCCGCATGCCTTCCTGGATGCGCCCGCACTTGCCGAAGTCGAGAACCCCGAGGCGGCCGTCCGGCATCACCAGGAGGTTCCCCGGGTGTGGATCGGCGTGGAACAGCCCGTCCTCGAAGATCATCTTGAAGTACAGACCCGTGAGCTGCCGGATCAGCGGGTCCCGACGGGCACCCAGATCGGTCATGATCTCCGAAAGCCTCGTGCCGTCGAGCGCGGTCTCGGTGAGCACGGCGTCGCCGGACAACTCGGGGATCGGCTCCGGGAACACGAATTCCGGCGATGTGGCGAAGTTCCCGGAGATCACCTGCAGATTGAGCAACTCGTGGTGGAAGTCCAACTCCTGCTCGAGGCTGTCGACCATCTCGCCGACGAGCCGGGTGAGACCGTACTCGCGGGCCCGGGCGCTCTCTCGCTCGGCGATCGCGGCGAGTGCCTGCAGGATCTGCACGTCTGATGCCACGGTGTCGACGATGCCGGAGTGGCGGACCTTGACCACCACCTCGCGGCCATCGGTGGTCGTGGCCGAGCAGACCTGGCCGATCGACGCCGACGCGATCGGGGTCACCTCGAACGAGCCGAATGAACCGAAGGCGTCGTCCGGCGCAACCCCCAGCGCATCCGCGACCGTGCGGGCGATCTGGGCCGGCGTGTCGGCCGGATCGTCGGCTTGCAGGGCCTTGAGAGCATCGGCGACATCGGCGCCGACGAGGTCCGCGCGCGTACTCAGGATCTGCCCGATCTTGATGAACGTCGTGCCCAGCTCCTGCGCGGCCGCGCACAATCGCTGTCCACGGCTCAAGGCCACGAGCGTGGGGTCGGGCCGGGCATGACCTGCCAGTTCGGCCAGCCAGGCGTGGCCCTCGGAGTCGCTGCTCAGCTCCGCAACGCCGTAGCGGACGATCACACCGACGATCTGTTCAGCACGAGCACGCTGCTCCACCAGAACCGCCTCCGGGCGCGCGCTACGCAGTCGCAGGAGCATGTCGCGACCATAGTCCACCGCGCGAACCGGAAGGCGGGCGTTGAACTTACGTCTGCTCGCCGGGCGCGCGCAGCCGTGTAGCGGCGGTCCGACCGCCGGCTCGCGATGGCCACTGCGTCACTGAGAGTGACCGACCGTTCCCAGGCGCCGCGGCCGCGCCTGCGAAGTGGATGGACGGCGACGCCTGACGTCGGATCGCGGCAGTCTGGACGCGTGGAAACCAAGGAGGCACCATGTCAGTAATGGCCATCATGCTCACCCGCGAAGACCTCGACGCGCTGCCCGACGACGGCCTGCGGCACGAACTCATCGACGGCGCGTTCGTCATGACCACGCCGCCCGGACTGCCCCACCAGAGCATGGTCGGAGCGCTGCATATCGCACTTGTCCACGCGAGCAAGGAGACCGGCCTGAAGGTCCTGCTCGCACCTTTCGCCGTTGCTCTGGGACCGAACGTGGTCGAGCCCGACCTTCTCGTCGCACCCCGGGAGGCCTTCACCCAGCGAGACCTGCCCAGCGCGCCACTGCTGGCCGTCGAGGTGCGTTCCCCGTCCACCGGATGGTTGGACGAGGGGCGCAAGCGCACGCTCTATGAGGAGTACGGCGTCGGTTCCTACTGGTTGGTGGACCCTGTGAAGCCGTCCATCAGGGTCCTCGAACTCGTTGAGGGGCGATACACGCAGATCGCTACGGCCACCGGCGATCAGACCATCGAATTGACCGCCCCCTTCCCGATCGCGCTCAACCCAGCGGAACTGGCCAGGATCTGAGCCCACCGGCGCCCGCTGGGGTCGTCGAGTGCTACGAACAGGTCAGGTGTCGGGGTGCGAGTGGTGACCGCGCGACGATCCAGAACCACCGAATTTGTTGTCCACATCCCCGGTGTGGTACTGGTGTTCGTCGTACACCCGTGCGATAATGGAGGTGCGAAGGCGGGGTGGATGATGGCGGTGTTCGAGGTCTCACGAAGAGTCCAGCGCCGTATCGGTCTGGCCGCCGACCTGCCCACCGAACACCCGCCGGTGCTCGATGAGATCAACGCGCTGGTCGATGAGTTGCCGGACCCGCAGCTGATGCATGCCGAGTCCCGGGCCGGGACGTTGAAAGCGTTGGCGGTGTTGCGTAACCGGATCGACGCCGCCATCACCGAACTCGCCGGATGTGCTGATGAGCACCACGACTCCCGGGTGTTGGGTGCTGGCACGACGGGGACGATGGTCGCGGTCGCCACGGGGCAGAATCCGGCGGTCGGGTCGGCCACCGTGGCCCGCGGCAACGCCCTGCAACATTTGCCGG
>WBZT01000282.1_pt1 | contig 43349 bp, 24 predicted proteins | sample 5204241 | NCBI WGS metagenome assembly WBZT01 (sample SAMN12344358, study PRJNA552823) | activated sludge metagenome | biome: Activated sludge suspended growth; feature: Nitrification reactor; material: Wastewater; isolation source: activated sludge from nitrification reactor of wastewater... | reverse complement strand
CAGGATAGACTTTATGAAAATGATGGAGCCGGACATTTTAAGAAAGCAAATATTTTACCGGAAATTTCCGGATCTGGTTCATGCGTTAAAGCGATTGATTTTGATGAAGATGGTGACCTGGATTTGTTTGTAGGAGGAAGACTAAGTCCCGGCAAATATCCTTTTCCCGGGAAGTCGTATTTGTTGAGAAATGACAAGATCAAATTTACCGATGTAACGAGCGAATGGAGCGATGGACTTACAAATGTTGGAATGGTTACCGATGCTGAATGGGTAGATCTCAACGGCGACAAAAAAATGGATTTGATGGTAGTTGGAGAATGGATGAACATTACGCCATTTATCAACACCGATGGTAAATTACAGGCCAAAACCACAGAATTAGGATTGAACGAAACTACGGGTTGGTGGAACCGCATTGTAGCAGCAGATATTGATCATGATGGAGATATGGATTTTATAGTCGGTAACCTTGGTCTCAACTACAAGTACCGAACCAATCCTTCCAAGCCATTTCAGGTGTTTGCCGGAGATTTTGACAAGAACAATAAATACGACATTGTACTGGGACAATATAAAAAGGATGGAAAATTATTTCCTGTTCGAGGAAGACAGTGCAGCAGCGAACAAATGCCTATGATTCTCGATAAATTTAAAAACTATGATTCTTATGGAAAGTCTACCTTAGAAGAAGTGTATGGCGATCTTTTGAGTGGAGCGCTGCATTATGAAGCAAAGACCTTCGCCAGTGTTGTACTAATGAACATGGGAGATCATTTTGAAATCAAAAACCTACCCAACAGGGCGCAGGTATCACCTATCACCGGAATCATCTTTGAAGATTTTGACGGCGATAACATTAAGGATCTGATGGTTGCAGGCAATCTCAATGTTTCGGAAGTGGAAACAGGTAATGCTGATGCAGGGGTTGGTTTGTTGCTTAAGGGGAATAAAGATTCCTGGTTTGATGTGGTTGAACCCCACGAATCGGGATTGTATGTGAACGGGGATGTAAAGAATATACTACTTATTAGCAAGACCTATGTGGGTGAACCAGTTATATTGGTAGCCAACAATAATGGTAAGGCGCAGCTTATTGGTATTAATAAAACCGTGAAGCTACAATGAGATTTAAGTTTATTTTAAGGAAAGCAGAACCTCAAAAGCAGAAGCTATTAACATATGAAAATAAAATTATATATAAAAAATTATTAAGTATAGGTATATTGATAAGGGCTCAAGTCAATATCTTTGCAGCTGTATGTGTGTACATAGTGTACATATATTTGTTATAAACCAAACTCAGACTCGATTCTCACCGCAGGCGAAGCAGCTTCCTTGATTTTCCAGTCTAATTTATTGAAATTCAATACTTTATTTCAGATTTAGCTATAGCTTTATTTTGATCTAAAGCGCTGATAAAGAATACATTGCATTCTATAATGTTAGCATGCATGGTATGATCTGTAGTAGTCTTGGCTATTGCAGGTAAATGAATTGTAATTTTTAATTTTAAAACATATTTATTAACCAAACTAAATCTCATGAAAATGACGAATTTGAAATCTCTACCGAATGTGTTTGGGATTTTCCTTGGGTTGATTTTGGTATGCTTGTTAGGTTCTTCGACTGGGTTATCAGCCCAGACACCATCCTATGGGCTTCCTATTCTCAAGTCCAAACAAGAAATTGCCCAAATTGCCGATGAACAACTCCTTGTGTTGCAAGAGGAGAAAAAACAATCTTGCAATATTCCAGATCCTACTGCGCCTTGTGTCAAAAGGCTTTTTGCTTTAATGGAAGCTTACAACTCTATTAAGAATTACATGAATACTCAACCTTGGATGACAGAGTACGAAATGGTTAGAGCTATTTATCCCGTTACCAATGTTTACAATCTTTCTGTTCAGTCTACGGCTGTTAACATGGATGGTTTTGATAACAAGCAGTACAATCCTTATTTTACAGAGATTCTATTAAGAATCCGAGCGTAATGTTGATTACCTTAATCCATTTATATAATTGAAAACTCATTATCTCATGAAACAAAATTTTATAACAAAACTTTTAACAGCCAAGCTGACCATACTTATCGTATGCTGTCTGGCTTGGAACTCCTCGTTGACAGGGCAGACCCAATCTACTACCTGTTTCTTCGTTGGAGAAACGCTGGCTACAGACCAGTTGCCTACGTTGAATATTCCGTTGGCTCCGGGTTCTTGCCAGCTATGCTCTGTTGGAGGTCCTGCGATTCCAACTCCGGCCTTAAATACACCGGGTTGTGCATCGATTCAGGACAGAAGAGCAGGTCCGGTTGTCCAAAGAGACAATACGGGCTGTTCATTTGCTGAAGCCTGTAACTCTTGTTTTGGATGTAACATCGTTACAACAACAAGTGTAAGAGGTCCGGCATTGTTCGCATCTGTAGCTCCTCAATGGACCGGAGTAGTTGCTGGAAATCCTGCGTCTTGCGAGACCTGGATACCTGCTGCACAATTACGTGTAGAAAAGGGCGGTACTGGTTCCTTCCAGGCAACATATCAGTTGCAGATCGCTCCAGCTGCGGGCGGTCCGTTCACTAATATTACAACTTCCAATGGTGCTGCTTATACATCCGGTAACGGTGTACGCCAGGACTATAACTTTGGAACAGGTACCTCTGGTAACTTCAATCCAATAAGTTTGTACACACCATGTGGAAACAACTTTATCCGTCCAACAGCTGGATGGGGTGTAAGTACAACTTTCGGAGAATGCGTACCTACTTTCCAATTCTACACTGGAGGTACTGCTGTTGCAGCTATTGACAGTACAGGTGCTTCTGACGGTTGTGGTGCTGCCGGTCTAGTTTGCCTTAGCGGTAGGTCCTTCTCAAGGGTTTATCGTTCCTGGTCATTCCAGACAGGTACAACAACTTGTTTGTTGGTAAGAGGGGTTCTTCCTGTAAACATTCAGGATTTGGAACCACCTACATTTGTGCCTTCTTGTCCTAAAGGAAACCTGGTAAGCTTGAATGCTGGTCCTGGAGAGTGTGAAGTATCCTGGGATGCTCCTCAATTCATGGCTATGGACAACTGTCCTGCTAACAGTACTTTTGGAGCTGGGGCTTCTTTAGTTACCGGATGTCCTTCAATTGGTCGTTATGCTTCCGTAGAAGGTCTTGCTTCCGGTATCATGTTTGACTTAAGAAACATTGGTACTTCAGCAGTAGGCATCGTTGGTTTGAGATCCTGGTTCTGCCACGCTTCTCCTCCAACAACCATTCCGGATGCTAATTATCAATTCTGGATTAAGAGTGCGACCAACACTGGCTGGAGAGCTGGTGTTGTAGGAGCTCTTGCCGGAAATGGTGGTTGTAATGCTGGTGCAAACTGGCCATTGTCCCAGTGGACTCTTGCTGCAACTTCTGCAACTCATAAAGCAGTACCTAATGGTATTCGTTTGGGTGACAACAGAATCACAGCCAGAACCTGGGTTCTTAACGGTGCTAACCAAACCAATACCGATACATTTGACTTAAGATCTGCACAGGTTACTTCGAGAACCGTGTGCGGTAGAACAATGAATGATACAGCTATTGCTCCTGCATTGGTTCTTCAACCGGGGGAAATCAGAGGATGTTTTATCGCTGGTGCTCCAGGTACTGGAAACTCTATGTGGGTTGATAACTTCAACACTTGTTTAACACAAACTGGTAACGCTAGTTTGGCCATCAACCCAACAGGATCCAGTGGTATATATATAACAAACAACAATGCTGCTCAAATTGGGGGCAACACCCATTGCGCATCATGGGGTTATTCAGGAGATATCTTTACTGCTGTTGGTGGTAATATGATTATTCCTACTCAATATTGTGGACAACCTTACGCTCCGGGATGTTTCTTCCCAATCGGTTGTACCAAATTGTGCTACAGAGCAACTGATGCTCAAGGTAACGTTGCTACTTGTGAATTCAACGTTTGCGTTAATGCATATTCTAACCCAACCAATGCGTTGGCTTGTAATGACGACATTCAATTGAGCTTAGATGACAATTGTTTAATTACTTTGAATCCAGATATGTTCCTTGAAGGAGGACCATACAAGTGCTATGATGCTTACCGAGTTCAAGCCAGACTTTGGTCTACAACAGGAACGGGTGGTCTTATCGACCGTCAACCTAACGTACCTGGTGTTCAGTTGAACGGAAGCGACATCGGTCATGAATTAAAGATCACGATTATCGATACCGCAACAGGAAACTCTTGCTGGTCACATGCTACTGTTGAAGACAAATTACCTCCAAGATTGACTTGTGCTCCTGATATTACTGTTTCTTGTGCTGCTGGTATACTTCCTGCAGTTACCGGAACTCCTCAGGTTGCTGAGAATTGCGGTGGAGTTAGTCTTTCTTACAGAGACAATGCTACCAAAGGAAATTGTCAACTAGGTTATGCCTGGAAGATTATCCGTACCTGGACTGCAGTAGATGGTTCTGGAAACAGATCTACCTGCGTTCAAAACATTACTGTTGGAATCGGAGATGTATTTGACATCACTGTTCCAGGAAACTGGGATAATATCCAAAATCCAATGCTTGCTTGCGATCAAAAGATCGACAGAAACAAAAATGTAACACCACACATGTCTGATTTCCCTGAGTGTGTTGACGGTTATATCCTTGACTCTGCTTTCTGGAGAGCTAATCCTACACAACCTGATATCTATCCAAACAGAAGATTACCAAGAGTTCTTGGTTGGAACTGTGTGGATGATCCTAATGATAACAAATACACACATCCAAGCCCTGATCCAATCTACTATCCACAACACAGACAATGGTCTCCACAAAATCCTTTGTGCTGGGGTCCAGATACTCATGTTGAGTGGATTGGTACTGGCAGACCAGGAGGCGTTGATTGTTTCAACTTCTCTGTTGCTTGTGAAGATATCGTATTCAACCTTGCTACACCTGGATGTAATGCAGGTCCTGTAGGTTGTTACAAAATCTTACGTAAATGGACTGTACTTGACTGGTGTACTGGTACAATTGGAGGACATCAACAAATTATTAAAGTTGCTGATGCTGAAGGACCACAAGTTCTTTATCCGGACAGTGCCAGAATTAACATGGAATCTTACTCCTGTAACGGTAGATGGGAAGTTCCACCAGCCTGGTTGATTGACAATTGTTCTCAGGAAATCCACTACTCTGTAGAGGTTGAACAAGGAACAATTCTTGGAAATGAAACTTCTGGTTATGTTGTTATCAACATGCCTGAAGGTATACAAATCGGATACATCGTTGCTACAGACTGCTGCGGTAATATCACTAAGAAAAGAGTTGTACTTAACGTTGTTGACAGAGTACCACCACAGGCTATCTGTAGAACAAGTACAGTAGTTAGTATCAATGGAAATCAATCTCCTGGAGAAAACGTTGCTAAAGTATGTGCTGAGTCATTTGACGAAGGTTCATTTGACAACTGTCAGCCTCACATCTGGTTCAAAGTTATCAGAATGGCTGAATTACTTGGTACAAACAATGGTTCTAACGCAAACAACACTGTTGCTTGTAACGGAATCAATGGCGATGACAATACTATTCTTGCAGGAAATCAAGTTTACTTCGACGATTGCACCTATTTCTGTTGTGCTGATATCGGTACAAGTGTAATGGTTGTATTGAGAGTATTTGATGTTGATCCAGGTGCTGGACCAGTTGCTCCTACAAGAATGAACTCTACTTCTAACGTATTAAACGGTAGATTCTCTGATTGTATGATTGAAGTTCAAGTTCAGAACAAAGCTGTACCTACAGTTGTAGCTCCACCAAATATCGTGGTAAGCTGCTGGTTCTGGTTTGATATTACTAAAGTAAATGATCCTAATGATGCTACTTTCGGTCGCGTTGTTACAGATCTTACTGCTAGAAAGAAAGTTGTTACAAAAGATCTAGTTTGTCACAAATTCTGTGAAAGAAACGTACGTACTGGATATCCTGGTTATGTTGCAACAAATGTTGTACCTAAACCTGCTCCAAATCAAGCTTGTGATTATTACAATACGTATTTCGATACAGCACATTGGGATAATAAATATGAATTGGTATGGGGATTTGACGGTTATGTGATCGGTGCTTGCGGTGCAACACCTACCATCACTGTTAATGACTTGAGAGAATGCGGTCAAGGTCAAATTCAACGTGTAATTTCTACCGTTGGACCAAACAACTTGAACGTTTCTGCTATCCAGACTATCTGGGTTGTTGACTGCGATCCTTTCTATGTGGATGAAAACACATGTAACGATGCAAGATACACTGACCTATTCTGGCCAAATGGCGTTTGTACTCAAACTCCAGTAACTGTTGAAGGTTGTGGTGGCGATTCAAGCCCTGACAATCCTCAATTAGGAAGACCAACTGTAATCAACAATGCTGATGACAATTGTGCATTGATATCTATTGAATACAAAGACGAAATCTATACCATCGAACCAGATGCTTGTTTCAAGATCTTACGTCATTGGGTAGTTATTGACTGGTGTCAATATGATCCATTCATTGATCCTGATTTCGGTAGATGGGAAGCTCTTCAAGTAATTAAAGTTAGAGATAAAGACAAGCCAGTTGTTACATGTAATGTTGGTGATTGCCAACCTGCTACTTATGACAACACATTGAAAACATGTGTAGGTCCTATCTCTCTTACTGCTGAAGCAACTGATAATTGTAGCCCAATTGACTGGTTGTTGTGGGAATACAAAATTGACCTTAACAACGACGGTAAAGGAATTCACGGAGGTTATGACTTCCGAGTTGGTTCTTTAACTAGAAAAGGATTTGCTGCTGGAGACACTGTAGAATACAGCCACAATCCATTTGCAAATGATAACCACAATCCATTCGATGCTAGCGGTAGCTATCCTGTTGGAACACACAAGATCTGCTGGTTCGTAGAAGATGGTTGCGGTAATGTTGGAGTATGCTGTACTTTGTTTGAAATCAAAGACTGCAAAGCACCTACACCTTATTGCTTAACAGGAGTAATTACTGTTCCAATGCCTGCAACCGGATGTATTGATATCTGGGCTAAAGATCTTGATCATGGCTCTTATGATAACTGTACTTCTCAAGCAAACTTGAAGTTCTACTTCAATGGAGATCCTAACCAACCAAGCATCAGAATCTGCTGTCAAGATTTCATTGACAAACAAGCTAATGACGAATTACGCGTGGATGTTGAAATGTGGGTAGAAGATGAAGAAGGTAATAAAGACTACTGCAAAACTGTTGTAATCGTACAAGACAATCTTGATATCTGTCCTAATACAGGATCATTTGGAAAGATTGCTGGAGAATTGAAGACTAGCAAAGGCGATCTTACAAATCCAGTTGACGTTCAACTATACAATAGCGGTACTATGATGAAACAAGTTACAGGAGGTCCTTATAGCTTCCTTGATCTAAAACTTGCTCAATCTTATACTGTTAGACCAAACAGAAACGACGAGCCATTAAATGGTGTAAGTGGACTTGACATCACTAAGATTCAAAAACATATCTTAGGTAAGTCATTGATTACTGATCCATATTTGTTAATCGCTGCTGACGTTAATAACAGTAAGTCTATCACTTCTGCTGATATCGCTGAGATCAGAAAGCTGATCCTAGGAACTGTTTCTGAATTTGCAAAAGTTAAGTCTTGGACATTCGTTCCAACTGCTTATCAATTTGTTGATCCTACAAATCCATTTGATGCACCAAGAGATCAAAACGTAACTTTCGGTTCTGTAAAAGAAACTAAGGACGTTCCTTTCGTTGCTATCAAAATGGGAGACGTAAGTCAAGATGCAAGAGCAAGCAATGCTGTTGTTTCTAAATCCAGAACAAATGGTCAATTGAGCATCGAAGTTGACGAAAGAAGCGTTGCTGCAGGTGAAACTTATAAAGTTAACTTTAAGTCAAGCGACTTCAAAAACATCATCGGTTATCAGTTTACATTGAAATTTGATGCAAGTGCTGTTACATACGAAGGTATGGAAGCAGGTGTATTGAATACAACAGAAGCTAACTTTGGTTTGAACAGATTGAACAGTGGTATCATCACTACAAGCTGGGATTCTAAAGAAGCTGTAAGCTATGGTAAAGACGAAGTATTGTTCACTTTGATCTTCAAAGCCAATAAAAATGCTAAAGTTGGACAGATGTTCACTATCACTAGTGATGTAACTGCTGCTGAAGCTTACAATGGCCAAAACGAAGTAGAAGGCGTGAAGATAGGTGTAAGAACCGATCGTGGAGTTGTTGCTAGTGAGGTATTTGAACTATACCAAAACGAGCCAAATCCATTCGCTAAGCAAACAGTTATTAGCTACAGATTACCTGAAGCTGGTGCTGTGAAACTTACCATCTATGATGTAACTGGTAAAGTAGTAAGAGTATATTCATTAACTGGTACAAAAGGCTTAAACCTTCACACAGTTAATAAAACTGATTTGAATAACGCAAACGGTGTACTTTACTATCAACTAGATGCAGCTAACAATACTGCTACTAAACGTATGGTTATTGTTGAATAATTTCAATAATCACGCTGATTAAAAATAATCGCCAAATGGAATTCTGCAGTGAAAACTGCAGAATCCATTAGGTGAAAAGATAAATCGGTTTTTGGGATGGCCTCTCTTCAAGCAATTGAAGGGGGGCTTTTTTTTTCTGGAAACTATTCTATGAAAGCATCTCGTACGCATTTTAAGACCTACTCCAAAAGCAATTTCTCAGACTTTTCTATAAGGCAGATCTGACATCATATTTAAATAATGATAATATATAAAAAAAATATATTAAATTATTCTTGGTGATGTGATTACATATTAATTATTTTTGCCATATGATTGGTTGTTAAACATTCATCCCACACATTTACAACCGGGTCCTTTCCTAAAAACATAAGTAAAAAAATAAAATCCTAATTCTTTGAAATAGGATATGAACACGCCTTTGATGCTGATGCATCCAAGGCAATTAGTTGAATTTAGCAAACTCAAACTTATGTGCACTGTAAACTCATTAGGCAGGACGATTAAGAACGCTGTATTATCCCTGGGAACTATTCTAAGTATATTCTGTGCATTGCATTCGAATGCCTTAATAGCTGAGAATAGTTTCCCTGCACATAGGAATTCGTGTTCAGGTCAATTCATCTCAACTATTACGGCACCTCCGGATCGACTGGTCCAAATAAAATCGGGAAATCGTTGTGATACAAATATTGTTCTGGCACCAGCAACAATGAATCTAATGCCAGGATGTTTTGTATACACCTTAACCACCCAAACAGGTTTTCAAACCTTGAATTCAAATGGAGGATCTTCCAATTTTCATTCAGGGAAGTATAATATTATCTATTGCATGCAGGACAATTGTGGTACAATTGTTTGTGATAGTTCCATAATGGTCGTACTCGATGCTGAATTACCAAATATGTCCTGTCTTCCTGAAGCGGTCGTAAGTTTAAATTCTTCCGGCGAAGGAAGCATTCCGGCTTCACATTTTGATGGAGGATCATATGATAATTGTGGTCATGTTTTTTTCAAAGCCAAAAGGATGAATCCAACGGTTGGTTACAACTGTCAACCCTCCAACCCGTTTAATCAATTTGATGATGCAGTTAATTTTTGTTGTAAGGATATAGCAGAATCACCCATCCGTATCATCGTGAGGGTTTATGATATTTATCCTGGCGATGGAATTGTTGCCGATAGCTTTTATTCCAATCATTATGTCGAGTGTATGGTGATGGTTACGGTCAAAGACAAATTGGATCCGAGCTTAATCATACCTCCGAATATTACCATAAGTTGCGGGGAAGATTTAGACAGTCTTTACCAAAAACAAATACCAACTTATTCGGACAATTGTGCGAATCTAACATTAACCATACGAAATATTGAAAATCTAAATGCCTGCGGATCTGGAACAATTGACAGAATATATACCTTAAGTGATTCGTTAGGTAATGATTTTTCCAAAACGCAGGTCATTACCGTACTAAAGAAAAGCACATTTAATGGGTTAGATCCAAATCAACTTCAATGGCCTGACCACAAAATAGTATATGCTTGCAGAATAAAATCTGATACCATAAATGCCGGAGAACCCAAGATTACGGAATCTGAATGTGATCATGTTGTTATCAGTAAAAAGGATGAACTATACACTTTCGACAGAGGGGGTGTATGTGGTAAAATTCTACGCACCTGGAAAGTTATCAACTATTGTGTTTTTAACCCATACCTGACACCAACTCCATTTATTCCAGCTAATGGTTACTACAGTTTTGTTCAGGAGATTAAAATAATGGATACTATTCCGCCGGTGATCACCAATGCAAGGGATACCATTTTGTTTTCTTTTGCACCGGATTGTGGATTTAGCTCATTCAAATTAAGTGATGTAGGAGCGACAGATTGTAACGCTAGTCTTAATATTAAAATAAACTTTGCGGTAGATTACTTTTCTGATGGGAAAATTGATCGTTCCGGAAGTGGCAATAATGCAGGAGGTGTTTTTCCCATGGGTAAACATCAGGTGCATTACTACGCAGAAGATTCTTGCCATAACTTTTCTGAAACAATCGTACAAGTTCAGGTTAAAGATGGAAAGGCCCCTTCTGTTTCGGTTTTGTATGGGTTGGGGACTAACCTCCAGGATATGAATGGCAGAATCATGGCTCAAATCAATGCCAAAAAATTTGACAATAAAAGCTCAGATAATTGTACAAGTGTTGAAAATCTTCGTTACTCTTTTTCTCTGGATCCAAACGATAGCATTGCAATATTCACATGTGATGATAGACCGCTAAGAGAAGTCAGTATATATGTTTGGGATGAATGCAATAATTATAGTATTGCAAAGACATTTATAACTGTTCAGGATTTAGACAATTTATGTCCCAGCAATATTCAACACGTAAATCTTAAAGGCAATGTGAGTAGTACAAAAGGATTGCCATTAGAAGATGTAGAGATTTTAATGAGAGACTCCATTCATTTTGAATCTATTAAAACAGACATATTGGGAACTTATTCATTTGAAGACATACCTCAGGGAATGAATGTAATCCTGTCTGCTTCTCAAAAAGAAAATGCCTTAAATGGAATTTCAACATCAGATATAATAAAAATTCAACAGCATATTCTTGGAAGAAATCCTATTTCGAATTCATTTGAATTGCTCGCGGCTGATGTGGATATGAATGGTAGAATAAGCTCCGCAGATATCGCACTTATTCGAAAATTACTTCTTGGGGTTATTCAGGAATTTCCTTACAGAACATCCTTCTTATTTATGGATAAAGGAATTGTCTTTAAGGATCCTTCCAATCCATGGGATGATTATAACCGATATAATCTCATCCATTCACTTTTAGAACACAGCAAACAGGATGCTGATTTCATTGGAGTCAAACTTGGAGATGTTAATTCAAGTCTTGGATCTAGAAATTCTTCGGCTGTTTCTTTTACATACCGTCAGATTAATGATGAAATTACGGTATACTCCAATGTGAATGCAGACATCTATGGCTATGAACTTAGTCTAAATCTTAAAGGATGTCAAGCTTTGACAGAAGATGTTAAACTCATGCAACTTGAAAGTAACAACTTTGATTTCGATTTTTCTACTCAATATAATCAGATAAAAATATTAGCAACATCTTTGGTTGTTACAAAAATAAAGATTGGTCAACCTTTATTTAAAATAATTTCCAAAGATTTGGATGGAAATCATATTTCCCTGGAGATTCCAAAATCAGAAGTTCGACATAATATTCTTGTCAATCAATTTTTGGAAGATCAGAATGTTGAGATGAAGGAATTCAATGCATCAAATTTGGATCAGGCGTTCAGTATACTGTATTATGGTCCAAATCCAGTTTCTGAATATTTTGAATTAGAGATTTTAAATCCATCCATGGAGAATTTAGATGTAGCCATAATCGATCAGAATGGTCGAATGGAATGGAAAAAATTAATCTCCTTTTCATCGGAAAAAGAAATATTACATCTTAGAAGAGAAGAATTTTTACATCAGGGATTCTATATTATTCAAATTAAATCCGGTTTAAAAATCTGGACCAATAAAATTGTTATTAATTAAGCTTAAAGATATTGTAATGAATAATCCAATTGCACAGAAAAGTCCCATCCCAAAATGGATTTGTAATTTTAGAAGAAGTTATCTAAAATTTACAATGTTGTGTTTGGTTATGGTTAATGGTTTTCAAGTACACGCGAGTCCTGAAGATTGGCTTGTACTTGAATCATTACCTTTTACAGATGTGAGGACATCACATTCTTTTTTGGCGCCATTACCATGCTATGGATCTGTTCAGCTTTCACTGGATCAGAAAGGGAAAGCTATTGTAACCGCGCAAATGATCATCAGTGATAAACTTGGTTCTTATGCTCAATTCAAAACAATTGTTTTGGAGACAGGACGAAATTTTGTTGATTGCAGTGATATTGGAAAGAGCAGGTCTGTTAAAGTTACAGATACTTTGACCAACAATTCCTGCTGGGCTATACTTAAAGTGGAAGACAAATTAATGCCGACTATCTCCTGTAGTAACGACACCATGTTATGTACGAACGACCCTTTTCAAGTGCGTTACGATGCATTGATTGATGTATATGATAACTGTGATGCAAATCCAAAGATTTCTTATGGATTGACGTATCAGAAGTTAAATTGCAACCCGTCATTTTCTTCCATAATGCATGTCAGTTATATTGTAACCGATCAGTACATGAATTCTGCAAGCTGTTCCAAGGACGTGTATTTTCAAAAAATTCCTTTGGATAGCATTGTCTTCCCGGATAATGATACCATCTACTGTCAGTTAAGCAATCAAGTCACTGGAGAGCCAATGTTTCAAGGAAATAGTATCAATCCACTTTGTGATTTACTTTCTTCTTATAATGATGACACCATAAGGGTTTGTGGTGGTATGTATAAAATTAATAGATTATGGGTGGTAATGGATTGGTGTCTAAGAGTCAGTAGAATGCAGCGTCAGGAAATTTTGGTCTCTGATACTACCAGGCCTGAAATTACATGTCCCAAAGATACCATATTGTATACTTCCGGGAATACCTGCTCTGCTAATTACATCTTACCCGCAGCCAGTGCAACAGATGCTTGTAGTCCTGGTTCGCAGATAATTTATTTTGCAAGAATTGATTTAAGCAGTTTGGCAAAACCTGGAAATTCCATTACGCTAAATGTTGGAAGTCATAACATACAATATATTGCCATTGATCCATGTGGAAATTCAGACACATGTTCATTTACTGTAGTTGTGCAAGACAATGCTGCACCCAGTATTGTATGTCCACCGAAATTAATTCTCTCCTTAGGAGCTGGTGGTATTGTAAAATTGAATTTAGCCTACCTTTCGAAGTTTGTTTATTATGCGGACAATTGTGGAATTGATACGGCCCTTATTCGAAGAATGAATGTGGGTTGTAACCGACCCATGGATACTATTTTTAGAGATGAACTTGAATTTTGTTGCGATGATTTCGGACATGTTGAAATGATTGTTCTTAAAGTTATCGATGAAAGTGGTAATGCAAATATCTGTATGATTGAAATAGAAGTTCAAAATAAGAATTCAACCATAATAACATGCCCGGCAAATGTTACATTTAATTGCTCGGTTGATATTAATGATCTTAATAAAACCGGAAAGCCGGTAATGACCAATATTTGTCCAAATTTAGTTAAAACAATAACATATAAGGATTCCAACAAATTGGATTCTTGCAAAACCGGAATAATCAAAAGGAAATTTTATATTAATCTTCCCAATGGATATACAGATAGTTCATGTGTTCAATATATCACTATAAAAAATCCATTGACGATTCCAATTATTGTATGGGCAAGAGATACAATGATCTCTGCCTGTAAGAGTATTCATCCGGATTCTATTCAAAGCAAACCAATTGTTCTGAATGATTCCTGCAATATTATGGAATTTACATATAAGGATAGTATGACTGTTGAACCACCAGATTCCTGTCAAAAAATACTTAGAATATGGAAGAGCGTTCCAAAATGTGGAATTGCTCAGTATAAAGACACGCAGGTTATAAAATTACAGGACTTTCTACCTCCATTATTGAAAGGACCAAAAGATACATTTCATTGTGTGGATGATACCATCTGTAATCCATTTATTGTTCTTCAGGCATTGCAGGTTACAGGTTGCAATACCATTAAGTCTATTGTAAATGATTATAATAATGGCGGAGCCAACGCAAGCGGAATATATTCGCTAGGGAGACATACGGTAATATTTACCGTGACGGATGGTTGCAATCACGTTGTAAAAGATACGGTAATTGTAGAGGTTGTAGATAAAATTGCTCCAGTCATAGGATGCAGAACAGTTCTTAGATTAATTCAGATTAACGATAGTGCAAAGGTTATTGCTCGAGACCTATTATTACCTAACTATAAAGATAATTGTACGCCTTCAGGTAAACTAAAAATTTCATTTAACCCTTCAGATCCTAATGACTCCTGTAGGTATGTTTCTTGCAGCATGCATAAACAATTTCCGGATTCGCTGTGGCCATTTATTGTTTTTGTAAAAGATGAATCGGGCAATCTGGCTCAATGTAATGCCAGATTAGATGTCGATGATCCAAATGGATTTTGCAATAATTTTACCAATAATAAATTAACCATCAGTGGATTAATACGATCAACAGATAAAAAGCCCATGTCAAATGTTCAAGTGAATGAAATGATTGGCCACAATATCTCTGCCAGCAATACAGAAGGTGAGTATAAACTGGATAATATTCAGCAGTCTTCGAGCATTGAACTCTTGCCAAATTACAATCTGAATTGGTTGCAAAATTTAAGTACCCTTGATATAATAAGAATTCAAAAACATATTCTTGGTGTTGATTTATTTACAGACCCATATGAATGGATTGCAGCGGATATTAATAAAGATGGTAAGGTAAGTACGATCGATATAACTCTATTGAGAAAATTGTTGCTTGGTAAAATTGAAAATGTAACTGGAAATACTTCCTGGAGATTTTTGCCAACAGATTATGTATTTAAAGATCTTGACTATCCATTGAATGATCTCCTCCCTGAAACCATTCAAACCAACAATATTCAACATGATATGAAGGCTGATTTTGTAAGTATTAAGGTTGGAGATGTTTCGGGCGCTAAAGGTTTTCAATCCGAGGTGCTTAACCAACGCATTAAGTATTATGCATTGAGAACTCCGGATGTCGAATTATTTGAAGGATATAACAATATTATTTCTTTTCAGGCAGAACAAGATCTTACCCTGGAAGGCTTCCAATTGAAAATACATTTTAATCCTGAAATTGCTCAACCAGACAGAATCATTGAATATGTGAGCACATCTGAAGGGGAAATCCTGTCGGATGAAAAAGTTTCCATTGTTGGAAATGAAATCTTTATTTCATTTAACAGCATATATCCTAATCGAATAGCCTTGGGACAAAAAATTCTTTCCATCGTTTGGAATACAAATAAGAATGCTAAGGTATCTGAGTTAATAACTGAAACTGCTTTTGAAGGAAATGAAATTTATTGTTCTGCCTATTCCAGGTATCCTTTGATTTTGCATTTGCAAAAATCAGAGGAGCATTCAGAAGAACCATCTATTGATGATTTCAGACAAGCACCAAATCCATTCAATGAAAGCTTTCAATTTAGTTTTGTATCTAATACTGAAGTTGATGCACTCATTTATATTTATGCAAATGATGGCAAATTGGTGTTCTCTAAAAAATCAGCCATTCAGGCTGGAGTAAATAAGATCCAGATCAATGCCAATCAATTAAGTGGACCTGGCATTTATTATTACAAATTCGTAGTAGGGAATTTCCTTAAAAAAGGAAAGTTGATTCTGAGCAAATAGAAAAATAAACTTTACCCACATGGAATGGCAGAGCTGAGCTAAAGCCAGGTTTTTGGGAAAAAGCCATTAAGTTAGATTAATAGTTAGAAAATAAAGGAAAAGGCCTTTATCTGTTTCATGCAGATAAAGGCTTTTTTTATAACCCGGCTTAGGATTTCTCATGAATGTGTAGTAAATCCTGAACTTACACCTTCAGTGTCCTCAGAACTTGGACTAATAGTCATCACTACTGAAGATCAATAATTTTTAAGGATTACCATAGAATTATTTTCAAATGAGGGATTTGCCTTGGGTCACAGGTATTGTGGGGTGGATTCTCTTACTGTCACTTCAAAATGACCATACCTGGCTATTAGTATTAACAGGTAGGCCTGAATGAAGGAAATATAACTATAGTATTCTTTAAAACAGGAAGAAAGGCAGAAATTGAAAGCGGAGAAGGATGGGCTGGGCATCATTTTTGGTGGGTCAAACAGGTACCAAAAGGCATTCATTTTATGAAATTGGATGATTTTTAGAAAAATCAGGACCGCTAACTAATACATATATAGTTTTTTATATATTATATTTATTAATAATATAAAATATACCTAGTTGTAGTATATATATGGAAAAGTTTAATATATTTACATTTGCCTTGTATTAGTTATTTTTATATCTGTAATGAGCTGAATAGAAATTGTAAACAGATATAGATTTATCTAAATATAAAAAAGTTCCCAACGACTTTTATAACATTGAGAATAATAGCAGTACCTCTCTGGTAACTAAGCTTTTTTAGCGCCAACTTTTTCCAACTGAATGATTCTAGACCATGTGTCTGGTACGATCTATTGAATATTAACCTACAAATCATTCAATAGCATTTCCTGATCATGACCTACTTGATCTATTTGGGTGTGTATCACCTGAATAGGAATGGATTGTATTATTTAATCATTTAAACAAATAGATCTCATGAAGAAAACGGGTATTACTTCGCTCGGATTATCAGCAGAAAAAAGGATTTGGTTCGACAGAATCAGCCTGGTTTTGCTCATAACAATGCTAACATTTTTAATTCAAGACAATTTGCTAAAGGCTCAATGTTCCTTAGCATGTAATGGAAAGGTTCAGATATCCTTGGACCAAAATTGTGAAGCAATAGTAACACCAGCAATGGTAATTAACGACACTTTAAATGCTTGTCCGGGGGGACAATATATAGTAAGGGTGTTGAGTTACAAAAAAGTTATTGCTACATCTCCAAAGGTAACTGAAAATGAAATTGGCAAAGCGTTGCAAGTTGAAATTACAGAAACCAAATCTGGCAATAAGTGTTGGGGAGATCTTGTTGTTGAAGACAAGTTGGCTCCAATAATTATTTGTAAAAGTGATACGGTTCCTTGCTTTTTTGCTTCAAAGAATAAGCCAACTGTAATTGACAATTGCAATTTAATTCCGGGAAGGAATGATTCTTTAACGCTTCTTGACGAAAAAGTTGAGCCACTTCCATGTGATATCAATTACATCAAACGCATTATTCGTACATGGGTTGCAATGGATTATTACGGTAATAAAACAGCACCATGTAAGGATACTATTTTATTAAAGAGATTTGATACATCTAAAGTAATATGTCCTCTGGACAGAACTATTATTAATTACAGTGCCATTAATTGTAAGGACATTGTATATAATAGAATAAAACTAGATGCAAAGGGTCATCCACATCCTGATGTAACAGGTGTACCAAAATATACAGACACCGTATCTAAATCACCACTGGAAATTCAGACAATAAACCTTTGGCCTATTGTAGATATATATTGCAATGTTGCCGTAACCTATGAAGATATTGATTTAGGAACCATTAGTTGTGTTCGAAAAATTATGAGAATGTGGACCATCAGAGAATGGTGGTGTAGTACAGAAAAAACGCGCATCTGCATACAGCTATTAGAAATTGTTGATAATGAGGCACCGTATTTACATTGTCCTTATGACTTTGCGACAACCACTGATGGTAATTACAAATGTGAAGGAACAGTAACCTTACCACCTGCGATTGTTTTTGACAGCTGTGGATCCGTATCTCGGGTAGATATCGAATATCCGGGAGGATTTTTGAAAAATTCAAATGGTGGTGTTGTTAAATTACCTGTTGGAGACAATGCAGTAACCTACACTGCTTACGATAATTGTTACAATTCAACAAGCTGCACCATACATGTAAATGTTGAAGACAAGACGGCTCCGGTTGTTATTTGTGATCGCGAGACAGTGGTTTCTCTTTCACTGGATGGTAGAGCACATGTTTATGCCAAAACATTTGATGATGGAAGTTATGACGATTGTCATATTGATTCACTGTTAGTTCGAAGAATGGTAGATGGTCCATGTGATAATGATAATGTTTTGGATCCGTTTTTACCTTATGTTGAATTTTGTTGTGAAGATGTAGGCAAAAAAATAATGGTTGTATTCCGTGCAAAAGATAAGCATGGCAATTACAACGATTGTATGGTAGAAGTTGAGGTTCAAGATAAAATTAAACCAATTTGCAAAGCTCCGGAAAATATTACGATCGGATGTGATGTGCATGTTGATTTGAATAATTTAAATGTATTTGGAAAAGTAATTGAGAACACAACGCAACCTACAGGTTATAATACCATTAGATTCTGGGGACCACATCACGATACGGTTGTTTTAACCATTCACAATGGATATGCTTATGATAATTGCTCTTTAACCACAAGAACCTGGTATGAAGACAATAGAACGCAATGTAATGTAGGTCAAATTATAAGATATTGGGAAGTAGCAGATAAGAACGGATTAGATACTTGTAAGCAAGTTATAACGATTGAAAATTATCATCCTTTTGACTTTCAAGATATCATCTGGCCAGCGGATACGGTGTTATCCGGATGCATCAATCCTGCTACTTTGACAGTAGAGAAAATGGGAAGACCTAGACCAATAAATGAAGATAAATGTGATTTGTTAGGTTTCAGTTATGAAGATCAACTATTCCATTTTGTAAATGGTTCTGACGCCTGTTTCAAAATAATCAGAACTTGGAAAGCTATAGACTGGTGTCAGTTTGTATATAATTCCGGTACGAGACGTTATGATTACTATACCGCAGTACATTATCAAATTATCAAAGTACACAACACGGTAGATCCAAGTTTTAGTGGATCCTTTACAGATACGACTTTCTGTACTTTGGATAGCTGTAATACAGGCTTAATTAACCTTACTGTAGATCTGAATGATGACTGCACTCCGCTCAGTGAATTATCCTGGGAATATTTTATCGATTTAGATCGAGATGGAAGATTTGAGTATTCAAATTACGGTATAGGTTCTAGCATTAATGTATATGGAAGATATAAATTAGGAAAGCATAGAATTAAATACACAGTAGAAGATAAGTGTGGAAATAAAATAGCCCGTGAAAGAGACTTTAGCATTATTAATTGTAAATCTCCTACACCTTATTGTTTGGTTGGAGTTGCCATAGACTTAATGCCTATGGATTCTAATGGCGATGGTAAAGTTGATACGGCCATGATCTGTGTATGGGCAAGTGATGTAGATAAAGGAAGTTATCATCCTTGTGGAAACAGAATCGTACTTAGTTTCTCTAAAGACACTTCAGATAAAAGCAGATGCTTTAATTGTAGTCATCTAGGTCAACAAAATGTGAGCCTTTGGGTAACGGATGCGATCACAGGATTACAAGCATCATGCAATACATTTATTGAAATCCAGGATAACAATAATGCCTGTAGAAAAGGAAATCTTAAAACAGGAAATGTATCTGGTTTGATTTCTATCAACAATAATGACCCATTGAGCAATACTGAAGTTGTGCTTGAAGGATCAAACCCTGTTCTTTCACAGGTTTCTAAAGCAAATGGTGCCTATGCTTTTATTGATATGAGCCTAAATGGAAATTCATACGATGTTAAGGCAAGTAGAACAACTGATCCGTTGGAAGGTGTAACCACTGCCGATATTGTCAAAATTCAAAAGCATATTCTTGGAAAAGATGTAATCAATGATCCATACAGGATTATAGCAATGGATGTAAACAATTCTAAAACAATTACCTCAGCAGATATTGCTATACTAAGAAAGTTAATCCTTGGTACCATTACAGAACTTCCAGAAAATAGAAACTGGTTGTTCGTCAATAAAGCATACAAATTTATTGATAATGACGATGAGATTTTGAAAGAAGCATATCCTACTTCTATTAAGATTGCTTCCTTCAATCAGTCAATCGTAGGTGATCTTCAAGCGATTAAATTAGGAGATATCAATGGAAGTTATACAGGTCTGACAAAGAGTTCAACTCGTAACAGAGAGTCATTAAATCTGATTACAGAAGAAAACAACTTTAATTCAGGTGACGAAATTACAGTACCTATTATGATGGCCAACAATCAATCCATTGGAGGTTATCAATTCACCTTGCAGTTTGATGAGAGAAAATTGCAAATTACAGATATTAATAGTGGTGTCTGCAATGTTACTAAAGAAAACACCGGTTGGCAAAGAGCTGACGATGGATTGGTAACATTTAGCTGGAATCAGAATGGATCTTCTTTCGACAAAGATGTTATTCAGATTAATGCTAATCAAGTACTCTTTACTCTCAAATTTAAGGCTCTTTCGACAGGTCAACTTTCAAATTCACTACAAATTAATTCAACTATAACTAAAGCAGAAGCATATAATTCAAATCTAGAAGAAATGGATCTTGGACTAGGATTCCGTTCTGGTAATGGTACATCCAATAACGCATTTGTCTTGTATCAGAACCAACCGAATCCATTCTCAGAGGCTACCAGAATTGGATTTGATATGCCACGTGCTGCAACAGCTACATTGTCAATCTATGATCTTAATAGCAAACTTGTTCACAAGGTAATTGTGAACGCGATTAAAGGTTATAACAGTGTAGAAATCAACCACGCTCAGCTTGGTGTAACCGGAGTACTGTACTATCAATTAGATGCAGTAGGTTATACAGAGACTCGAAGAATGGTTGTCATTAAGTAAGGCTAAATTCGTTTTGTTCTAAAGAGTTTACTGTTTTTGGGATGGGACCCCTCTTAGGTAAAGACCTAAGGGGGTCTTTTTTTTTGAGAGATTTTTCACAACCTTTGTGTAGATTAATATAAGTTATTATGGCAAGAATAATGGGAATTGACTTTGGTGAGAAGCGAAGCGGAATCGCCGTAACGGACCCAATGCAAATTATCGTAAATGCATTAGTAAGTATAGAAACTTCCAATTTGGTTGATTTTGTAATCGAATATTGTACAAAAGAAAATGTCGAAAAATTAATTATCGGATGGCCAATACATCGGGATGGTTCAGCTACTGTATTAGCTCCACAAATAAATAAATTTGCTGCAGAAATTCAATCAAAACTAAAAAATATTAAAGTTGATTACCAGGATGAGCGCAATACTTCTGTTTTGGCCAAAGAAATTCTTTTACAGTCAGGTATTGGTAAACAAAAACGAAAAGAAAAGGGTAGAACTGATGTCGTAAGTTCTGTGTTAATACTTCAAAAATATCTAGGACATATATAAATTAAATTATGCAGTGGATTGATACCCATACACATCTTTATTTAGAAGAGTTTAATCAGGATAGAGATCAGATGATGAGTAGATGTATAACTCATGATATTCTTAAAGTATTACTTCCCAATATTGATGCTTCCAGTATTCCTGCACTTTGTGCTATGAAGGATAAATATCCGAATCAGTCCGATCTGATGTTAGGGCTTCATCCCTGTTCTGTTCGTGAGAATTATGTATCAGAATTAGATGAAATTTTTACATATCTTCAAAAAATAGAAATTGTTGGAATAGGAGAAATCGGACTTGATTTGTATTGGGATACAAGTTCAATTCACCGGCAAATTGATGCATTTAAAACACAGCTGCGGATGGCTCAGGATTTAAAATTACCCGTTAGCATTCACAGCAGGGAGGCCACTTCCGAAGCCATACAATGTATTGAAGATTTGGGTGGAAATATTAAAGGGGTTTTTCATTGTTTTAGTGGGTCAAAAGAACAGGCTTCCAGTGTAGTGGATCTTGGGATGTTTCTTGGAATTGGCGGGGTGGTAAGCTATAAAAAAACGAATCTTCCTGAGATCATTGAGTTACTGGGATTAAGTGCATTGGTTTTGGAAACGGATTCACCCTATCTACCACCTATTCCGTATCGCGGTAAACGTAATGAATCAAGTTATTTGCCGATTATTGGTGCCAAAATTGCTGAAATACTTACTTGTTCCATCGAAGAAGTTGCATTGTACACCACGGCTAACGCCAGATCTATTTTTTATAGCACTTCTGAAGAATGACTCTTTTAATTGTTGAAAAGGTTTATTTTTGCAGCCTGTAAAAAAGGAGAGTTGTCCGAGTGGTCGAAGGAGCACGCCTGGAAAGTGTGTATACCCCAAAAGGGTATCTAGGGTTCGAATCCCTAACTCTCCGCCATTTTTGACAAAAATAAACCCTTTCATTTAAGTATGCCATCCGTAAATAAGGGTGCAATTTTTTTCCTAATTTTAAGACAGACTATAATCTAAATTGTATTGGTTGTTGGGGACCGATGAATGAAATTAATATAATCTAAACAAGGAAATGGAAAACGCTTAACGAACCTGTGCTAGACTTTTGTGGTAAACCGTTTTCGACAAATGGCCGCAGCATTGGGGCGGTAGAGTTTCAAACCAGTTTGAATACGATGGATAAAAACCATAAAAATGGTGATGAACAATTTTCTATCTATCCCAATCCAGTATCCAATCACCTACTTGTTCAATCGGAAAACATCCATCAAAAGCTTGAGCTCTTTAATGATGCAGGTTAGAATTTTGATATTTGAGACCAATCAAAATGTAGAGGTTGGAAATTTATCTCCTGGAATTTATTACGTCAGAGGAATAAAGAATTGTCAAAAAATTATCGTAACCAAATAGTTTTTCAATCTCCAATCTAAAGAATGTATTTTGTAATTTCCATTAATCATTTTTGTTAGTTCTTGGCTTTTTTGGTTTAGGTTTATTTTTTTTAATGGAATCAATTTTTGATTGTTGATATTCTTCGTTAGGAGAAGTTGATCTATTCAAACTGTCTTTTAAAATAATAGAACTGGAGTCTCTGGAAGTGCTTACCGGTGGCTTACTTTGAAGTACCTTGGATTGTTGAGTGCAAGCTGACATGATTAAAAAATTAATGAGGCAGAACAACAAATTTTTCAGTTTTAATAATTTCATTGTTTTCAGTTATAATTTGAAGAAAATAGGATCCTGCTGTAAGATCCTGTGTTGTAATTGAAAAATTATTTGATCCCTGGTGTAAAGCACCTTTAAAGGCTTCACTAATTAGATTGCCGCGATCATCCAAAATGTTGAACTGGACCATTTTGTTGGTATTAAATTCTATGGCAAAATTAATTCGGTCAATAGCTGGATTTGGAAAGCTATTGATTGAATTGATTTCTTTTTGATCCGAAACGCTGTTTACTTCTGAATTAATTTCAGCAATATAGGTCCACCATTTTCCATTGGTATTATTGCCAACACTACCGGCAACCCATAATTTTGGGCTGCTTCCTGAATAGTGTCTCGCTATTCCTGAATAATCTCCCCATCGTGCACTTTCTTTGGTGCTATTGTAACAATTTGTTTGAGGGCCTGGACCCTGTTTAATTAATATAGATGGGTCGGAAGAAAAATCCGAATGAAAGATTTTTGCTCTCATTTCAGGATAGTCATTTTCTCCGGATGCAGCAAAATGAATTACAGCAGTTTGATCATTCGTTGAACTTGTAAATGCAGAGATAGATGGATAGCAATAATCTTTTAAATCAGAAGAAGAAAAAATTTCAAATTTGTTGCCATCCAGTACTTTTGGATCTAATCTATGATATCGAATGCCGCTATAACCCTGATCGTCTGCTGAAAAAACAAAGTGGATCAAACCGCTTTGATAAAAGCCATCCATGCCTCTGCAATCACCTATGTCCAACCTATAGCTTGTTCCTTTCTGATATGCATTTCCTGAAGGCTCGTAGGACGTTGTTGAAAGTTTTTTGTAGATGAGTTTACTGCTCGCATCGCTTAAGGAACCGGTAATATCATAGTAGTTAATATATGAATCTCCACCTGAGGCAGTTTGAACGCAATAGATACCAGGGCCATACAATCCTCTGTCTCCTGAACGAATCGGCAGTATGGTTCCTTTTTGAAATCCAGTCCAGATTTTGTAATTCATGTTTAATCCTGCATATCCATCTGATTTGTCCAATTGGTAAACGATAGATTGTCTATAACTTCCACCGTTTTGAGGAAATAAGTTCATCGAAACGAATATTTCTTCAGAGTTTATGGCTACTTTCGGATAGTCGGACCAAGAGCCGTCCTGTAGTCCATCAGAGTCAAAAATATAAATGAACCAATTACCATTAGGATCATTTGTTTTCGAAAAACCAAAAGCTATTTTTTCAGGGGATGCATTGCAATCCTGAAGGAACATAAAGAATCGATCTGCGACTGGGTCATACTCTACTTTTGGATCACAGGGTCCCGAATTCATATAATTATTGAAAAAATTCTCCAAAGTATATATATTTATTTTAGTTCCGGAGCTGGTATATATTCCAACATATTGATTCATCATACTGATTATTCTTCCGGACTTTGAAATAGCTATCGTATTATCATTCGGACAAGCGCCATCAATATCAGCATAAAAAGTGGTGCCAACTTTTATTCGGATGGGACCAAACGCAGGGTTGTCATTATGTCCAATTCTATTTACATTATAGGGAGGATGCTTTAAATAATCTTTATTGCTTTTTAGGTTAGACATGATTTCTTCGCTTTCTTCTGAAATATTAGGGCTGCTGCCTGCTTTAAGTTCAGGATTAAACCTCATGTCTGCCTGAAAAGGTTTAAATTCAAAAGAAAGTGCTTTGGTTTTTAAGGCAGGTCCGGGTATGATTTCAAATTCCTTTAGTTGCTCATCTGAATATTTTGGTTTGATTTCATTGGATTGAGCGCTTACAAATAGGCAAGGAAAGCTTACGAGCAATATTAGGGTCCTTATCTTAAAAAAATTAAAGTACGGAAACATATCAGTATAATTTGCCTCTAAATTAATAAAATTATTATGGATGTAACAGGTGCATTCAGAAATAATAATTTATTTGTTACAAAATGAATTTAAACCTTTCAGCATTTTGCTTGTCATACATGGGTTCAAATGGTTCATAAAATTGATAAACAATATGAAAAATTACATTTTATTCGCAAGCGTTTTAGTTATTAACTTTTTAACCTTTACCTCATGCCACAAAGACAATGAAGTACAAAACGATTTTGTCGATTTAACTTTAGATTTGGCTACACAACAAGATTTTCTTGAATCTAATGAAACAGAAATAAAAGAACAGGTAGAAGCCGGATTGCAACAGCCCTCAACGAGGGAATTTCCAACCAGAACCTGGAGCGCCTCCAAAGGAACCTATCCGAATACCTTGACTATCGATTATGGAACAGCTGGAGTTGTAGGATTGAATGGTCACGTCCGAAAAGGAAAACTTATAATTAGTCTTTCCGCACCTTTAAATACCAAGGGTTCCATCCGAATGGTGCAACATGAGAATTTTTCAATTGATGAAGTTCGGATTAGCGGAACAGTTACAGTGACCAACAAAGGGCTCAATGGATCTAATGAACCTTATTTTGAAAGAATTGTAACCGATAGAAAATTAACTTTTCCTTCCGGTAAAACCATTACCTGGAATGCGACACAAACCATTGTACAAATTCAGGGAGGGGATACTCCATTGTTTTCACTGGATGATGTATTTACAATAGATGGACAATCCTTAGGAATCAACAGAGCTGGCAAAAATTTTGTGGTTACAACAAGTGAACCACTGGTTTATAGAATTGCTTGTTACTGGATTGTAAAAGGTATTGTAAATATTACACTGGATGCTAAACTTCTCGTTATTAATTATGGAGATGGAACATGCAACAACTTAGTTGAATTGACCTTGCCAGATGGTACTAGAATAGAATCAGTTATTCGCAGGTGGTGGTAAATCCTATGGAGTCACAGGACATTTCTACGCCAATTAATATTATTAAATATTTTAGTAGAGTGTATAAGTCTTGATTTTGTAGAAAGCTCGACCTTCCATTAGGAAGTTGGAAAATATAAATACAAAATCCAATATTGAAAATTTTTATAAATAATCTCAAGGACTGCAATACAGCAATTAAAGATAAATTATAGCGATAATTTTAACTCAATAGAAAAAGGAGTAATATTTGTTCATTGGAACCATGAGATTGACCACACTTTTAGACTATTTGGTTTTATCTCTCCAAGCAATCAATTTCTTTAATCCGGTTTCTAAATCATATTGATATTTGAATCCTAATTCTTTTTCAGCTTTTTCCCTGGAGCCAATTCTATTTTGTACAAATTGCCTTGCATCATCTTCTGAATAAGGATTATACTTTACGGTGAGCGATGAATTTTTTAATTTAAGAATCGAATCACATAAAGTTCGTATACTGGTTTGAATTTCAGTACCCACATTGTAGAACCCAAAAGAAACATCGCTCATTAAGGCCAAGACGTTACACCTTGCAACGTCTTCCACATAAATAAAATCATAAGATTGGCTTCCATCACCATTAATGAGTGGTTGTTCATTGGCGTCAATTTTGTTAAGCATTATCGGGATCACACCTGTATAGGCAGCTGTCTGATCCTGATGAGGGCCATAAACATTCATATAGCGTAGTCCAATAACTTGTAAGCCATATCTATCATTAAATGCGGTGGCCATGGCTTCACCTGCAATTTTGGTAGCTCCGTAAAAATTTTTGTTTAGAAATGGATGAGATTCAGTCATTGGAATTTCTATGGCATCACCATAAACGGAAGCGGAGGAAGACCAAATTAATTTTTTGACATTGTTTTTGACACAGGCTTCCAAAACATTAAATGTTCCGGCAATATTCACATCAAATGCTGTCCTTGGATAATCTTTACAATGTAATAGCCACATTGCAGCAAGACAAAAAACGTAATCGACACCTTTCATTGCGTCGTTTAAGATGTCTATTTCTCGAATATCACCTCCAATGGGATAGAATTTGCATCGGATATCTTTTAGTGATTCCTGAACATACTCTTTTTTACCTCTCGCTAAATTGTCGTAGATGATTACTTCTGCAACAGGGTATTTCAGAAGTTCTGCTACTACAAAACTTCCAATAAAACCAGCACCGCCGATTACCAAACATTTTGAATCACGTAAGTCCATATAGCTTATTCAGCCGGCAAAATTAAATGAATTCAGTATGAATTAATGTTATATCCTCGGATAATTTAATCACGGCCCGAACCTTTATTCTTTTGAACATTTATTGAATATAATTGTCTATAAATGAGCAATGTAAAGAAAAAAATAATTTCCTTTGCACTTCGAAATAAATCTAAATAAGATGAATTATAGAATAGAGAAAGACACCATGGGTAAGGTTGAAGTACCTGTTAATGCCTATTGGGGAGCGCAAACTCAGCGATCTGTAGAAAATTTTAAAATAGCAAGGGAAACGAACCTGATGCCCATTGAAATCATCCACGCATTTGCCTATGTAAAAAAAGCTGCAGCCCTTACCAATCTGGAAGCAGGTGTTATATCTAAAGAAACCTGTGAATTAATTGGAAAAGTCTGTGATGAGATTTTGGACAATAAACTTAATGACCAATTCCCATTGGTAGTATGGCAAACAGGTTCCGGAACACAATCCAATATGAATGTCAATGAAGTCATTGCCTATAGAGCACATGTTCTGCAAGGAGGACAGTTGACCGATGAAAAAAAAGTAATTCATCCCAATGATGATGTGAATAAATCTCAGTCTTCCAATGATACTTTTCCAACGGCCATGCATATCGCTGCGTACAAAATTCTTCATGATGTAACGATACCCGGAATTCAAAAGTTAAGGGATACCTTGGATCAAAAATCTAAAGAATTCATGTCCATTGTTAAAATTGGAAGGACACATCTTATGGATGCAACTCCTTTAACACTTGGGCAGGAACTTTCGGGATATGTTGCCCAACTTAATTATGGAATTAAAGCCATTCAAAATTCTCTGGCACACCTTTCAGAGTTAGCACTTGGTGGTACAGCTGTCGGTACAGGGATCAACACACCCGAAAATTATTCGGTTAATGTCGCAAAAAATATAGCAAAACTCAGTTCTCTTCCTTTTATAACCGCTGCAAATAAATTTGAATCATTAGCAGCTCATGATGCCATCGTAGAGTCTCATGGAGCACTAAAAACAGTGGCTTGCAGCCTTATGAAAATCGCCAATGATATCCGACTTCTGGCGTCAGGTCCACGATGTGGAATTGGAGAATTGTATATTCCGGATAATGAACCTGGATCAAGTATCATGCCGGGCAAAGTAAACCCAACACAATGTGAGGCCTTGACTATGGTTGCCGCCCAAGTATTGGGAAATGATGTTGCCATTAATATTGGAGGGGCGACCGGACATTTTGAATTAAATGTTTTTAAACCGATGATGATTTATAATTTCCTTCATAGTGCAAGATTAATCGGAGAGGCATGTACTTCATTTAATGACAAGTGTGCCATTGGGATAGAACCAATTCATTCTAATATTAAGAAAAACCTGGATAATTCGTTAATGTTAGTGACCGCACTGAATACCAAAATTGGATATTACAAAGCGGCTGAAATTGCACAAACGGCTCACAAGAATGGGAAAACACTCAAGGAGACTGCCATTGAATTGGGTTATCTAACAGCTGAAGAATTCGATCTCTGGGTAAAACCGGAATCCATGGTTGGAAATCTAAATCTATAATATCATTGCAGGAATATAGCAGATTTATTTTAGACAATGGTCTAACGGTTGTTCTTGTACCAAATCTTCATACTAGTATGGTCTGTGTATCCATGTTGTATAAGGTGGGTTCAAGAAATGAACATCCTGAGAAAACCGGAATGGCTCATCTATTTGAACATTTGATGTTTTCAAATTGTGGAAGGGATGTAGATTTTGATGGATTAATGCAGAGTGCAGGAGGTGACAGCAATGCATTTACCACACAAGACACTACTCAATATTATAATGTGGCTCCAGCTTCACAACTTGAACTGATGTTGCAATTAGAAGCGCGGAGATTAGATTCTTTTAAAATTCTTAAAAAAGATTTTAAGGTTCAACAAAGGGTCGTAGTAGAAGAATTTGGAGAACACTATTTGAATAATCCATATGGACTATTTTCCCATTTACTCATGCCCATGGCATATAAAATTCATCCATATCAATGGCCGGTTATTGGAAAGAGTCAGGAGCAAATTTCGATGCTCAATCTGGAAGATGCAAATTTCTTTTTTGAGCAATATTATTCTCCAAGTAATTCTATCTTGGTGGTTTGTGGAGCGATGATTCCTGAGCACTGTTTACAACTTATTCATAAGTATTTTAATTTTATTCCGTCACGTGCTACTGAGATGCATGAACTACCGCAAGAACCAGAGCAAATGGAAAAAAGATCTTTATGGGTTCCAGGACAATATCCGGAAGAAGCAATATATATAGCCTTTCATTCCAATAGAAGAATGAGTAAAGATTTCTATTCAATGGATTTTGCAACAGATATTCTTGCTGAAGGAAAGTCATCTATATTATATAAGGAACTTAAAAAAGAGCAAATGCTTTTTTCGTCAGTGGATTGTTATATGACTTCAACATATGATCCTGGGCTGATTATTTTCGAAGGTAAATTAAATAAAGGAGTTTCAATTGAAGATGGGCAAGCTGCTTTTTTTAAGATAATAGAACAACTAAAACAGAAACCTATATCGCCATATATTTTTGAAAAATATATGAACAAAAATGAAAGCGCGTATCTATCATCACAGGTAGGCATTATAAGTCAAACGCTTAATTTCTCCTATTCTGAATCGTTGGGTGATGTTAATCTTGTAAATACAGAATTGGATCATTACAAATCAGTGACCTTAGATGACATTCAAGGTGCATTTTTAAAGTATTTTAATACAGATCACGCCAGTTATTTATATTTTCAAAACAAGTGAAAACCTTGATCGCATTCACGGCGGACTAAGTCATTGAATTGTTTTTTCGCCTTTTAGCCATTTTGTAATCTGCAGTACAAAAGACAGATAAAACTAGATTTTTCAGAATCTTAATCATTCTTGAAAAAAATTCATAGCTTTAAGCCAAAGTTGAATAATGGAAAGAAGAAACATCTTTAAGTTTATTGGAGCATCAGCTATTGGTCTAACCAATCCATCTTTAATTTTAAAAAGTCTGGAGTCAGAATATCAGAACAGTCTTCAGTTTTTATCTACATTTTCAAATAAGTCAGATGAGGATTTCTGGTACAATATGCGACAAGCATATTCAACCTCTCCGTCAATTATAAATTTAAACAATGGTGGAGTAGCTCCTTCGCCTAGAGTGGTCCAGGAAGCATTGAATTATTATAACAGAATGTGTAATGAAGGACCATCCTACTATATGTGGAGAATTCTCGATCAAGGGCGCGAACCATTAAGGAAAAACATGGCTCAAATCGCAGGATGTGAACCGGATGAAATAGCGTTCAATCGTAATTCGTCAGAAGCGCTTGAGACGGTGATTTTTGGGCTAAGGCTGAATAAAGGCGATGAAGTTGTATTGACGAAGCAAGATTATCCCAATATGATCAATGCCTGGAAACAAAGGGAAAAAAGAGATGGAATTGTATTGAAATGGATAAATTTTGATTTTCCTATCGAAAACAAACAAAAAATCGTTGATGCGTATGTGGAGAAATTTAGCAGCAGCACTAAAGTAGTACATATAACCCATGTGATTAATTGGAATGGTCAGTTGCTGCCGGTTAAAGAAATAGCAGAAGAAGCAAAAAAGAGGGATATTGAAGTGCTGGTAGATGCAGCTCATTCCTTTGCACATTTTCCATATAGGATTTCAGAACTCCATTGTGATTATTTTGGCACAAGTCTTCACAAATGGCTCAGTGCACCCATTGGATCCGGATTACTTTTTGTAAGGAAAGAGAAGATCGCAAAACTTTATCCATTGTTGGCAAGCGGAGATTCAGAGTCTTCTGATATTCGGAAATTTGAAAGCCTTGGAACGCGGTCATTTGCCATTGAACAATCAATAGGACATGCTATTGATTTTTATAAAATGATTGGAGCTAATCGAAAGTTTGACAGACTCTTTCAATTAAAGGAATTCTGGACAAAAAAAGTCTTGGAACATCCAAAAGTAAAAATCGTATCACCTCTGTCGAAGGAATTTAGCGGAGCCATTGCATGTGTTCAGGTTGAAGGAAGGACCAGTGCTGAATTAGCTGAATATTTGTTTTCGGAAAGTAAAATTCATGCGGTAGGAATAGATTGGGAAAATATACACGGGGTAAGAATTACACCAAATGTTTATACCAGCTTCGATGATTTGAATTTATTGGTCCAGACCATTTTAAAATTTGCAGACTTAAAACCAATTCCAAAGTAGTATATCTACTTAAGGAAATAAGATTTAGTTTTCAAGAATGGGTCCAAGCCACTTCCTGGCCGTTTCAACATTCCATTTTTTGCGTTCAGCATAATCCAATAACTGATCGTCCTGAATTTCTGATATGGCAAAATATTTGGCATCTTCATGTGCAAAATACCAACCACTTACAGAAGCTGCCGGAAACATCGCTTTACTTTCTGTCAATTGAATTCCAATATTGTTTTGAACGTCCAAAAGCTTCCACAAAGCATCTTTTTCTGTATGATCAGGACAGGCCGGGTAACCAGGAGCAGGACGAATTCCCTGATATTTCTCTTTTATTAAATCATCATTACTCCATGTTTCTTCCGGTTGGTAAGCCCATATTTTAGTTCTAACCAATTGATGGACATATTCTGCCGAAGCCTCAGCAAGCCTATCAGCAAGCGCTTTCACCAATATGGCTTTGAAATCATCGTGATTGGATTCATATTTTTTTACCAATTCATCCACACCGAATCCTGAAGAAACGGCAAAACAACCAATATAATCTTCCTGTTCAGTTTCAACCGGAGCAATAAAATCACTTAAACAGAAATTAGCCTGACCTTCAGCTTTTTTAATTTGTTGTCGTAAATGATGTAAAGTTGTGGTATTGTTTTCATCGTTGTGACGAACTATGATATCGTCACCTATTGAGTTTGCTGAAAATATTCCTATAACAGCTTTAGCCTGAATAGAATTATTTTGAATGAACTCCTTTAACATTATTTGTGCTTCTTCGAATAATTGGCTGGCTTCAGCTCCAACGATCTCGTCATGTAAGATTTGTGGAAATTTGCCTGCTAATTCCCAGGATTGGAAAAATGGAGTCCAGTCGATGTAGTCTTTTAATTTTTCAATTTTCAAATTATAAACAAAAACCCCGGTTTGTTTAGGAATGTGAATTTTAAATTTTGTCCAATCAATCTTATATTTATTTTTTCTAGCTTGATCAAGACTTATTTTTTCTTTAGCTTGATTGCGTTTTTGTCTTTGAATTCTAACCAATTGGTAATCGTCTTTAATACCAAGTAGATAATTTTCTTTAACTTGAGTATCTTCTGTAAGGAGATTGGAGACCACTGTAACAGCTCGAGATGCATCCAAAACATGTATGACGGGATGGTTATATTCCGGTTCAACTTTTAGAGCAGTATGTAATTTGGAAGTGGTTGCTCCACCAATTAGAAGTGGTACATTTAATTTTCGATGATTCATTTCTTTTGCAACAGTTACCATCTCATCCAGAGAAGGTGTAATTAAACCACTAAGACCAATGATGTCTGCTTTAATTTCTATGGCTTTGTCAAGTATTTTTTCACAGGAAACCATAACACCCATATCATGAATTTCGTAATTATTGCATGCCAATACAACGCCAACAATGTTTTTGCCAATATCATGAACATCGCCTTTCACAGTTGCCAATAATATCTTTCCTTTGGTGTTTTTTTTCTGTGATTGATCGGATTCCATGAATGGAAGTAAATAAGCAACAGCTTGTTTCATGACCCGAGCACTTTTTACGACTTGTGGAAGAAATAATTTGCCAGATCCAAACAAATCTCCAACTTCATTCATACCATCCATAAGCGGTCCTTCAATTACCTGTATTGGAGCACTCATAAGTTGACGAGCTTCTTCTACATCTTCGATTATGTATTCGGTAATACCCTTTACCAATGCATACTTAAGCCTGTCATTTACATTTTTGGTACGCCATTCTTCTGAAACTTTTGTTGTAGTTTTTCCGGTTTTGGATAATCCCTCTGCAAAAAAAGTTAATCTTTCTGTTGCATCAGCTCTTCGATTAAAAATTACATCTTCCACTAATTCCAATAAATCTTTTGGAATATTGGAGTAAATATCGATCATTCCTGCGTTTACAATTCCCATATCCATACCAGCCTGAATGGCGTGATACAGAAATACAGAATGCATAGCTTGTCTTACTGTCTCATTTCCCCGAAAAGAGAAAGATAGATTGCTGACGCCACCGCTAATTTTGGATCCAGGACATTTTAATTTAATTTGCCTGCATGCTTCAATATAATTTATCGCATAATTATTGTGTTCTTCGATACCGGTAGCAACGGCAAAAATGTTTGGATCAAAAATTATATCCTGTGGTTTAAATCCTATTTCATGAATTAATATTTTATAAGCCCTTTCACAAATCTCAACTTTTCGCTCTACGGTATCCGCCTGACCTTGTTCATCAAAGGCCATTACGACCGTTGCTGCGCCATATTTTTTTATTTTATTGGCTTGCCATTTAAAAACTTCTTCCCCTTCTTTCAAAGAAATGGAATTAACCACGGATTTACCTTGTAGACATTTTAACCCGGCCTCGATCACTTTCCATTTGGAAGAATCAACCATGACAGGGATTTTGATGATATCAGGTTCTGAACTGATAAAGTTTATATACTCTTTCATTGCTTTTGCCCCATCCAGTAATCCTTCATCCATATTGATGTCAATAATTTGGGCGCCGGCATCAACTTGTTGTTTTGCAACAGAGATGGCTTCATCCATTTTATTGTTAAGGATTAATTTGGCAAAAGCTTTGGAACCTGTCACATTGGTTCTTTCACCAATATTTACAAAATTAATCTCAGGTCTAAAAACCAGAGGTTCCAATCCGGATAATGTTGTAAAAGTGGAGGATTCCAAACTCTTTCTTGGAGAAATTCCCTGAACTGCTTCATACATTAGCTTAATGTGGAACGGAGTTGTACCACAACATCCACCGACTATATTGACCAATCCGGATGAAGCAAATTCTTTTATATATTCCTTCATTTCTTCCGGTGTCTGGTCGTAGGCTCCAAGTTCGTTCGGCAAGCCAGCGTTGGGGTAAGCACTAATTTTACATTCTGCGATTTTACTCAAAGACCTCAGGTGTGGTAACATTTCTTTTGCTCCCAACGCACAATTTAGTCCAATAGAGAATAAATTCAGATGCGACATAGAAATATAGAAAGCTTCTACGGTCTGACCGCTAAGGGTTCTTCCGCTAGCATCGGTAATGGTTCCTGATACCATTACAGGATAAGTTTTTTGTAACTCTTCAAATATATCCTGAATGGCGAAAAGCGCAGCCTTGGCATTCAGGGTATCAAAAATAGTTTCAACAAGGAGAATATCACATCCACCATCTATTAAACCTCTGGCTTGTTCTAAATAGGCTGAATATAATTGATCAAAATCGACCGAACGAAATTCCGGTCTATTCACATCAGGTGAAAGACTGGCAGTTCTTGTAGTAGGACCTAAGGCGCCGGCAACAAATCTTGTTTGTCCTATATTTTCTTTTTCAAAATCATCCACCGCTTTTCTGGCGAGTTGCGCAGAAGCCAAATTCATATCATAACAAAATTCTTCCAGAGCATAATCTGATTGCGAAATTCTATTCGCGCTAAATGTGTTGGTCTCAATAATATCCGAACCCGCAAGTAGATATTGCCTATGAATATCGTAAATAATTTCTGGTCTATTCAAAGAAAGCAATTCATTATTTCCTTTCAGGTCTATGGAACTATTCTTAAATCGTTGGCCTCGGAAATCTTCTTCGGAAAGTTGATGCTTCTGAATCATGGTGCCCATGGCACCATCAAGTAATAAAATTCGTTTTTTAGAAATTTGTTCGAGATGAATCCATCTATCCGTCATATACTGCAAATGTATCAATTCTCATAAAAATTTGTAAATGTGATGGCTTCATTTAAGATTTTTTTAATCTTTGCTACTATGATTCAAATTTTCATTGGTACACTGGTCGTCAGTCTTCTCCATGCACTCATACCAAGTCACTGGATTCCCTTACTTACGATATCTAAAACGTATCGATGGTCAAAGAAAGAAACCTTATTCATGAGTTTTTATCTGAGTGTCGCTCATGTTTTAAGCTCTTTAATGGTTGGATTTGTATTGGGATGGGTCGGAATTACGATACAAAAGAATTTTGAACTTGTTTTCCAATGGTTAAGCCCAAGTATTCTTGTAATCTTTGGACTATACTTTTTATGGAGACATCATACGCATCACCACTTCCACGTAGATGATGAATTGGTACAGCCACCGGTTCGAAAAAGACAATTATTTTTATCTCTTATGATGTTCATGATTTTATCACCTTGCCTTGAAATTACGGGATTCTTTTTTGGAGCCGGAACGCACGGAATCTATACTGTTTTATTGGTAGGCCTAATTTATACTTTTACTTCTATTATTACAATGATACTATGGGTTTATTTTCTATATAACCGATTTCAAAAATTTGATGCGCATCGATGGGAACATCGATCGGGTATATTGACAGGATGGACCATCATACTTACCGGAATCTTAAGTTTTTTTATACATTGATTTTTTTCAAAAAGAATGAAAGAAGAAAAAATTATCATTGTCGGGGCTGGTATTGTTGGTTTAGCAACGGCTTACCAACTTTTGAAATTGAAACCAGGACTTCAAATTTGTATTCTCGAAAAAGAATCCGGTGTAAGCAAACATCAGTCTGGTAATAATTCTGGAGTAATCCATTCTGGAATTTATTATAAACCGGGTAGCCTCCGCGCGCAAAACTGTAAAAGAGGTTACTCCATGTTATTGGATTTTGCAATGGAAAACAATGTGCCATTTGAAATATGTGGAAAGATAATTGTAGCTACACGATCTCATCAGCTTGAAAATCTTCAAAATATTTATGAAAGGGGACTTGCCAATGGACTTCAAGGTGTTGCTTTAAAAAATATTGATGAATTAAAGGAAATTGAACCGCATGTTCAGGGATTAAAGGGAATTTGGGTTCCTCAAGGTGGTATTTGTGATTATAAGGAAATATCATTGAGATTAAAGGAAAAAATAGAAAATTCCGGAGGAAGAATTTTCTTTAATGAAAAAGTTAAATCTATCCATATTCAAAATAATTTAGTGAGCATTGACACAGAATTCAAGTCTTTCCAATGTGAGCTCTTAATTAATTGTGGTGGTCTGTATAGCGATGTTTTAGCTAAGCTTTCCGGTCAAAAAATAAATATGCAGATTCTTCCATTTCGGGGAGAATATTATACTGTTAAATCTGAAAAAAAATATTTAGTTAAGAATTTAATTTACCCGGCTCCAGATCCTAATTTTCCATTCTTAGGTGTGCATTTTACAAGGATGATCAATGGTGAGCTCGAAGCCGGACCCAATGCAGTCTTGGCATTTAGGCGTGAAGGATATAAAATGAGCGATATTAAATTTTCAGAACTTTGGGAAACGATATCTTACAAAGGATTCAGGAGGCTTGCATCTAAATTCTGGAAACAGGGAATGGAAGAGTACAAAAGAAGTCTTTTCAAGTCAATTTTCACAAAATCTCTACAGGAATTGATACCTGAAATTGCGGCATCAGATCTTGAAGTTGGTGGCGCTGGAGTACGGGCTGCTGCTTGCGATGAGAACGGAAATTTAGTTGATGATTTTGTTTTTCTGGAGGATCAACGGGTTATTAATGTTTGTAATGCGCCATCGCCTGCAGCAACATCTTCACTCTCCATTGGATTGACAATTGCTGAAATGGCTTTGAAGAAAATAAGTTAGATAAAGATTCAAAGATAAATAACTCAGAATTTTGTCACCAACCAACAAGTTCAAAGAGTCGCAATGTTATAAATAACGGAAGCATAGCAGATTTGCCTTTTTCTCTGCATAGACAGAGTTAAAGCACGAAGCATAATTACAGTCTATTTAAACAGTCCGCAAGTTTTTTAGTTAGATTTCTTCGGCTATATTGTATAATTTCCGATTCAATTGGTTGAAATTGCTGTGGACTGTTAAGAAGATCAAGCATAGCCATAAATGCTTTTTCCATCTTATCGATAGAATCATAATCTACATTAATTCCCGACTTTGTTTTGTTAAGAATTATTTCAAGATCGGATCCCTCAGGACTTATGGATAGTATGGGTTTCTTTAAAGCAAGATATTCAAAAAACTTTCCCGTTATAACTCCCGGGTCATTTCTCGCTCCTATAAGCAATAACAGACTTGCACTTCCAATAGCATCAAGATAAGCATCATGAGATAATGCCGGTAATTGCTCAAGGTTGTGATCTAATCCTGCACCTGATATTGACTCAAAAACAAATTGATCAATGGCTCCAATGAATTTTAGTTTGAATCTTTTTTCCAATTCAGGATTTTTGTCCATTACTTTTTTAATGGCAAGCCATAATTTTTCCGGATTGCGATCGCCGGATAATGTGCCGCCATAAACCATTACAATTGCATTTGTTGACACTTGATTCGATGAGTTATTCATTTCATCGAAACCATTGCTAATCACTTCAATTTTACGTCCGGAAAGAAACTCAAAATCCCTGGCGCAGGAATCACTCACTGTGCAAACCAGGTCAGCGTATTTCAACACCTTCTTTTCAAGTTCAGCATTTCTTTTTTTTGCGTAATCTGTCATCAGCAACTTATCCCAGAAATAAATTTGAGTCCACGGATCTCTCAAATCTACAAGCCAAGGAATTTTTAATGATCTTTTAATATGATATCCGATCATTTGAACAGAATGCGGGGGAGAGGAAGTCATTATTACATCCACTGGATTTTCCTGTAAGTATTTTTTTAAATACTTGACCGACGGTTTTATCCAAAACATTCTTGCGTCCGGAATAAAGAAATTTCCACGAATAAAAGTCGCAAGTTTTTGAAATAGCGGACGGCTCGTCTTTTCAACCATGATATTTGGTTTTAAGGTATCCGATAAACGCATGCCCATCAACTTTTTATAAAGACTAAAGGGTTCCCATGCCTTTTGCCTAATAATTTTTACATCTTTTGGAATTTGTTTTTCTAAAGAATGATCTAGATATGGATATTCTCCTTGTTCAACCGTATAAACAACAGGTTCCCAACCGAAATCTCTTAAATATTTGACAAAGTATAAACACCTCTGAACACCAGGCCCACCGCTTGGTGGCCAGTAATAGGTGATGATTAATACTCTTTTATTGTCGGTCTTCATTTTTTAGGAAATCTAATACATCTTATGACCAGAAAGGGGGCCAAATTTCTATGAAATAATGGAAATATTTTTATGATCCGATTTAATATTTTTGATGCAAGTCTTGCAATTTTTGATGAATAAAATTCATTGTAAAAACCCGGTAAACTTTCAGTTATAAATCCATTAGACTTGGCGATGGATTGATAATCTTTATAATACACCAGTCTTTCAACCCAGGTTCCGGAATAAGGATCAAGTGTATTGCTTAATTTTTCTTTCAAATCCGGAATTTTGCCAGATTCTTTAAAGCGTTTAAGAAAATCATGGATTTCAGTAATTCTTAATGCTCTGGTATTTAGCACACAGGCTTCAAGATCTGTAGTATTAATGTCAGGCATTATTTCCAATATTATTTTGCGTCTGACATTTTTACCAGATAAAGATCTATCCATTCCGCCTTTCATCATATCCGTGTGAACACCTACATTTTCGTAATATGAATGAATTCTTTGATGTTGTAATTTTACAGCCAAGTTGTGTATATTGGCAGAAGTCGTTATCACTAAAATTAAATTATTACCGGGGAGTTTATAAAGGCATTGAAAAAACTGATTCAAATCCGGAATATGCTCTATTACATTTCTTGAGGCAAGACCATGGATCATTAAGTTATGATCCAAACAATATTTTAATAATTCCTGCTCTTCGCCCAGTACATAGTGGTCAAAACCTAAGCCTAGAAATTCACTTATCTTTTGACAATCTTCAATCATGTCTTTGCTTATGTCATGACATACTATTTTGCCAATTCCAAATTTTTTTGCCAATAATCCAAAAAAACCTATACCAGCACCATGATCAATAAAGCATAATTGGGAAAGATCCTGATCAGGAATTTTATCCAGCAACCAATTCAAAATATTAGTATTAGATTGATTGTTAAATTCAATTTTTTGAAGATTGAACTTAAAATAGCTTAATCCGGCAGGTGATAAGTTTAAATCTTCAATCGGAATGTTTTGAAGCGAATTGGTAAGTTCTTTTGAAACTTCGATAATCTTATTTAATCTCATGTCTTATACAGATTTCCGATTTAGCGTTTCGAAAGATTCCATAAATAATTCTGCAGTTAAAATTTTCCAAAGCTCATTTTCACCAAAAGTGTTTCTTTTAAATGCAGTTTTTATCTTTTCAATATCCCATATAGATCGTTCCTTCATTGATTGAGAATGTAATAAGTCCTTTATTTGATTATTAATTAATCCTGATGTCCAGAGATCAGTTGGTGTTCCAAATCCTTTTTTATCTTTTCTTTCTTTAATCTTGACAGGAAGAATATCGCTTAGTGCCCTTCTCAAAATGACCTTTGTAGTACCATCTTTTATTTTATCATTATTTGGCAGGCTATACATAAATTCAACCAGTCTGTGATCTAAGAAGGGCACTCTGCTTTCAATTCTACATGCCATACTGTTCCTGTCTTCCCAATGAAGAAGGTGTGGAATCATTGTACTCCGAAGGGTTCTATATAAAGATTGATTAAAAATATTATTGAATTTTTTATCAAAAGTGTATTCCGTATTTACAGCGAGATTTGGATACAGTGCGGGGGTGCAATATTTTCTGTTTTCTAATTTTAAAAGTGTTGATGTTTGAACAAGGTAGGGAAGGAGCCCAGATATTAACTGCATGCCAGCAAATCCTAAGGAATAATCTTTGGTCCAGCTACGAAGATTACGCAATAGTTCACCAAATTGAAACGATTTTATTTCATCTGATACAAGGTATTTAAAATAATATGGGTAGCCACCAATAATTTCATCACCTCCTTGTCCATTCAGCAAAACCGTAATTCCGGATTTTCTAACATTTTTATAATTCAAATATGCACTATAAGGGCTTGCACCACTTGTTGGACCATCCTGATGAAATGTCCAATTTCGTATAGCTTCAAGATTAATTTGTTCGTCCTGTGTGTAGTAAACAGGATCGAACCCGCCACATGATATGACAGCTTGAATAAACTCCCTTTCATCAAATTTTTTATCAATATCGTAATATACCGAAAAGGTTTTTACAACATTGGGGATTAGATTTTTTGAAACCATTGCAATGCTCGAAGAATCCAATCCACCGCTAAGTGCTATGCCGATGGGTACATCAGAACGCAATCTCAATTGCACAGCACTATAAAATAATTCTTTAAATCGCTTATCCTTTTGTTGTACAGATAAATGACTGTTATCATTATCTGGATTAATATCCCAATATTTCTTGATTTCAAATTTATCTTTGGATATCTGAAAATAATGACCGGGAGGTAGTTGTTTAATATTGCTTAAAAATGTTTCGTTTTTAACATACAATTGATTAGTCAGAAAAAAACTTGATAATGCATCGACATTAAATTTTAAATCAATAAGATGGCTGGCTATTATCTGTTTTTCTTCTGACGCCCAAATAAACTTATCCTTGTCTACATAGTAATTCAAAGGTTTTACTCCAAAGCGATCTCTGGCACCAAAAATTATTTTTTCATTTGGATCCCAGATTACCAAAGCAAACATTCCAATGAATCTTTGAAGACATTCTGTTCCCCAGGCTTTGTAAGCATTTAATAAGACTTCAGAATCACCGTTGGAATGGAACACATAACCCATGGACGAAAGTTCTTCTCTGAGTTCTATAAAATTGTAAATCTCACCATTGAAAACCATCCAGTATCTGTCAGTTGAATCTGACATAGGTTGATGTCCTGCAATGGAAAGATCTACAATGGCCAATCTTCTAAAAGACATAGCAAGATTTTCGTGGTCAATGTTTGCTTCGGAAATATTTTTCATCATCCCGATCAATTTTTGATCGCTATCCTTGCCAATAAAAGATTGTGCCTTATTGGACTGGGTATTCAAGAATACATATCCTTCGTCATCGGGGCCTCTATAATGAATCAACTCATTCATTTGTTGAATGCATTTTTTATCAACAGGAGAGCCATTGAAATTATAGATGCCGGCAATTCCACACATGAATGCAAAAGTATTACTTTGCTATCTTAACAAGGTAAAAGTCTTGGTTTTAAATAAGCTATAGAAGCTATTAATTTCAGGAGAGACTCTAAAAATCAGCAGGCTGGGTACTAAAAACAAGGTCCAGATAAAAGATTTAAACAATATCTGTGAAATGGCAGTAAAATATCGATGATGGAGTAAATCAATTTTGACATAATTCAAAAACAAGTAGGTTATGAAAAATGTAAGCCCAATGACAAGGATTGCTTTGAGCGTTTGCTTTGTAAAGGGTTGAATTCCAATCTTGTAATATATAAAGATAAATCGGCTGGTATTGAATAAAATAAAAATAGCGAGGGCTGAAATAGATACGCCCAATATGCCATATTCAGCAATCAGTAATCTGTTTAATATGATTTTCAGAATGGATCCGATTACAATAGAATAAAAATTAAACATATAATGCCTGGACAATAATATTATTTCAGAATTACAACCGGTTATCATATCAATTAATCTACCCAGCCCTAAGAAAAAGACTACATACAAAGCATTGGAAAATAACCCATTCTTCGAAAGTATATTCACCATCTCCGGAAATACAAAAAGAAGCAATCCAAATATGAAGGCACCAATGATAAAATTATTTAAGGAAGTTTGTCGATAATGTCGTAGAACCTCATCCCAACGTTTATGTCGGATTGCAGAGGAAATTAACGGCGTCACCACCGTAATAATAGACACATAAGGAACGGACATTATAGCGATAAAATAATAACCAATACTAAAAGATGCAACATCAGCCTGTCCTTTCATTCCTCCCAGCATAAGGACATCAATGTAGCTGATAATGGCAGCGAAAGAAGTGCCCAGTATAGCAACCCCACCAAATTTTACCAAGGACTTCACCAACCTTTTAGTGATTTGGCTTATGCGGGTTACATAATGAAGTTCTCCAAGCTTCCAGATATATATCCAGATAATTATGGCAGCAAGGGTTGTAAGTGAGCAAAACCAAAAAAAATACTGATCGAAAGTTATTATTCCTTTGGCATATAATACAATGAGAAAAGTGTTACCTAATTTTGGTATCAACTCATTAATCCCCTTAGGGAAAATCGTCTTCATTAATACTACACAATAATTCGTTCCAATGGATGAAAAGAGTGTAAAAAAAGTCAGGTAAAAAATCAGAAAAATATGGTCCTTTAATTCAGGGCTTTTTTCAAAATAACTGCTAAAGATTCCATCTCTGAACAAAAGAAGTACTAAACAGAAAATCGTAAAGCCGATTAAAGGAAGTATACTTACCAAACTAAGAAAATCTTTGGCATTTCGTGATCTGTATAAAGGAAAAAAGCGATACATTATTGAACTACTGCCCAATTCTGCAATTTGTGCAAATGCGATAGCGATGGTAAGAATAGAACGGGTCATTCCTATTTGTACATCCGAAAAATACAGAGGCATGAGTAATAGCAAATTCATGTATCCAATCAACATGGATATGTATACAAAAATGGATGAATAAAAGCTCTGCTTTCTTACTACACCCATACAAAGAGGTATAATGCCGGATAATCTATTTTCACATGGAACTTGTTCAAGCTGTTTTTTTGCGGTTGGTAATCCAGAGGGTAAAACCCAGGAATATAAACATCAGTAAAGAGCAAATAGCTGAAAGTGTTTCT
>WBZT01000281.1_pt1 | contig 43365 bp, 44 predicted proteins | sample 5204241 | NCBI WGS metagenome assembly WBZT01 (sample SAMN12344358, study PRJNA552823) | activated sludge metagenome | biome: Activated sludge suspended growth; feature: Nitrification reactor; material: Wastewater; isolation source: activated sludge from nitrification reactor of wastewater... | reverse complement strand
ACCTCGGGAACTACTTCGCTCTGGTGTTCCTGCCGATGCCGCTCGACGAACCTGATCCGAAGGCGCGGCTCGAGCAGATGCACCAGCGCATGGCTCGCATCAAGAACAGTGACGAGGCGGTGCTGACATTCGGCCTGCAGCGAGTGGTGTCGATGTCGCCCGGCCAGATCGCCTTCTTCCTGACGAACTTCTTCGCCAACAAGGCTGTCGGGGTGCTGACCAACGTGCCGGGTCCGACCGGACTCCTGCGCTTCGCCGGTCACGAGGTGGAGCAGGTCGTCGGCTTCGCGCCCTGCAGTGGCAACCAGCCGATGACCGCGACCATCTTCAGCTACAACGGGGGAGTGACGATCGGCTTCGCCACCGACGCCGGGCTGCTGCCCAACCCGGAGGATCTGGTCGCGTACGTCATGGACGATCTGGACCGGATGCGCCTCGAACTCGACTGAGCGTCAGTGCGGTTCGTCCTCACCGCGCGCGAGGGCGTCGAGTTCGAGCATCCCGGTCACGTCGGGGTCGAGGCTGAGGATGCGGGCTTCGTCGGGTTTCTCGTGGAGGACACTCGCGACATAGTCCGCGACCGCCTCCTCGATGCCGACGTCTCTGCCCGCCGCCTCCGACATGTACCACCGGTGTTCGAGGACCTCGTGGAAGACCTGGGCGTCCTCGAGTTTGCCGCGCAGTTCCGCGGGGATCGCGCCGACTACGGGTTCGTAGACCTCGGCGAGCCACGAGTGGGCGGCCAGGACGTCCTCACGGGCGTTGGGTTCGGCTCGCCGCGGACGGATGGGGCTGGCCCCGGATGCCGCGTTCTTGGCCGCCGTGTACTGGTCGAGATCGTTGAGCAGCCGGCGCGCCTGATTCTCGCCGACGTCGAGTCCGACCAGACGCAGGAGGCGGCGGGAGTGGTAGCCGGGATCCACCACCTTCGGCTGGATGCGGACCACACCCTGCGGGGTCCGCCGCAGGTCCAGTTCCGCGACGTCGAATCCGAGCGTGTTGAGGCGCTGCACCCGGCGGGCGATGCGCCACCGTTCGGTCCCCTCCACATGCTCGACGGCAGTCAGCTCGTCCCAGAGGCGCTCGTACCGCAGGGGGATCTCGTCGGCGATGGCGATGGCGTCGAGGTCGGGTGAGAGCCGGTCCCCGGCCTGCAGATCGAGCAGACCGCCGGCGATGTTGAAGTGGGCGATGTCGATGTCGTTGTGGCGTTGGCCCGTGGACAGTCGCTCGTGCAGTTCTCCGGTCTCGGCATCCACGAGGTAAGCCGCGAAGGCTTCCGCGTCCCGGCGGAACAGCACGTTGGACAGCGAGCAGTCGTTCCACGCGAACCCCACGAGATGCAGTCGCACGAGCAGGAGCACCAGGGCATCGAGCAATCTGTCCATGGTGTCGGGCCGTAGAGTGCGCGCGTACACGTTCCGGTAGGGGATCGACCACGTGAGGTGTTCGGTCACCAGCACACCGGGAAGCGGCTCGCCGGACTCGTCGGTGCGCCCGGTCACCACCCCGACACCGTGGACGGCCGGGATGTCGAGTTCTTCGAGGTCGCGCAGTAGACGGAACTCGCGCTCGGCGAATTCCGGGGTGATCTCTTTGAGCGCCATCACCGTCCCGTCCACGTCGACGAAACGCACGACGTGGCGTGAGATTCCGCGTGGCAGGGGGATGATCATCTCCTCGGGCCACCCGGCCAGCGGGACCTCCCAGGGGAAGTCGAGCATGTCGCCGGAGATCCCGGCCTCGAGCCGGATCGTCAAGTCCTCGTGCGACACCCCGGCATTGTCGCGTGAACTCGGCCTGCGACGCCAGAAGCGCGGCACACCTGAGACGACATTCCTGTGAGGCAATTCCGGTGGATCGCCGGATCCGGGAGGTCGGGCCGGGGTGTGGCCGTGTGGCGCAGCCCGGATCGTCTGCGAGAATGCTCAGGTGATGTTGCCCGCAGCCGCAAGCGCCGGCGGCGAACCCACTCTGATGGTCCCGGCCTGGCTTTGGGCCGTCACTGTGGGCATCGTCGTCCTGCTCATTGCCTTCGAATTCGTCCAGGCCACCCGTAATCCGCACGAGGTGCACATCCGGGAAGCCGCTATCCAATCGATCATCTACGTCGGGATCGCGATCGCGTACGGTGTGTTCTTCGCCTGGTGGAGCAGCGACCAGGTCCCGCCCAAGGGTGGTTCCTACGGGTTGGAGTACTTCGCCGGGTGGCTCATCGAGAAGAGCCTGTCCGTGGACAACCTCTTCGTGTTCGTCATCATCATGAGCACCTTCGCGGTCCCCAAGATCTACCAGCAGAAGGTCCTCATGGCCGGGATCGCCGGCGCGCTGGTGTTGCGGACCATCTTCATCTTCATCGGGGCCGCCGCGCTGGAGGCGTTCGCCTTCACGTACGTGATCTTCGGGGCCTTCCTCATCTACACCGCGATCAGTCTGGCGCGCCATCGCGATGAGGAACCGGAGTTCAACGAAGGCAAGGTCGTCCGGCTGGCCAAGCGCTTCCTGCCGTTCACCGACGAGTACCACGGCCCCCACCTGCACACGAAGATCGACGGCAAGCGGTACGGGACGCCGTTGATGCTGGTCATGATCGCGATCTTCGCCACCGACATCATCTTCGCCCTCGATTCCATCCCCGCCGTCTACGGCGTGACGAACGAGCCGTTCATCGTGTTCGCGGCCAACGCGTTCGCGTTGCTCGGTCTGCGCGCCCTGTACTTCCTGGTCGCCGGCCTGCTCGACCGCCTGGTCTACCTCTCCCTGGGCCTGGCCGTGATCCTGGCGTTCATCGGCGTGAAGCTGATCCTGGTGTTCTTCGACATCCATATCGACATCTGGGCGTCGCTGGGCTTCATCATCAGCGTGCTGATCATCACGACGGTCGCGTCGTTGATCAAGGTGCGCAAGGACCCGTCGGCGACCGCCCACGCGGGCTCGATCCCTGGCTTCGAGAGCAAGAAGGCCGACGACACCAAGAAGTGAGTCAGCCGCCGAGCGCGCGGATCACGGCTGCGGTGGCGGCACCGACCACGACGACCACCAGGAAGGGTGCCCGCAGCATCAGGGCGACGGCTGCCGCCGCGACGGCCGCGACGCGGGCATCGACCACCACGGCCATGCCGTCGGCGAGCGTGACGACAGCCAGCAGGGCGGCCAGCAGGGCCACCGGGAACATCCCGACCAACTGGGCCACGACCGGCTTGTCGAGGACGCGTTCGGGCACCACGTAGCCCAATGCCTTGAGCGCGTAGCACGCCGCGCTGCCCAGCAGCACCGCCGCCCAGATCACGATGCCCTGCGCAGGAAGAAGAAGGGCACCAGTGCAGCGCACAGAACGGGCAGTCCGGGGGAGAGCACTGGAGTCAGCGCGACACCGATCACTGCACTGACCACGGCCACCCCCAGGAGTCGCCGGCTGCTGATCTGAGGCCACAGCAGGGCGAGGAACGCTGCGGGGACCGCGGCATCGAGACCCCAGCGCTCAGGGTCACCTATGCTGCTCGCACCGAGGGCTCCGATCAGGCTGCCGAGGTTCCACAGGACGAACACGCTGAGGCCGGTGGACCAGAAGGCCAACGCCGGCCGAGGTTCAGGGCGGTCGTAGTGGGCCAGGGCCATCGCGGTCGACTCATCGATGGTGAGTTGGGCCGCAGGTACCGACAACGCGGGCGACGGTTGCAGGATCTGGCGCATCCGCAGGCCGTAGAACAGGTTGCGCAGGCCGAGCAGGGCGCTCCCCGCCACCGCGGCGACCGCAGATCCGCCCCCGGCCAGCACCGACACCAGAGCGAACTGCGAGGCGCCGGTGAACATCAGCGCGCTCAAGGCCATCGTCTGCCAGACCGAGAGCCCAGAAGTCACGGAAAGTGCGCCGAACGAGACGCCGTATGCGCCGGTCGTCAGCCCGATCGTGGCTGCCTCGATGAGCACACCACGACGGGTGTCATCGGGGTTCGCCGTACCAGACACGCACACCTCGGAGGTTGTTGAGGACGAGGACCAGTGCACTGAGGGCCACGTTCGCCCAGCCGGTGCCCTGGAAGAGGTACAGGGCACCGAACGCCAGATTGACCACAGCCAGCACATTGACCACTGGCCACGCATGATCGGCGCCGGCGAGAATGCCGCGGGCCAGCCAGATGTACGCGACGAACAACGCCGCGGACAGTGAGGCCGTGATGACCCAGTACCAGTCGCTGACGGGTCGGTCGAACAGGAGTTGTGCCTGCCCGGGACGCAGCAGAAGGATCACTGAAGCGATCCCGGACATGAGTTCCACAAGAGCGATCAGGTAGGCGAGCAGACCCAGCACGGTGACCGCCGGTGGGCGGTTCCCGGTGGGTGTCATGCGCTGCAGTATGGCAGTGACGTCTACCGTGGAAGGCATGGCAGGTCGCCTTGTGGTCGTGGGGGCGGCGGCAGTGCTCGCCCTCTCGGTGGGCGTGGTGGCCGAACCGCAGGCCCCGGCCGCGGTCGCCCGCGACTCCACCCCGCGGCAGAGTCCCTTGGACGCGGACTATTACCTCGTGGACGCCTCGGGACACTGGGCGCCGCCGCGCTGTATCGGTGACGGCCGCTCCGGGCCGCGTGTGCAACCCGTTTTCGTCTATCGCAAGGGAGCACGCAACCGTTTCGCGGATTTCGAGACGGTGCTGCGACGATCGCTGTACTTGAGCACCGGCATCCTCGAGCGCTCCTCCGGGACCGAGCGCACGGTGCGATGGGTGCACGACGCCGACTGCCGGCCGTCCATCTGGACGGTCGCTGTGCCGGCGGCCAAGACCTACGATCTGGTGTCGATCCGCCGCTACCTGACGAAACGACAGCCCCGCTTCCGATCTGCGGACCGGGTCTTCACGCTCTGGGTCGACTCCACCACCAGCCCGTACTGGTCGGGCCTTGGCGGGGATCGCTGGTCGGCGACCTGGAGCTCGTCGTGGGGCTTCGTCTGGGCGGATACCCACGAGATGATCCACGCGTTCGGGGCCGTGTCCGCGGAGGCGCCGCACGCGACGGGCAAGGCGCACTGCTACGACGGCTACGACGTGATGTGCTACAAGGACGGCGGTCCCTCGTGGCGCAAGATGGTGCGCTGCGCGTGGCCGGGTGCCCGGTACCGTCTCGACTGCGGCGACGACGACTACTTCGCCGTCGATCCGCGGCCGCGGACGTGGTTGGCCCGGCACCCCAGCGCGAATGTCGCCAACTCCCGCTTCCTCGCGGTGGTCGCTCCCAGAACCCTCCCGTCCGCGCCGTCCGCGCCCACCATGGTGGTCCGTGATGAGTTCCTCCTCACCTGGCAGGGACAGCCCGGCACGCGCTACGACGTGGGTGCCCTGGATGGCGACGGCAGCGTGAAATGGCTCGTGCAGGACTTCTCCGGGTCGGCGCTGGCCCTCGACGTGCTCGATGCGCAGACACGGGTCTTTGTGCGTGCGGTGAACGATGCGGGGTACTCCGCGCGGGTCCGCGCCACATTCAGGTGAGTGTCGCGCGCAGGCACAGGTGAGTGGCCGATTACCGTAAGACGGTGAAGAGACTGGTTCTGGGAATCCTGGGAGCGGTGCTGGGACTGCTGGGCCTGGGCCTCATGAGTGCCGGTGCGGTGCTACTCGGCCTGTTCGGCACTGACGGACAAGCCGAGATCCCTATCGGTCCGGTGACGTCCCAGGCCGGCCGTGCGGTGGTGGTGACCGACTTCGAGATCAGCAGCGACGCCCCGCTGCCGGTCGACGAGCAGTGGTTCGATCTGCGCCTCGAGGTGCAGGGGCAGGATCCGCTGTTCGTCGGTGTGGCATCCAAGGCCGACGCGCTTGAGTACCTACAGGGCGTGCCCTACGAACTGGTGACGGGCATCGACAGTTCCGCGGATACGTTCAACCAGACAACGATCCCGGGTGACCGGGTTCCGGAGGCGCCGGCCTCGCAGCCGTTCTGGAGCGACCAGTCGTCGGGTCGTGACGTCACCGTGGCGTGGCCCGTGAGTGACTCCGACACCACGCTGGTCGTGATGAACGAGGACGCCTCGCGCGTCGTGGACGGCGATGTGTCGGTGCTGGCGACGGTGTCGTGGGCAGGTTCGGCGGCGATCGGCATGGTGATCGCCGGCCTCGTGCTGTTGGTCCTGGCCATCGTCGTGCTCGTCTTCGCGTTCCGGGCCGGAGAGCGGGATTCGCAGTACCTGCCGAGCGCCTAGGCTGTCGATGTGGAGGTGCAATCGACCGAGGTCCAGACCGACCGGGTGCTGACCGTCCCGAACATCCTGTCGGCGCTGCGCCTGCTCGGGGTGCCTCTGTTCCTGTGGTTGATCCTCGTTCCCGAGGCCGATTGGTGGGCGATCGTCGTGCTGGCGATCGCCGGGTTCACCGATTGGCTCGACGGCTACCTGGCCCGCAAGTGGCACCAGATCTCGCGCGTGGGTCAACTCCTCGACCCCATCGCGGATCGCCTGTACATCCTCGCGACCTTGATCGGACTCCTGCTGCGCGGCATCGTGCCCTTGTGGTTCGTGCTCCTGCTCGTCTCCCGCGACCTGATCATGAGCGTCGTGCTCGCGGTGCTCAAACGGCGTGGTGTGACCGGTCTGCCCGTGCACTTCCTGGGCAAGGCGGCGACCTTCTGCCTGCTGTACGCCTTCCCACTGCTGCTGCTCGGTGACGGTACGGGGTGGCTCGCCGACACCGCCAAGATCGTCGGTTGGGCCTTCGCGGTGTGGGGGACCGCACTGTACTGGTGGGCCGCGGTGTTGTACCTGGGCCAGGCACGACGGATCATGGCTGCCACTCGATGAACCATCCGCCGGACAACATCCTCGACCGCCTCATCGCCGAGGCACAGGCGGACGACTACGCCCTCGCCCAGCGCAACGGCCCCACCACCCGGGGGAATCCCGTCATCGCGGTGCTGTTGTTCGGCCTGATCGGAGTGCTCCTGGCGACGGCCTTCTGGCAACGCCAGAGTGTGCTGCCCGCCGCGGAGCTGCGACGGGCCGAACTCGTGGAGCGGATCGAGGCGCAGAGTGAGCGGGCGGAGGCCTCGCAGGTGCAGGCGACCGAGCTGCGCGCCTCGGTCTCGCAACTGCAACAACTGGCGCTGAACGGCCTCGGCGAGGACTTCGGGGAGCAACTGCGGGCCGTCGAGATCGCCACCGGATTCGTGGGCCTTTCGGGGCCCGGGGCCGTTGTGACCATGGATGACGCGGTGCCACCCCTGCCGCGAGGGGTCGACCCCGCCGAATCCAAGGTGCTGGACATCGACATGCAGGGTGCGGTCAACGGCCTGTGGCAGGCCGGGGCACAAGCGATCGCCATCAACGGGGTACGTCTGACCTCGGTCACTGCGATCCGCACGGCCGGCGAGGCGATCCTTGTGGACTATCGCCCGTTGGAGCCCCCGTACCGCATCGACGCGGTCGGTCCGGCCGATCTCGCCGACCGCTTCTCCGAGAGTCAGGCCGGCGACGACCTTGCACAGTTGGGCAAGGACTACGGCATACAGTCGGAGGTGACGGCCGCGGACGAGGTGACGGTGCCGGCATCGACGGCGAATCTGCCGAACCGGGCCGAGGTTGTGAAGGGTGGAGGCTGATGATCGCGCTGATCGGTCTGATCGTGGGGGTGATCCTCGGGATCGTGTTCTCACCCGAGGTGCCCGCCTGGATGGACGCCTACCTGCCGGTGGCGGTCATCGCGGGTCTCGACGCGGTGTCGGGTGCCATCCGTTCGATGCTGGACGGCAACTTCTCGGACAAGGTCTTCGTCGTGTCGTTCCTGGGCAATGTGGCCGTCGCCTGCATCCTGGTCTGGCTCGGTGACCAACTCGGCGTGGGGGCGCAGATGTCCACCGGTGTCGTGGTGGTGCTCGCGATGCGCATCTTCGCCAACGCCGCCGCCATCCGCCGGAAGGTGTTCAAGGCATGAAGCGCCGTCAGTGGGCGGTCGCGATCGTGTGCGTCCTGATCGGTATCGGTGCGGTGGCGGTCGTACGTGGTCAGCAGCCCGACGAGTTCCTGGCCAGCGCCCGGGAGCCTGACCTGGTCCGTCTGCTCGACGACCTGCAGGCCCGCCAGACCCGCCTCGACGGCGAGATCCTGCGTTTGCAGTCTGCCGAGCAGCGGCTGCGGACCGGCACCTCGGCTGAGGCGCTGCAGGAGACCCAGAAGCGCGCCGACGCCCTGCGGGTCCTGGCGGGGACCACCCCGGTCCAGGGGCCTGGGATCAAGGTCCGCATCGACGGTCAGGACGCCTTCTTCGCCTCCGACCTGCTCAACACGGTCCAGGAACTGCGCGACGCGGGGGCCGAGGCCCTCGAGGTGAACGGTATCCGGGTGGTGGTGGACACCTGGTTCGCCGATGACGCTGACGGGATCTCGGTGAGCGGCACTCGGGTGACGACCCCGTTCCTCATCACCGCGATCGGGGATCCGGCCACGATGGCGACCGCTTTGCGCATCCCGGGCGGCATCGCCGACACCGTGAAGTCGCAGGACGGCTCCTTGGTGATCACCGAACGTGAGCAGGTGGAGATCCTGAGCACCGTGAACCTGCCGGAGCCGGACCCGAACGTCACCGTGACCGACTAATCTTCGAGGTATGACACCTGACGATCGGCGTTTCACCCGCGAGCACGAGTGGGTCATCTCGATGGACAACGGAAATCTGCGCGTCGGCATCACCGATTTCGCCCAGGACGCCCTCGGCGATGTGGTCTTCGTGGCCCTGCCCGAGGTCGGCGTGAGCGTCAGTGCCGGCGACGCCGTGGGGGAGGTCGAGTCGACCAAGAGTGTGAGTGAGATCTACGCGCCGGTGGCAGGGACGGTGGTCGCCCGCAACGATGCGGTGGAGACCGCCCCCGAGACGGTCAATGCCGACCCGTACGAGGGCGGCTGGTTGTTCGTATTGCAGCCCGAGGACCCGGAGGCGGCCGAGGATCTGCTGTCGGCCGAGGACTACGACGCGCTCGTCCAGGAGATCTGAGCCTCCCCGGCAAACTCTGACTCTGTGGTTAAGGTAGAGACTCCACCCCATTGAGGAGTGCAGTGAACGACGTATGTGTGCGATGTGGGCGACCTCTGGAGCCCGAGGACCGCTTCTGCTCGGCGTGTGGCACGCCGCGGGTCCGCGAGGATGACGACCCCACCGGTGTGGTGGTCGTGGACGAACGCGACACCGGACCGATCCCGGTCGTGGAGGGCCTGTCCGGCCTGAGCCGGGGCATGAGCGTCATCGTCGTGCAGCGCGGGCCGGAGATCGGGCAACGCTTCGAGTTGTCGGGTGAGCGGCTCACGGTGGGTCGCTCGGCGGACGCCGACATCATGCTCGACGACGTCACCGTGTCCCGCCACCACGCGGAGTTCGTGGCCGACGGGGAGGGCTGGGCCCTGGTCGACATGGGTTCCCTGAACGGTACGTACGTGAACCGGCACTCGGTCGAAAGACACCCGCTCACCTCGGGGGACATGATCCAGATCGGGAAGTTCCGCCTGCAGTACCTGCATGCCGACGAGGACCACCTGGCCGAATGAGCACGCATCTGATGGGGATCGGTGAGACGGTCTCCACCCTGCGTCCGGATTTCCCCGACGTCAGTGTGAGCAAGATCCGGTTCCTGGAGTCGGAGGGCCTCGTCGCCCCGTTGCGCACACCCTCGGGCTACCGGAAGTACACCCCAGCCCATCTCGAGCGGATCCGGTACGTGTTGACCATGCAGCGCGACCACTACCTGCCGCTGAAGGTGATCGCAGACCACCTCGATGCCCTCGACCGCGGCCTGACGCCCCCCGAACCGGTCGATGCCACCCCGCACTCGAGCGCGACGCCGACGGCCGCCCCCGACGTCGGGTCCTTGGACACCGGCGCGCGACTGAAGCCGGCCGAGGTGTGCCGGGAATCCGGGCTGAGTGCTGAGGATCTTGAGCAGGCCGTGGCGCTGGGACTCCTGCCTGACACGTCGGAATACACCCTCGACCACGTCGAGGCGGCGCGCGCCCTCGCCGCGCTGCGCGATTGTGGAGTCCCGGTCCGCAATGCGCGACCGGTCTACCTCGCCGTACGCCGGGAGGTCGATCTGTGCACCACGGTTCTGGGGCAGCGGCATTCCGGGGAGACCGAGGAGGAGTTCGCCCAGCGGGCCCAGGAACTCGCCGCGACGATGGCGCGCGTGCACGTCGCGGTGATGCGCTCCCAGTTGTAGCCGGGTGCGTCCGCGCAACGGTGTCCGGCGTGACCGCATGGGCGTAGAGTGAGGGCGTGCGAGCCGTGGACGTTGTGGGTGTGCGGGTGGAGATGCCGTCCAACCAGCCGATCGTGCTGCTGCGGGACACCGAGTCCGACCGGTTCCTGCCGATCTGGATCGGTGCCGTCGAGGCCACGGCGATCGCTTTCGCGCAGCAAGGGGTCCAGCCCGAACGTCCACTCACGCACGATCTGCTCCGCGACGTGCTCACCTCGTTGGGCCGCCGGCTCGACCGGGTCGACATCGTGGATCTTCGCGACGGGATCTTCTTCGCGGAGCTGGTGTTCGACAACGGGGTGACCGTGTCGGCCCGCCCCTCGGACGCGATCGCGCTGGCATTGCGCACCGGGTCGCCACTGTTCGCCGCCGAGCACGTGCTGGACGACGCGGCGATCGAGATGCCGGCGGAGGAGGAGGACGAGGAAGAGGGTGAGGAGGCCGAAGTGGAGGCCTTCCGGGAGTTCCTCGACCATGTGACCCCCGAAGATTTCGAGGGTGGAAGCCAGCAATGATTAAATGTCAACCTGAGGTTGAGACATTTGTGCCGACTCGCCGGGCGTGTCGGTCGCGCCACGACGTGACAGACGCCTAAGTTGGGCCATGTCGCTGGTTCGCAGCACAGCCGAGGAGAAGCCATGAACGAGGCAGTCGCCAACTCGCCGGCAATGCCCGAGGTCGAGCAGCAGGAGCTGTTCGCCGACGACATGCAGGTCCCTGAGGACGCCGGCTACCGTGCGCCCGTCGTGGCCAAGATCGTGGGCATCACCTACCGGCAGTTGGACTACTGGGCCCGCACCGGCCTGGTCGAGCCGAGTCTGCGCACCGCCAGTGGTTCGGGATCCCAGCGGCTGTACAACTTCCGTGACATCGTCACACTCAAGATCGTCAAGCGTTTACTCGAGACCGGCGTCACGCTGCAGCAGATCCGGACCGCACTCGACCACCTGCGGTCGACCGGGGTCACCGATCTGTCGAAGATCACGCTGATGAGCGACGGGGCGAGTGTGTACGAATGCCGCAGCGCCGAGGACGTCATCGATCTGGTGCACGGTGGCCAGGGCGTGTTCGGGATCGCTGTCGGTGCGGTGTGGCGCGAGGTCGAGAGCGACCTCGCTGCGCTGCCTGCGGAACGCGCGGACGGCAGCGTTACGGTGGTGGACGACGAACTGTCCCGCCGCCGTGCCCGCAAGATTGGATAACTCCTACGTTCTCGCAACGTCATATCGGTCCCGATCCCCGGGACGTCGAGCAGATCCTGGAAGTCCTCGGTTACGAGAGTGTCGACGCACTCGTGGACGCCGTGGTGCCTGCCGACATCCGCACCGACCGCCCCTTGGACCTCCCCGCGCCACTGGACGAGCCACAGGTCCTCGACGCGCTGGCCACCCTGGCTTCCCGCAATGCCAGCCGCCGCAGCATGATCGGCCTGGGCTACCACGACACGGTGACGCCGCCGGTCATCACGCGTAACGTGCTGCAGAACCCTGCCTGGTACACGGCCTACACCCCCTATCAGCCGGAGATCTCGCAGGGACGCCTCGAGGGGCTTCTCACGTTCCAGACGCTCGTTGCCGACCTCACCGGTCTGCCGGTCGCCAACGCCTCGCTGCTGGATGAGCCGACGGCCGCGGCCGAGGCCATGGCGCTGGCGCACCGGGTCGGCCGCGGCGACACGTTCGCGGTCGACCGCGATCTGCACCCGCAGACATTGGCGGTGCTCGCCACTCGCGCCGAGCCCATCGGTGTGCGACTGGAACTGCTCGACACCGTCGCGGACGAGCTGCCTGCGGACTGCTTCGGCGTCCTGGTCGGCTATCCGTCCGGCACCGGTGCCGTACGTGATCTGAGCGAACTGGCCGAGCGTGCGCATGAGGCGGGCGCTCTGCTCACGGTGACCGCGGACCTGTTGGGCCTGGTGCTGGTGCGCGCCCCCGGTGACATGGGCGCGGATGTGGTGGTGGGGTCGGCCCAACGCTTCGGCGTCCCGATGGGTTTCGGCGGCCCGCACGCAGCGTTCATGGCGGTCCGCAGTGGCTTGGAGCGACAACTCCCCGGACGTATGGTCGGGGTCAGTGTCGACGCCAACGGCCAGCCCGCGCTGCGCCTGGCGCTCCAGACCCGCGAGCAGCACATCCGCCGTGACCGTGCCACCTCGAACATCTGCACCTCGCAGGTGCTGTTGGCGCTGGTCGCAGCGTTCTATGCGCAGTACCACGGCCCCGAGGGCCTGCGGGCCATCGCACATAGGGTCCATACCCACGCCAGCACCCTGGCCGCCTCGCTGCTGGCACACGGCGTACGGGTGCGTCACGAGGCACTGTTCGACACCGTGATCGTCGAGCACGAGGATCCCGTGGCCGTCGTCGCGGATGCCGCCGAGCGCGGGATCGATCTGCGAGTGCTCGACGGGGCCGTGGGGATCACATGCGATGAGCGGACCACTGACGCCGATGTCGACGAGGTGCTCGCCGCCTTCGGTGCGGCCCGCGTGGGCGGGCCCTCGCGGCTGCCCGCCGACCTGCTGCGTGGTCCGGACATCCTCGACTACCCGGAGTTCCGGTCCTACCACAACGAGACGGCCATGATGCGGTACCTGCGCCGGCTGTCCGACAAGGACCTCGCCCTCGACCGCACCATGATCCCGCTGGGTTCGTGCACCATGAAGCTCAACGCCGCGGTGGAGATGGAGGCCCTCACCTGGCCACAGTTCTCCGGCATCCACCCCTTCGCGCCGATCACACAGTCGGCGGGGACCCGGGAGATGATCCACGATCTCGAGGGCTGGTTGGCCGCGGCCACCGGCTACGACCGGGTCAGCGTGCAGCCGAACGCGGGATCGCAGGGCGAGTTCGCCGGGCTGCTCGCGATCCGCGGCTACCACCGTTCCCGGGGCGACGAACAACGCACGATCTGTCTGGTGCCGAGCAGCGCGCACGGCACGAACGCCGCGAGTGCGGTCATGGCCGGTCTGCGCGTGGTCGTCGTGAAATGCACCGATGCCGGTGACGTCGACATCGAGGACGTGCGGGCCAAGGTCGCCGACCATGCGGACACGATCGCAGCCATCATGTTGACCTACCCGTCGACCCACGGCGTTTTCGAGACCGGACTGCGCGAGATCTGCGAGATCGTGCACGAGGCCGGCGGCCAGGTGTACGTGGACGGGGCGAACATGAACGCACTTGTGGGCCTGGTCAGGCTGCCGGACGTGGGCGCGGACGTCTCCCACCTCAACCTGCACAAGACGTTCTGCATCCCGCACGGCGGTGGTGGACCGGGGGTCGGCCCGGTCGCGGTCAAGGAGCACTTGGCGCCCTTCCTGCCGGGCCATCCACTGGTGGCCGAGGCCGGTCCGGAGGGACGCGGCCCGGTGTCAGGGGCTCCGTGGGGCAGTGCCGGTGTGCTGATGATCCCGTGGGCGTACGTGCGCCTGATGGGTGCCGAGGGTCTCACCGACGCGACCAAGATGGCGATCGTGTCGGCGAACTACGTGGCGCGCCGCCTCTCGGACCATTTCCCGCTGTTGTACTCCGGCGACGATGGCCTGGTCGCCCACGAGTGCCTGCTCGACCTGCGGGAGATCACGCGGACCACCGGGGTCACGGTGGACGACGTCGCCAAGCGACTGATCGACCACGGGTTCCACGCCCCGACCATGTCGTTCCCGGTGGCGGGCACCCTCATGGTCGAACCGACGGAGAGTGAGGACCTGCGCGAACTCGACCGGTTCTGCGACGCGATGATCGCGATCCGGGCCGAGATCGATGAGATCGCCGAGGGCCGGATGGCACTGGAGAACAGCCCACTGCGCAACGCCCCCCACACGGCTGCGGTGGTGGTCGCGGACTGGGATCGTCCGTACAGCCGGGAACGGGCGGTGTTCCCAGCGGGTCAGGACGCGAAGTATTGGCCGCCCACGGGCCGGATCGACAACGCCTACGGCGACCGCAACCTGCACTGCACCTGTGCGCCGGTGACCTCCTACTCCTGAGCCCGCTCGGTACGCTGCTGAGTCATGGCCAGCGTCGAGATCTTCGATGTCGCGATGGCGGTCCTGGTCGCGGTGTTGATCGCGGGCGTCTGTCGTAACCGCGGCTGGTCGAGTGCCATCCCTTTGATGGCGGCCGGCATCCTGGTCGGACTCGCACCCTTCGGCCCTGAGGGTCTGGCCCATCCCGAGTTCGTCTTGGTCGTCGTGCTCGCCCCACTGGTCTTCGGCGAGGGGCTGACGAGTTCCATCGTGGACCTGCGCAAGGTGAGCCGGCCCATCATGGCGCTCGCGGTGGGCCTTGTCGTCTTCGGCGCCGTCGTCGTCGGCGTCATCGCACAACTCGTCATCCCGGGGATCTGGGTCAGCATGGCGTTCGCGCTCGGTGCGATCCTCGGCCCCACCGATGCGGTGGCCGTCTCCGCGACGGCGCGCAAGGCCGGACTGCCGCGACGCCTCGTGAACGTGCTTGAGGGGGAGAGCCTGGTCAACGACGGCACCGCGCTCACCCTGTTGCGGGTGTGTTCCGTGGCGGCAGCTGCCGGCAGCGTCACCGCGGGCGAGGCGTCGATCATCCTGCTGGCATCGGTGCTCGGCGGGGTCCTGGTGGGTGGAGCCGCCGGCTGGCTGTTGATGACCGTCGTTCGCCGGTCTCGCGACACCACCGTGTCGAACGCCGCGATCCTGCTCGCGCCACTGCCGGTGTACCTGGCCGCTGAGGCCCTCGAGGGGTCGGGGATCCTCGCTGTGGTGGTCGCGGCCCTGGTCGTCGCCCACGGAACCTCCAACGCGGTGAGCTACACCGGACGTCTGCAGGCGACGAGTCTGTGGGTGACCTTCACATTTGTGCTGCAGTCGACGGCGTTCTTCCTGGTCGGCCTCGAGATGCCCCGGGTCCTGCAGGAGATGCCGTCGTCCCAGATGCGGACGCTGCTGATCGCGGTACCCGTGGTCTTCCTCTCGCTGGTGGTGGCTCGGTTCGCATTCGTCTACCTCATGGCGCTGGTGTCGGGCCGGGATCTGCGCAACCCCGCCTGGCTGGTCGCCGCGTGGGCCGGGACACGAGGGCCGGTATCCGCGTTGGCGGCGTTCACGGTGCCTGCGACGACGGCGGCCGGCGACACGATCCCGTTCCGGGAACTGATCATCAGCATCACATTCGGCGTGGTCCTGCTCTCGTTGCTGCTGGCGCCCACGATCGCGTGGCTCGCGCGGGCTGTTCACCTGCCGCAGGAGGACGACACCGCCATCAAGCGCCGCGTGCGCGTAACCCTTGCCCGCGCTGCGCTCGACCGCCTCGAGCAGATCGAGGAGACATCCGAACGCACCGATGACCCGATTCCGCCGGACATGGTCGACCACTTGCGCACAGCTGCGGAGGGCCGCCTGGAGCATGCCTCCCGTGTGGCGGAACTCGGCGATGCACCCCGGCCCGCGACGCATGCCACCGCACGCCAGATCAGCGTGGAGATGATGCGGGCCGAGCACGAGGAGTTGTTGAGGCTGCGGGACCGGGAAGGTCTGCCTGATGAGATCGTGCGCGAGATGCAGCGGGAGATCGACCTGCGGATCCGCACACTCGGGTGATGATCCGATGTGGCTCAGGTGCGCCCTTCCTCCTCCTGGGCCTGCTCGAGCAGGTCCAGTTGGCGTTCCCCGGGTTCGTCCTGCATCCAGGTGGCATGCAGCACCGGCAGACCCAGCTCGCGCAGGTGGCCGACGACCTTGTCATCGTCGTCGATGACGGCGATGAGGTCATCCTCGCGAGCCAGCGCGGTGATGATGTCGGCCTTGTAGAACCGCGCTGGTCGCCGATCGTGATTGGGCCGCATGTGCAGAACCCCCTGCGGCATCCCGTAGCGACGCAGCCACTCGATCGTGTCCTCGCGGCAACGGCGGGGTCGGCCCGTCACGTACACGATGGTGGATCCGGCTTCCTGGGCTTCGAGGATCGCCCGGCGTCCGGGTTCCAGCACCGGATCGTCCACGGCCGCGGCGAAGAAGGCCTTCCAGTCTTTGGGGCGGGTCTGCAGGTGGTGCAGCCGGTGGCGCACGTCAGCGAGCACTCCGTCGATATCGAAGACTGTCACCGCCACCCCCCCGACGCTATCTGCTCACGACGCGGCGTGGAATGCTCGCACCATGGATTTCGACGCTGTGAAGGCGAGCATGCCGACGCTGGTGCCCATGGTGGGGACCCTGGATCTGGAGTTCCTTGAGCTCGATGAACGGACAGCAGTGCTTCGTCTGCCGGACCAGAAGCCCTACCACAACCACATCGGCGGCCCCCACGCCGGCGCCATGTTCACGCTGGGGGAGTCGGCATCCGGGGCACTGGTGCTGGGGAACTTCGCCGACCACTTGGCCAGGGTCACACCGCTGGCTGTCGAGGCCAACATCGCCTACAAGAAGGTCGCCATGGGTCCGGTGGTGGCGACCGCGGTCATGAGAAGCGAGGCAGGAGACATCCTCGCTGAGCTCGACAACGACGAGCGTCCGGAGTTCCGCGTCGACATCACCATCGCCACCGAGGACGGGACGGTCACCGGTGAGATGTACGTCCTGTGGACCCTGAAGCGCAACAAGGCCGCGTGAGCCGTCGGTACTGCGGTGAGGTGCACAACCGAAGCCCGCAGCCTCCTGGCGGCCGTGCTCATTAGACTGGGGACAACCCCTTCAGGAAGGCGATAGCCCGTGTCCGTCGACGTGATCGTGTCCGGTGAATCCCGCGAGGTACCGGAGGGCGCCACAGCCGCTGACCTGCTCGGAGAGGACCGCCGCGTCCTTGTGGCCAGGGTCAACGGTGAACTCAAGGATCTGGCGTACGTCGTGCGAGACGGCGACGAGATCGAGCCGGTCGGAGCGGACGACCCTGAGGGTCTCGCCGTCCTGCGCCACTCGACCGCGCACGTGATGGCGCAGGCGGTCCAGGACCTGTTCCCCGAGGCGAAGTTGGGGATCGGCCCGCCCATCAAAGACGGGTTCTATTACGACTTCGGGGTAGCCGAACCCTTCCATCCGGAGGATCTGAGCCGCATCGAGAAACGCATGATCGCGATTCTCAAGAGTGGCCAGTCGTTCCAACGGCGCGTCGTCACCGAGGGCGAGGCCCAACACGAGCTCGCCGGTGAGCCCTTCAAAATCGAACTGATCGGCACCAAGGGTGGCAACAGCGACGAGATCATGGAGACCGGCGGCGCTGAACTGACCGTGTACGACAACCTCGACCGGACCGGCGCGGTCTGCTGGTCAGACCTGTGCCGTGGTCCGCACGTGCCCAACACCAAGTACATCCCGCCCAACGCCATCAAGCTCATGCGCAGTGCGGCGGTGTACTGGCTGTCCGATGAGCACAATCCGCAGTTGCAGCGCATCTACGGCACTGCGTGGCCGAGCAAGGAGCAACTCAAGGAGTACCTGACCTTCCTCGAGGAGGCGGCACGGCGCGACCACCGCAAACTGGGTAGCGAGCTGGACCTCTTCTCGTTCCCGGAGGAGATCGGCTCAGGTCTGGCGGTCTTCCATCCCAAGGGCGGCATCGTGCGCAATGTGATGGAGGACTACTCCCGGCAACGCCACATCGAAGCCGGCTACGACTTCGTGAACACCCCGCACGTGACCAAGGCGGCACTCTACGAGAAGTCCGGTCACCTCGATTGGTATGCCGAGGGCATGTACCCGCCGATGGACATGGACAACGCGCAGTACTACCTCAAGCCCATGAACTGCCCGATGCACAACCTCATCTACGGGGCGCGGGGCCGCTCCTATCGGGAACTGCCGTTGCGGCTCTTCGAGTTCGGGACGGTGTACCGCTACGAGAAGTCGGGCGTGGTGCAAGGGTTGACCCGAGCCCGTGGCTTCACCCAGGACGACGCGCACATCTACTGCACGCGCGAACAGATGCCGGCCGAGTTGGACAGTCTGCTCACCTTCGTCCTCGACCTGCTCAAGGACTACGGCCTGACCGACTTCTACCTCGAGTTGTCCACCCGTGACCCTGAGAAGAGCATCGGCACCGATGAGGAGTGGGCGGAGGCGACCGAGATCCTGTACGAGGCCGCGACCCGCCAGAACCTCGAGCTGGTGATGGACGAAGGTGGTGCGGCCTTCTACGGGCCGAAGATCTCCGTGCAGGCCAAGGACGCGATCGGACGTACCTGGCAGATGTCCACCATCCAGGTCGACTTCCAGATGCCGCAGCGCTTCGACATGGAGTACCAGGCGGCCGACGGCTCCCGCGAACGACCGATCATGATCCACCGTGCCCTGTTCGGCTCGATCGAGCGGTTCTTCGCGGTGTTGCTCGAGCACTACGCCGGGGCCTTCCCGCCATGGCTGGCGCCGGTGACCGCCATCGGGATCCCAGTGGCCGACCATCATGCCGACTACCTAGAAGAGGTGGCGCGGCAGTTGCGTGCTGTGGGGATCCGCGCGGAGGTCGACACCAGCAGCGACCGGATGCCGAAGAAGATCCGCAACGCGCAGAAGCAGAAGGTTCCTTACATGCTGATCGCCGGTGACGAGGACATCGCGGCCGGAGCGGTCAGCTTCCGTTTCCGCAACGGCGAACAACGCAACGGCGTCCCGATCGCCGAGGCCATCGCGCAGATCCAGCAAGCGGTGGCCGAGAAGCGGCAGGTCTGATGGCCGGCGCGTCGGCGTGGGACCGCCTGTGGACCCCGCACCGGATCGCCTACATCAAGGGGGAGAACCGTCCGGATCACCAGGAGGCCGGTGATGACTGCCCCTTCTGCCGGGTGCCCGGGCAGGAGGACCGCGAGTCCCTGATCGTGCGACGCGGGGAGACGGTCTTCGTCGTGCTGAACCTGTATCCGTACAACCCGGGCCACATGCTCGTGTGCCCCTATCGGCACATCCCCGACTACACACAGTTGACCGCCGACGAGCTCGAGGAGTTCTCCGCACTCACCCAGCAGGCGATGACCGCGATGCGCACAGTAGCCGGGCCGCAGGGCTTCAACATCGGGATGAACCAGGGTTCGATCGGAGGCGCCGGCATCGCCGGGCACCTGCACCAACACGTGGTTCCCCGCTGGGGTGGCGACACCAACTTCATCACCGTGGTGGGCGGGACCAAGACAATGCCGTCGCTGCTCGAGGAGACGCGGGATCTCGTCGCGGACGCCTGGCCCGAATAGCCACCGCGCCCCCTCCGGTCACCGGCCTTTGTGACGTTGTTGTTGGGCTCCACGGCGGTTTGTCGCGAAGTTGCGGCCGCACACAGGGTCTGACCCCTCACCTTCGTCACAAAGGGGCAGAATCTGGCGCAACAACGTCACAAGGCTTGGGTCCTCAGCCGCTGCGACGCCGCCCGGTCAGGACTGGGGGAGCAACAGCGCTCCGGTAGGCACTGATGGGTCGATGTCGGCCGCGGCCACCTGTCCGGGCGCCAACCTGGCCACCAGACCGGGTTCGGTGACGGACGCGAGGGCTTTGAGGCGCACCGTCGCCGTGGTGGTCCCCACCAGCGACATGGCCGGACCGACGCCGAGGCCGTCCGGGCCCGCCGTCACCACCGCGCGCTCCCCGTCGGTGCTCAGCACGGTGGCCGCGGCGGGGATCTGGCGGACCGGTAGGTGCCCGGCCAGCCATCCGACCCCTGCCCGGGTAGTCGTGCTGACCGTGATCGCCGCGGCAAGCTGCCCGGACAGCAGGGCTTCACCAGGTGCCAGTGCCAACGCATCCGCTTCGTCGAACCAGGTGTTCGTCTCCGCCTCGACGGCCTGCGAGAAGTCGTCCCGCGGATCCTGGACGTCCCCGTCGGGGAACCACTGCTCGCCGGTGACGACATCAAGCACCCCGATGACGGACTCATCATCGTCGAGCAGGGGCAAGGTGGTGACCAGCACGTCCTCCTCCAGGACGCGCCCGGCGATTGCGGCGGCCTCGTTGACGTCCAGCGACATCGGTGTGAGGTCGCAGACCCCCACGTAGCGGACCTTCCCCGCCTCGGCGCACATCTGCCAGTACTCCAGATACGTCCCATCCACGCCCTGGCCCGCGCTGAAGACGTGCACGCAGGCGTCGGCGGCGGCCACTACGGCGGCGGCGGAGGAGATGGGGAGGTCCGCCGGTACCGGCACAGCCGCAACCCCCGCCTCACGCAGGTGGTGCACGAGCCATGCGACCGTGGCCTCCTGGAGTCCGAAAACCAGGGTCACGGGCGCGGCGGACGTCAGACTGGACACCTCGTGACTAATAGCATGAGTTGGTGCCGCCACGCTGCCTCGAAGGGATCCGCGCATGCTGAATCAGACCAATGCGCGTGCGGCGGTGGCGAAGATCGTGGAGCCGGTGGCCAGGGGACTGCTGAAGATCGGCTTGTCACCGGATGCCGTCACGGTGATCGGAACCGTCGGCGTCAGCGCGTCCGCGGCGTACTTCTTCCCACGCGGGGATTTCGTGCCAGGGATCCTGATCATGGTGCTCTTCGTCTTCTCGGACATGCTCGACGGGACGATGGCACGGATGCAGAACCGCACCGGCGTGTGGGGCGCTTTCTTGGACTCGAGTCTGGACCGGGTGGCCGACGGGGTGATCTTCGGCTCGGTGCTCATATGGGCGGTGCGCACGCAGTCCGTGGGCGTACAGGCGGCGGCCTTCGTCTGTCTGGTCGGTGGCTTCCTCATCTCGTACGCACGCGCCCGCGCGGAGAGTGTGGGATTGGACTGCAAGGTCGGCATCGCCGAACGCACAGAACGCCTGCTGATCCTGTTGCTCCCCGCGTTCATCTACGGGCTGGGCGTGCCGTACGTCCTCCCCGCGGCTCTGTATGTGCTGGCCGTGCTGGTGCTCATCACGGTCTGGCAGAGGTTCGCTCACGTGTATAGGCAGGCCAACGCATGAACGTGCAGGACGAAGTCACCTACTGGGCTTACGCGACGGGCTGGCGCATCGTGCGCGCGCTTCCGGAGCGCCAGGCGTACGCGATGTTCGACAGGTTCGCCGACCTCGCGTGGCGCCGGCGTGGAGGGGGAGTCCGGCAACTCGAGAAGAACCTCCGCCGGGTGCTGCCGGATGCCACCGACGCCGAGATCCGGGAGGTGTCCCACGAGGGTATGCGGTCGTACCTGCGGTACTGGTGCGACGCCTTCCGGCTGCCCTCCTGGACGCCTGAGGAGATCACCCACCGGCATCGGGCGATCAACGCGCACTACCTGCAGGACGCACTTGACGCCGGGGACGGCGTCGTGTTCGCCGTGCCCCACGCGGGCAACTACGACCTGACCGGTGCGTGGGCCAGCATCCACTTCGCGCAAGTGATCAGCGTCGCCGAACGCCTCCGTCCGGAGCGGCTCTACGAGGAGTTCCTGGACTTCCGGCGGGACCTCGGGATGAAGATCCTTCCCCATGCGGGCGCCGACGGGGTGTTCGACCAACTGGTCGACCTGGTCCGCGGGAACGGCCTTCTCGCACTGTTGGCGGATCGGGATCTGAGCCGGCACGGCGTGCAGGTCGAATTCTTCGGAGAACCCGCGAAGATGCCGATCGGACCGGCGGCCATCTCCCTGCTGACCGGTGCGCCTCTGCTGGCCTGCTCGCTGTACTACGAGGGGCCGCGCGCCCACGTGCACGTCTTCCCGCCGGTGGCGCGGCCAGCAGGTGACTGGACGGCCGCAGACCGGTTCGACGAGGACTTCATCGAGGCGGCGCACGAGTTCACCCAGTCGATGGCGGTGCGCCTCGAGGAGGGTATCCGGATGCATCCGGGTCATTGGCACATGCTGCAGCCCGTGTTCCTCGCCGACCTCGACCCGCGGCGGACACAGTGAGGGTAGGGATCGTCTGCCCGTACGACTGGACGTCACCAGGCGGCGTCAAGGCGCACGTGCACGACCAGGCCATCGCCCTGCAGAAGCTGGGTCATCAGGTCAGCGTGCTGGCGCCCGTCGACGACGATGAGTACCCCCTGGAGCCCTTCGTCGTCGATGGTGGCAAGCCGGTCCCGGTGCCGTACAACGGGTCGGTGGCGAAGGTGAACTTCGGGCCGGTGTCAGCCGCCCGGGTCCGGCGATGGGTCAAGGAGGGGGACTTCGACGTCCTCCACGTCCACGAACCGGCGAGTCCGACACTCAGTGTGCTGGCCTGCTGGGCCGCGCGCGGACCGATCGTCGCCACCTGGCACAGTTCGCAGACGCATTCCCGGGCGTTGACCGCCGCCTACTACCTCGTCCAGACGGCGATGGAGAAGATCTCCGCACGGATCGCGGTCAGTGAGGCCGCCCGCCAGACCCTTGTGAAGCATGTGGGCGGTGACGCGGTGCTGATCCCGAACGGCGTCACGTGTGCCGACTTCGAGGATGCACAACCGCTCGACGGATACCCGCGATCCGCACCGACGCTCTTCTTCATCGGCCGTATCGATGAGCCACGCAAAGGTCTGCACGTCCTGATGGACGCCATGCCCACGATCCTTGAAGCCTTCCCCGGCACACAGTTGCTCGTCGCCGGCCCGGGCGATCAGGAGGAGGCGATCGAGGGTGCCTCGGATACCGTGACCCAACAGGTTCGGTTCCTCGGACTCGTCAGTGACGCCGACAAGGTACGCGCCTTCGCCAGCGCCGACGTGTACATCGCCCCGAACACAGGGGGCGAGAGTTTCGGGATCGTTCTGCTGGAGGCGATGGCCACCGGTACCCCGGTCGTGGCAAGCGACCTCGAGGCCTTTGCGCGAGTGCTCGAGGACGGCCGCGCCGGAGCGATGTTCATCAGCGAGGATTCCGGAGATCTCGCGCGTACCGTGGTCGGGTTGCTCGGCGACCCCGCCAGGCGCGAGGCGTTGCGCCGCGCCGGTCATGCACGGGCCAGGCAGTTCGACTGGGCGGTCGTGGCCCGGGAGATCGAACAGGTCTACGAGAGTGTCACCGCCAGCGGCGAGAAGGTCGAGAACGACATGCGGGGTCAACTCGTCGGCAGGCTCGCCCGTCCGCGGGAAGAGGCGTGATGGACGCCCTATGGCTCGTGCTCGTGGTGATACTCATCGCCCTCATCGTGTTGTATCTGTCGCAGACGGCCGCGCGCCTCGACCGCCTGCACCATCGCATCGACACCTCGCGCAGTGCGCTGCAGGGGCAGTTCATGGAACGCGCCAACGAAGTGCTCGCCCTGGCCAGTTCGGGACGGCTCGATCCGGCCACAACCGTTCTCCTCGCAGATGCCGCGGACTCCGCCCTCGATCAGGCGCGGGCGACGGGTGCGGAGTTCCCGCCATCCCGGTGCGCCGCGGAGAGTTCACTCACCCGGGCCCTGGAGGCGTCCATGGACGGTGATCTTGTCGCCGAGATCGCCCACCAGCCCGACGGTGAGCAGACCCTGGCCGTCCTGGCAGCCGCGGTACAGAAGGCCGCGTGGTCGCGCCGGTTCCACAACGATGCAGTCAGGTCCTGCCTCGCAGTGCGCCGTCAACGGCTCGTGCGGCTGTTCCGGCTCTCCGGATCGGCGCCGATGCCACGTACCGTGGAACTCGACGACGAGGTCCCTTCCGCCCTCCGCAGTAGGTGATGTCGCGGTTCGCCCCTACCATTGGTGGCAGACCCGAAAGGAAACCCCACAATGACTGACCCCACCCACGTGACCGGATCGGCACGCGTCAAGCGCGGAATGGCCGAGATGCTCAAGGGCGGCGTGATCATGGACGTGGTGACGGCCGAGCAGGCGAAGATCGCCGAGGACGCCGGTGCCGTCGCCGTCATGGCCCTCGAGCGCGTTCCCGCGGACATCCGTGCGCAGGGGGGCGTCGCGCGGATGAGCGACCCTGACCTCATCGACGGCATCATCGAGGCCGTATCCATCCCTGTCATGGCGAAGGCCCGTATCGGGCACTTCGTCGAGGCCCAGATCCTGCAGTCCCTCGGCGTCGACTACATCGACGAGTCCGAGGTCCTCACCCCTGCGGACTACGCGCACCACATCGACAAGTGGCAGTTCACCGTGCCTTTCGTCTGCGGTGCCACAAACCTCGGCGAGGCACTGCGCCGCATCACTGAGGGCGCGGCCATGATCCGCAGCAAGGGCGAAGCGGGCACCGGTGACGTGTCGAACGCCACGACCCACATGCGCACCATCCGCGACGAGATGAAGCGCCTGGCGGGACTGCCCGAGGACGAGCTGTACCTTGCGGCGAAGGACCTTCAGGCCCCGTACGAGTTGGTGGCGGAGGTGGCGCGCACGGGGACGTTGCCCGTCGTGATGTTCACGGCCGGCGGTATCGCGACCCCCGCCGATGCGGCGATGATGATGCAGCTCGGCGCCGATGGTGTCTTCGTCGGCAGCGGGATCTTCAAATCGGGGAACCCCGCCGAACGGGCGGCGGCGATCGTGCAGGCCACGACGCACTACGACGACCCTGACATCCTCGCGAAGGTCTCCCGCGGTCTCGGTGAAGCGATGGTCGGGATCAACGTGGAGGAGATCCCGGAGCCGCACCGCCTCGCTGAACGCGGCTGGTGACCGCGCGGATCGGCGTTCTCGCGCTGCAGGGTGACTTCCGTGAGCATCTGCGGATGCTGGAAGACTGCGGTGCCGACGCGGTGAAGGTCCGGACCGAGGCGGATCTGGCCGACGTGGCCGGACTGATCATTCCCGGGGGCGAGTCCACCACCATCGGCATGTTGATCGTCCGCAACGGTCTGGAGCGTCCCCTGCGTAGGGCCATCGCCGACGGCATGCCGATCATGGGGACCTGCGCCGGGATGATCCTGTTGGCCTCCGAGGTCCTCGACGGACGCCCGGACCAGGTATCGCTCGGCGCCATCGACATGACCGTGCGGCGCAATGCCTTCGGCAGGCAGGTCGATTCGTTCGAGGCGGCCGTCGAAGTCCCGGCGCTGCCGGGACCCGCGATCACCGCTGTCTTCATCCGGGCGCCGTGGGTCGAACGCGTGGGGCCGGAGGTCGACGTCCTCGGGACGGTCGCCGGCGATGACGGCACGGATAGAATCGTGGCGGTGAAGCAGGGCAACACACTGGCAACGTCTTTCCACCCCGAGGTGACGGACGACGCGCGCTTCCATGCGCTGCTGGTCGACATGGTGCAGGAGGGTTCATGAGCGGTCACTCCAAGTGGGCGACGACGAAACACAAGAAGGCGGCCATCGACGCCAAGCGTGGGAAGTTGTTCGCCAAGCTCATCAAGAACATCGAGGTGGCGGCGCGGACCGGTGGCGGGGACCCGGATGGGAACCCCACTCTCTACGACGCGATCCAGAAGGCGCGCAAGAACTCCGTGCCCATGGACAACATCGATCGTGCCGTGAAGCGCGGTTCCGGTGCTGAATCCGGAGGGTCCGACTGGGAGACCATCATGTACGAGGGCTACGGCCCGAACGGTGTGGCTGTCCTCGTGGAGTGCCTGACCGACAATCGCAACCGTGCGGCCGGCGAAGTGCGCGTGGCGATGAGCCGCAACGGCGGGTCGATGGCGGATCCCGGGTCGGTCTCGTACCTGTTCACGCGCAAGGGTGTCATCCTCGTGCCTGCAACGGGTCTGACTGAGGACGACGTTCTCATGGCCGTCCTGGATGCCGGGGCCGAGGAGGTGAACGACCTCGACGGGACCTTCGAAGTGATCAGCGAGCCGACCGATCTGGTCGCCGTCCGTACCGCCCTGCAGGATGCGGGATTGGACTACGACTCGGCGGAAGTGCAGTTCGTGCCCAGTGTCACCGTGCCGCTCGAGGCCGACGGCGCCGCGAAGATCTTCCGCCTGCTCGAGGCGTTGGAGGACAGTGACGACGTGCAGAACGTGTACGCCAACTTCGACGTGTCGGACGAGGTCATGGCCGAGGTCGATGCGTGACGGGGGTCGGCACCCGGCGAGAACGTACGGTGTGGCGATAGCGTAGGCGTACTGGCAGGAGGAGGAGGAGACGTGGCGAGCGACAAACCGACGGGGACCGAGAAGTCGACCGCGGCTCCGAAGGCGAAGAAGACCGCGGCCCAGGCACCCACGAAACCCGCCGCGAAGAAGAGTCCCACCACGGAGTCCGCCACGAAGGCTCCCGCGAAGAAGACCAGCGCGAAGAAGACCGCCGCCAAGAAGACCGCCGCCAAGAAGACTGCGGCCAAGCGCACCGCCAAGAAAGCCCCTGCGAAGAAGGCGGCCGCGACGAGCACGCGCAAAGCCCGCAAGCAGCCATCCCCGCTGCGCGGAAAGCAGGCGACCGTCGAAGCCAAACGCCTGTCCGGCTGGGACTTCGCGACGTGGCGTATGGCCACCGACGACCCCGTGATGCGCTCGACCATGATCGGCCTGCTGGTGCTGGACTCCAGCCCCGATTGGGATGTGATGAAGCAGCGGTTCGAGCGGGCCACCCGACTCGCGCCGATCCTGCGTTCGCGGGTGGTCGAGGGTCCGATCGGTCTGCAGACCCCACGTCTGGTGGTGGATCCCGACTTCGACCTCTCGTTCCACATGCGACGTTTCAGCATGCCGAAGGGCTCCACCTGGGCGGATGTCCTCGAGGATGCCCGCCGCCAGAGTATGGCCGACTTCGATCGGGACCGACCGTTGTGGCGCGCGACGCTCCTGGAGGGGCTGCCGGGTGGCAGGGCGGCGTTGATCATGAAGCTCCACCACGCCATCGCGGACGGGCAAGGTGCGGTCCAACTCGGTCTGGCACTGTTCGACTTCACGCCGGACGGCGCGGATCTTGGCCCTATGCCCGAGGAGCCGGAGCCTGCGGTGCTGGACACGACCGGCTTCCTGGAGGCCGTGATCCGCAACAACGTGGGATGGGTGGCGCGCACCGCCGAGGATGCGATCCGCGGTCTCGGACCCCTGACCATGGAGGCCGTCAAGAACCCGGGGGACATGATCTCCCGGGCCCGCCGCACCGCGGAGTCGGTGATGCGTTTCACGCGCGTGCCGTTCGGTCCGTTGTCGCCGATCATGCAGCAGCGAAGCATCAACTACCACTTCGACACGATCGATATGGACTTCGCCGCCTACCGTGCAGCGGCCAAGAAGCGCGACCGCAGTGTGAACGACCTTTTCCTCGCAGCGATCAGCGTGGGTATGAATCGGTACCACGAGCGGATGGGCCGGCCCGTGGACGAACTGCGGATGAACATGCCGATCTCGCTGCGCAGTTCCGGCGAGGACGCGGCCAACGCCGTGACCATCGCGCGGTTCGAGATCCCGATCTCCAACGCCATCGACGACGTGCTCGAGGCGGCGGCACAGACCGTGCGCAGTTGGCGTGCCGAGCCCGCACTGCGGCTCGCCGACAACCTCGCCGAGTTCTCCCGCTTCCTGCCCCCGGAACTACTCTCGGCCGCCGCACAGACCTCCGATCTCACCGCCTCGAACGTCCCCGGAGTGCCCGTGCCGGTGTGGCTGTGTGGGGCCAAGGTCGAGCGGATGTACCCACTGGTCGCGACCATCGGCGCCGCCATCAACATCACGATGCTCACGTACGCGGGCGTCGCGAGTGTGGGTGTGAGCACCGACGATGCCGCAGTGGACGACCGTGAGGAACTGATCCGCAGTCTGCGGTACGGGTTCCGGGAGGTCATCGGAACGCCGGTGATCGCCGGGAATCCGTTGACGATCCGGTCGTAGGACGTTCCCGCCGCGCTGCGCACCTCGTCCCCGCGTGTCAGGTCGGCACACGACGCCCACGCACGGTAGTCTGCCGAACAGTTGTACGAGTGGAGGCCGGATGCGCGTGCTTGCGGTGGACCCGGGACTGACCCGATGCGGGGTGGCCGTGGTGGAGACCAGGCTCGACGGTCGCACGCGTGCGGTCGTGGCCGAGGTCATTCGCACGGATCCCGATGCCGATCATGCCGACCGCCTGCGACGGGTTTTCGACGCCGTCGGCAGTTACCTCGACGACACCGAGCCCGACGTCCTGGTGGTCGAGCGGGTGTTCAGCCAGAGCAACGTGCGCTCGGCGATGGGGACGGCGCAAGCGGCGGCGGTCTGCATGTTGGCGGCGAACCAGCGCGGGCTGCCGGTGCATCAGCACACCCCGACCGAGGTCAAGGCCGCGGTGACCGGTTCGGGCCGCGCCGACAAGGCGCAGGTGGCGTTCATGGTCGGGAGGATCCTGGGGCTGCGTGACGTCCCGAAACCGGTCGACGTAACTGATGCGCTCGCCCTGGGCATCTGCCATGTGTGGCGTTCCCGGACCCGGGCGGGGGTGTCCGCGTGATCGCCTCGCTACGGGGCCGTGTTGCCCACCGGGGAACCGACGAGGTGGTCGTGGAGGTTGGGGGTGTGGGCATGGCCGTGGTGGTGAGTCCGCGCACGGCAGCCAACCTGGAGGTCGGGCAGGAGTGCCTGCTCACCACACAACTTGTGGTGCGGGAGGACAGTCTGACCCTCTACGGCTTCGCTGACGCCTCCGAACGGGAGGTCTTCCGCACCGTACAGACGGTGTCGGGGATCGGTCCGCGTCTGGCACTGACCATGCTGGCCACGATGACCGCCGACCAGATCAGGTCCGCGATCGCGACGGAGGACGTCGCGGCCCTGACGGCTGTGCCGGGGCTGGGGCGCAAGAGCGCTCAGCGGATCATCGTCGACCTCAAGGACAAGCTCGACGCGCCGATGGCGGGTACTCCGGCGGTCGCCGGGCAGGTCTCGTGGCGCCAACAGGTGAGCGCTGCGCTGACGGGACTGGGGTGGTCGGCGGCTGAAGCGCAGGCGGCTGTCTCCGAGGTCGCGTCCCGCCCGGGAGCCTCGGAGTTGCCGGTTCCGGAAGCGCTGCGCCTGGCGCTACAGGTGCTTGACCACACGCCGGCGGTCGCGCCATGAGCGATGCGCTGATCGACCCGGGGGCCGACGATTCCGAGCGGTTGGTGGAGGGCGCACTGCGGCCCACCTCGCTGCGTGACTTCATCGGCCAGGACCGCGTCAAAGACCAACTGCGCCTCGTGCTGTCGGCGGCCAAGCAGCGTGAACATGTGGCGGATCATGTGCTTCTCAGCGGTCCTCCGGGGCTTGGCAAGACGACCCTGGCGATGATCATCGCGGCGGAACTCGGAAAGGCACTGCGCCTCACGAGTGGGCCGGCCATCACCCACGCAGGCGACCTCGCGTCGATCCTCACGGCCCTGCAGCCCGGAGATGTGCTCTTCATCGATGAGATCCACCGTCTGTCCCGGCCGGCCGAAGAGATGCTCTACATGGCGATGGAGGACTTCCGGGTGGACGTCGTGGTGGGCAAGGGTCCCGGGGCGACCTCGATCCCGCTGGATCTCGCGCCGTTCACCCTGGTCGGGGCGACGACCCGTTCCGGCCTGCTGCCGGGGCCTTTGCGCGATCGCTTCGGCTTCACGGCCCACATGGACTTCTACGATCCGGCCGATCTGCAACTGATCGTCGAGCGGGCGGCCGGCCTCATGGGCATCCGTGCCGACCCGCAGGCTTTGACCATCATCGCGAGCCGCTCGCGCGGGACGCCGCGGATCGCGAACCGCCTGCTGCGCCGGGTACGCGACTATGCCCAGATCCACGGCGATTCCTCGGTGGATGTCACGTCCACCGAGGCGGCGCTGACATTGTTCGAGGTGGACGAGTCCGGCCTGGACCGTCTGGACAGGGCTGTATTGACCGCCTTGGTGAAGAACTTCGGGGGTGGCCCGGTCGGATTGTCGACACTTGCGGTGGCTGTGGGGGAGGAGTCGGAGACCGTGGAGACAGTGTGCGAACCCTTCCTGCTGCGCTCCGGATTCCTGGCCCGCACACCCCGTGGACGGATCGCTACGGCCAAGGCCTACGCCCACCTCGGACTCGCTCTGCCGGCGGGCACTGCACAACTCACCCTGACCGATCCCCAGGACGTGGCGCCGGGCTAGGTAAGATCGGGCAGTGGAGATCCTGATATTGGCGCTCCCGCTGTTGGTGCTGGTCGGCATGTGGTTCCTGATGGTCCGGCCGGTGCGGCAGCGGCAGAGGGAGGCGCAGGCCGCGCAGATGGCCGTGCACGTGGGCGCGAACATCATGACCACCGCAGGCATCTACGGCACCGTGGCGTGGATGGATGAAGACACGATCGGGCTCGAAGTGAGCGAGGGTGTGGTCGTGAAGTACGCGCGCGCCGCCGTGGCGACCGTGCTGGACGACGACGAAGGGTAACTGGTGGCTGCGACTACCGCACGACCGAAGCCGTGGCGTCCGCTGCTGGCGCTGCTGGTCATCATTGTCGGCCTGGCGGTGTGGGCCTTCTGGCCGGGCCAGGAGAACACGCCGCGACTCGGCCTCGACCTGCAGGGTGGGACGCAGGTGATCCTCGTACCCAACCAGGCCGAAGGCACCGCCGACATCACCGACGACCAGCTGCAGCAGACCGTCGAGATCATCCGCCAGCGGGTCAACGGCTTCGGCGTGGCCGAAGCCGACGTCGCGATCCAGGGCTCGGGCAACGATGCGGCCATCGTGGCGTCTGTGCCCGGAGTGAACCAGCGGGAGATCGCGGAGTCCTTGAGTCAGACGGCGCTGCTCGACTTCCGCCCGGTATCGACCATCGTCGACCCGGGCGTGATCGACCCGAACAGTCTGCAGCCGGCCGACGCGACCCAGCAGGACACGAAGAAGAAGACCAAGAAGAAGAACAGTGCCAGCGGGGAGTCGAGCTTCGCGGAGACGTCGCCCAGCCCGAGTCCGAGCCCGAGTGAGAGTGCGCCGGCCGACGCTGCCGCCGGAACGGAGGGCCTGGTGCCGCCCGTTGAGGGCGACAGCGCCACCGATCCCGCCATCGAGGACGGCCTGCTGAATCTCGACTGCACATCCGACGTCAGCCGCCAGGGCGGCCGGCCGGACAACCCCGAGAAGTGGATCGTCACCTGTGACCGTGAGGGCACGGCGAAGTATCTGCTCGAGCCCGCGTTCATCAAGGGCACCTCCATCACCAACGCCACCGCCGAGCTCGCCCAAGGTGGCGCCGGCTGGGTGGTGAACCTGGAGTTCGACGGAGAGGGCGCGGACGCGTTGTCCGAGATCTCGAACCGCCTAGTGAGCCTGCCGGCCCCGCAGAACCAGTTCGGCATCGTGCTCGACGGGCTGGTGGTGTCCGCTCCGTACTTCCAGCAGCCGATCAACGACGGTCGTGCGCAGATCAGCGGTAACTTCACCCCGGAGGAGGCGAAGAACCTCGCCCAGGTGCTGAAGTTCGGAGCCCTGCCGCTGACCCTCAACATCGCCTCCGTGGAGACCGTGACACCGACCCTCGGCGCCGACTATCTGCGCGTCGGCCTCATCGCCGGTGCGCTGGGACTCGGCCTCGTGGTGCTGTACCTGCTCTTCTACTACCGGGCGCTCGGGATCGTGGCCGTGGTCTCCCTGGTCATCGCCGCGATCCTCACCTACATGGTTTTCGTCGTGCTGTCGCGGACAGTGGGGTTGGCGCTCACCTTGGCCGGTGTGGCCGGTGCCATCGTGGCCATCGGCATCACAGCGGACTCGTTCATCGTGTACTTCGAACGAATCCGAGACGAGATCCGGGAAGGCCGCAGCCTACGAGCCGCCTGTGACGCGGGTTGGGACCGGGCCAAGGGCACCATCCTCGCCGCGGACTTCGTCTCGCTGCTCGCTGCCGTCGTGCTCTACTTCCTGTCCGTCGGTGCCGTGCGCGGCTTCGCCTTCGTGCTGGGTCTCACGACCTTGATGGACGTGATGGTGGCCTTCATGTTCACCAGACCGATGGTGACCCTGCTGGCCCGGAACAAGTGGTTCACCAGCGGTCATCCCATGACCGGTCTTGATCCCAGGCGGTTGGGAGTCGACCACATCCCCGGTCAGGCGGCCAGCCGTGAGTCCGACAAGGTGGAGGTCTGATGTCGCGCTTCGGTGATCTCGGCGGTCGGCTCTACCGCGGTGAGTTCTCGTTCAACATCGTCGGGAACAAGAAGTTCTGGTACAGCGTCTCGGCCGGCCTGATCGTGCTCGCGCTCGTCGGGCTCCTGGTGCGGGGGCTGAACCTCGGTATCGAGTTCAAGGGTGGCGCGGAGTTCTACGTCCCGAGCGCCAGCTGTGAGATCCAGGACGTCCGGGAGGCTGTCAGCAGCACCGGTGTCGAGCCGGCGGCCGTGACGGAGATCGGGTCGGAGAACATCCGGGCACAGACCCCCGCCGTCACCCAGGAGCAGGGCAAGGCCATCGTGGACTCCCTGGCGACCACGTGCTCCGTGGCACCCGATCAGGTATCGAGCCGAGATGTGGGACCGACCTGGGGCGGTGAGATCACCAGGACGGCCCTCATCGGCCTGTTGGTCTTCTTGGCGCTCCTCACGGTGTTCCTGACCGTGTACTTCCAATGGAAGATGGCAGTCGCGGCGTTGGTGGCGCTGATCCACGACATCATCATCACCGCGGGTATCTACGCGCTGGTCGGCTTCGAGGTCACGCCGGCGACCGTGATCGGCCTGCTGACGATCCTCGGGTTCTCGCTGTACGACACAGTCGTGGTCTTCGACAAGGTGCGTGAGAACACCAAGGGGATCACTGGTCAAAGTCGCTACACGTACAGCGAGTTGGCGAACCTCGCGCTCAACCAGACCATCATCCGGTCGATCAACACCAGCATCGTGGCGCTGTTGCCCGTGGCATCGATCCTGTTCGTCGGTGCCTTCCTGCTCGGGGCCGGAGCTTTGAAGGACCTCGCGCTGGTGCTGTTCATCGGGACCGCGGTCGGTACGTACTCCTCGATCTTCGTGGCGACCCCGGTGCTGTGCCAGATGAAGGAGCGGGAACCGGCGATGAAGGCCCTGTCCGCCCGTGTCATGAAGCGTCGGGCGGCGCGTGGCGAAGGTCCCGGACCGGGGGCGTCGAAGGGGTCCGCGCCCGCCTCGGAGGAGGCCGCGGTGGTCGCAGCCGCCGGTGGCGTCGCCACTGCCGTGGACCGACCCCATCGACAGCATCGGGATTCCGGTTCCCGGGTGCAGCCGAAGAGGCAGACGCGGGCCAAGCGCAAGCACTAGGGCTCGGTCACGGTTGGGGATCAGCCCGTGCACAGGTGCCGCACTCGATAGGCAGGATGCCCGGTTGCCCGTAAACTCGCCTCATAGGGCAAGGCGGTGAACTCGTGGCTCGGGAGACGATGGCGTCCGACGCCGACGACCAGTCGGTGCTGACTCCGGCGAGCCTTGTCCAGGACGTGCCGCGCCGCCGGCAACTGCTCTCCCGCCTTACCGGTAGTGGTCGAAGTTCGATCCCGGAGCTCGAGCCGCTGTTGCGCACCTTGCGCCAGTTCCACCCCAAAGCCAACCGCCAAGTGGTTGAGCGGGCCTACGTCATGGCGGCCCATCTGCACTCCGAGCAGAAGCGTCGCAGCGGGGAGCCGTACATCACCCACCCCTTGGCGGTGGCGACGATCCTCGCCGAACTCGGAATGACACCGACGACGCTTGCCGCGGCTCTGCTGCACGACACTGTCGAGGACACCGAGTACTCGTTGGACCGTCTGCGGGAGGACTTCGGGGACGAGGTCGCCCGGCTCGTCGACGGGGTCACGAAGCTCGACAAGGTGAAGTACGGCGAGGCGTCTGCGGCCGAGACGGTGCGCAAGATGGTGGTCGCGATGGCCCGCGACATCCGGGTGCTGGTGATCAAACTCGCCGACCGCCTGCACAACATGCGCACCCTGCAGTGGCTCCCGGAGAAGAAGCAGCAGAAGAAGGCCCGCGAGACTCTCGAGATCTACGCCCCGCTCGCGCACCGCCTCGGGATGAACACCATCAAGTGGGAACTCGAGGACCTGGCGTTCGCCACGCTGTACCCGAAGATGTACGACGAGATCGTGCGGTTGGTCGGACAGCGTGCACCCTCCCGCGACGAGTACCTGGGCCAGGTCCTTGCGGAGATCGACGAGGAGCTGAAGGCCAACCGGATCCGCGCCAAAGTCAACGGACGCCCGAAGCACTACTACAGCGTGTACCAGAAGATGATCGTGCGCGGCCGCGACTTCGCCGACATCTATGACCTCGTCGGTGTACGGATCCTCGTCGATTCGATTCCGGACTGCTACGGCGTTCTCGGACTGCTGCACGCGCGGTGGAACCCGGTGCCAGGGCGGTTCAAGGACTACATCGCCAGCCCGCGGTACGGCGTGTACCGCTCGCTGCACACCACCGTGATCGGTCCGGAAGGCAAACCCGTCGAGGTACAGATCCGCACCCAGGAGATGCACCAGCAGGCCGAGTACGGCGTCGCGGCACACTGGCGGTACAAGCAGGGCCGCAGCGGCGTGGACACCGGGCCGGACGAGTTCGCCTGGCTCAGACAGTTGCTGGAGTGGCAGCGGGAGACCGAGGATCCGGACGAGTTCCTCGACAGCCTGCGCTACGAACTCGGCACGGGGGAGTTGTTCGTCTTCACGCCGAAGGGCGACGTCATCTCCCTGCCCGCCGGGTCGACGCCGGTCGACTTCGCCTATTCGGTGCACACGGAGGTCGGGCACCGGACGATCGGTGCGCGCGTCAACGGCAAACTCGTGCCCCTGGAGTCCCGGCTCGACAATGGCGACACCGTCGAGATCTTCACGTCGAAGACGCAGGGGCAGGGTCCGTCACGCGACTGGCTGACCTTCGTCGCCTCCCCGCGTGCTCGCAGCAAGATCCGCGCATGGTTCTCCCGGGAACGCCGAGAGGAGGCGGTGGAGCACGGCAAGGACGCCCTGTTGCGAGAGTTGCGACGACGGTCCCTGCCCATGCAGCGTCTGCTCAACACCCCGGATCTGCTCAGCATCGCCGCCTACTACCGGATGTCCGACGTCAGTGCGCTCTACGCGGCGATCGGGGAGAGCAAAGTCGACGCCTCGGTCGTGGTCGACCGCTTGATCGCCGGCCGAGGTGGCACCGAAGCCGCCGCGGACGACACCGAGGAAGAGACGCCGCCACCGTCCATCCGGTCCGGACCGTCGGGTGATCCCGGGGTCGTGGTGGCAGCCGCGGACGACGTATGGGTGCGGCTGAGCAAGTGCTGCACGCCGGTTCCGGGCGACGACATCGTCGGCTTCGTGACCCGGGGCAACGGGGTGTCCGTCCACCGGAAGGACTGCGTGAACTTCCCGCAGTTGGCGCAGCAGGAGGACCGACTGGTGGAGGTGACCTGGAGGCCGAGCGCCGAGTCGGTGTTCCTGGTCAACATCCAGGTGGAGGCTCTGGACAGGGCGCGCTTGCTGTCGGATGTCACCCGGGTCCTTTCGGACCACCACGTGAACATCCTGTCCGCCACCTCCACGACGAACCGTGACCGCATCGCGATCTCCCGGTTCACTTTTGAGATGGCCGATCCGGCCCATCTCGGTGCCGTGCTGAAGGGTGTGCGGGGGGTTGAAGGCGTTTTCGACGCGAAGCGGGTCTAGCGGCTCGGAGCGACCTGCACGCCTTCGAACCACCGCACCGATTTGGCCACGCAGCGGTGAGGGTTCGGTACTCCGGTGAGGGTTGGGTACTGCGGTGAGAGTCCTGCGAACGTCCATGACTCACGGGGGTACCGACGACTCACGGGGGTACCGACGACTCACGGGGAGCACTCCGCCCGCAGCCTGCCCACCCTCGCTAGAGCGTCGAGAGGCTCTGCTCCGCCGACTCGAGCATCAGACGTTGCTGGTTGAGGCTCTGCTCCGCATCGGCGATCTTCTTCTCGTCGCCGGACTCCTTGGCTGCAGCGAGTGCGGCCTCGAGCTTCGTCACCGAGGCGCGGTACGCGTCGACGAGGCCCTGTGCGCGATCCCGGATCTCCGGGTTGCTGCGCCGCCACGCGGCAGTCTCCGCGGAACGGATTGCGTCGTCCACGGCCCGCAATTTCGTGTCGATCTTGCGCTTGTCGGCGCGAGGGACGTGACCGATCTCAGCCCACTCGCCCTGGATCTCCCGGAAGGCACGGCGGGCTGCCTTGGCGTCTTTGACCGGGAGGAGTTCCTCCGCCTTGGCGATGAGCGCCCGCTTCTTGGCCAGGTTCTCCTTCTGTTCGGAGTCCCGGGCGTTGTAGGTGTCCTTGCGTGCGGTGAAGAACTTCTCCTGGGCACCGCGGAACCGCTGCCACAGGGCGTCGTCGTCCTTCTTCCCGGCGAAGCCGGCCTTCTTCCACTGCTCCATCAACTCGCGGAAAGCGTTCGCGGTGTTCTGCCAGTCGGTGGAGTCGGCAAGGGCCTCGGCCTTCTCGGCCAGTTCGGTCTTGGCGGCCACGGCCGCGGCGCGCCGCTTGTCCTGCTCCTCGCGGTGGATCTTGCGCGCCTTGTCGAAGGTCCGACGTGCGGTACGGAAGCGTTCCCACTGCGCGTCGGTGAGTTCGCGTTGATCAGCGGTGGGCTTGGGGAGTGCCTTCCACTGGTCCACAAGTTCCCGGAACTTCTCGCCGGTCTGCTTCCATGCCGTGGACGTCGCCAGTTGCTCCGCCTCCACCACGATCGCCTCGCGGGCCTGCTGCGCCTGTTCGCGGGCGGCTTTGCGCTCCTCCTCGAGGATCTGCTGGCGGATGTGGGCAAGCACCTCGAGTTGCCCGATGCGGGCCATGAGCAGCGAGATGTCGCCGATGAATGCGGGTTCCTCGAGTGCGTGGCGTGCCTTGCCGGCAACGGCCAGGGCGTCACGCGGCGAACACTTGTTGTCCGCCAAGCGGGTCGCGGTGAGTTCCAGCGACTGGCTGAGGTCGTTGTACTTCCCGGCGTAGTAGTGCAGGGCCTCCTCGGGGGTTCCTGCGGCGAACTGTCCGACTGGACGTTCGCTGCCATCGGGCAGACGCAGGTAGACCGTGCCGTCCTCGCCCACGCGGCCGAAATTCTCGGCCGGTGCGGGGCCCGGTGTGGATGTCTGCTCGGTCATGGTGTCCCTAGTTCTCGATCTGGGCCGTCTTGATCACAATAGGCTGTGCCGGCGGACCATCTGATGCATCCGATGATCCCGGCTCCACCCCGCCTGCCGCAACGTACTTCACTACGTCGAGACCACCGGTGATTCTGCCCACCGACGTGTAGTTCGGCGGCAGGGTGGTGTCCTTGTAGACGAGGAAGAACTGACTGCTCGCGGTGTCCGCGCCGCGGTTGGCCATGGCGACCGTCCCTGCGGGGTAGTTGTCCTGTCCGTCCTTGGGCAGGTTCTCGTCCGGAACTGTGAATCCGACGTCCCCGGTTCCGTCTGAGCCCGGGGAACCGCACTGCAACACGAAGATCCCCGAGGTCGTGAGCCGGTGGCAGTAGTTGCCCGAGTAGTACCCCTCGTCGGTGAGGAAGGCCAGCGCGTCCACGTTCTTCGGTGCGGCATCGGCGTCGAGCGCGACGGTGATCCGGCCACAGTTGGTGTTCAAGACCCAGGTGACCTCTCCGCTGAGGTTCTGCGGGGCGGGTTTGTCCCAGGTACGGGTGTCCTGCCGAGGTTCCCCGGGATCCTTGCACGTGACACCGGCGGGAGTTGCCACGGGTCCAGGGGTGGCGGCGACCGTCTCACTCGGGGCGGCCGTGGGCGATGCCTCCGGCTCAGCCTCGGCGCCCGCCTGCTCCGTCGAACTCGGCCATGCCGCCCAGGCGATCGCGCCGGCCACCACCAGACCGGCGGCGGCGATCCCTATGATCCGGTTGCGACGTGCGCGGGCGGCGGCCTGGGCGCGCCTCTGCGCCTGTCGCTCCGCCTTCGCGCGCGCGAGTTCCTGGCGGCGCTTCTTCGTGGCCATGATCCTCCCAAGTAGGCCGTCGCCCCGGCGCAGCGGCGGCTAGAGGGAGTCTACGTGCCGCCGGAATCCGGCACCCCCACGTGTCACGGATAGGCTGGTATGTGTGTTGATCGCAGGTTTCCCCGCCGGCCCCTGGGGCACGAACTGCTTCGTCGTGGCCACCGGTCCAGGGCAGGAATGCATCGTGATCGACCCGGGCAAGGACGCTATGCCCGGTGTCGACGAGGTGGTGCGCGAACACCACCTGCAGCCCGTCGCAGTGCTGGTCACCCACGGACATCTGGACCACATGTGGTCGGTGACGCCGGTCTGCGAGGCCCGCGATGTCCCGGCCTACATCCACCCCGCCGACCGGCACCTGCTGGCCGACCCGATGGCGGGGATCTCCGGGGACACCCGGCTGATGTTCGAGCAGATGACCGGTGGTCGCCTGCAGTTTGCCGAACCCGACGACGTGCGGCCCCTCGACGACCGGACTGACGTGGACCTGGCCGGCCTGCGCTTGCGGGTCCGTCACGCCCCCGGGCACACCCCCGGGTCGACGGTCTTCCTGACGGATGCCGACGGCGAAGTGCCGCCGATCATGTATTCCGGGGATCTGCTGTTCGCCGGTTCGATCGGCCGTACCGATCTTCCGGGCGGGGACACGTCCGCCATGATGCGGTCGCTGGCCGAGGTCGTCCTGCCACAACCGGAGGAGATGGTCGTCCTGCCCGGCCACGGTGAGCAGACCAGCATCGGGCAGGAACTGGCCACCAACCCCTTCCTGGCGCAAGCACGTGATCACCACCTCGAGCAGCCCCCGGGGCGTGGATTGTGAGCCAATTGCAGGCCCCCCGTGGGGTGCCGGAGTACTTGCCGCCCGATTCGGCGGAGTTCCTCGCCGTGCGTACGACGCTGGGCCGCAGCGCCGAACTCGCCGGCTATGGCTACATCGAACTGCCTGTGTTCGAGGACACCGCAGTGTTCGTGCGCGGCGTCGGGGAGAGCACCGATGTGGTGAGCAAGGAGATGTACACGTTCACCGACCGCGGCGATCGCTCGTTGTCGCTGCGGCCCGAGGGGACTGCAGGCGTCATGCGGTCGGTCCTCGAACACAACCTTCACCGCGGGAGCCTGCCTGTGAAGTTGTGGTACGCCGGGCCGTTCTTCCGCGCTGAGCGGCCGCAGCAGGGCCGTTACCGCCAACTGCAGCAGGTCGGTGTGGAGGCGATCGGGGTGGACGATCCGCTGCTCGACGCCGAAGTGATCGCCATCGCGGACGAGGGGTACCGCAGGCTCGGACTGCGCGGCTACCGGCTCGACCTGTCCTCGATCGGCTGCAAGGAATGCCGCCCCGTTTACCGGGCGGTCCTGCAGGAGTTCCTCGAGGGTCTGCCCCTCGACGAGGCCACCGCTGAGCGTGCCCGGATCAACCCCTTGCGGGTACTCGATGACAAGCGCGCGGAGATCAGGGTGCTTCTCACGGATGCGCCCCTGCCGCCGGACCACTTGTGTGACGAGTGCCGCGAGCACTTCACCCGGGTGCAGCAGGCGCTCACCGCCCTCGGCGTCCGGTACACGCTGAACCCGCGACTCGTGCGCGGTCTCGACTACTACACGCGGACCACCTTCGAGTTCGATCACCCCGCCCTCGGTGCCCAGTCGGGTATCGGCGGGGGTGGTCGGTACGACGGACTGATGGCCTCGCTCGGGGGGCCGGACATGACCGGCATCGGATTCGGGCTCGGCACCGACCGGACGCTGCTGGCGTGCCGTGCCGAAGGGCTGCGGCCGGGTGCGGGACGTCGCATCGAGGTGTTCATCGTTCCTCTGGGCGAGCGGGCGCGGGATGCCGCCTCGAAGTTGGCCGGACGGTTCCGGGCCGATGGCGTGCCGGTCGACATGGCGTATGGAAGCCGTGGGCTGAAGGGCGCGATGAAAGCCGCCGACCGCTCAGGGGCCCGATGGGCGATCATCGTGGGGGAGAAGGAACTCGCCGACGGGCAGGTCCAGGTCAAGGACATGGCCAACGGGGATCAGCGCAGCATCAGTGTGGAAGACGTGGTCGGACAGTTGTTGACGGAAGGAATGTGACGTGAGCAGAACCGGAGCCGGGACCCTGCGGGCCGCCGATGCCGGACGTGAGGTGACCCTCTCCGGGTGGGTCGCCAGGCGCCGGGACCACGGCGGTGTGGCGTTCCTCGATCTGCGCGACGCGTCCGGCGTGGTCCAGGTGGTCGTCCACGACGAGGCGGCGCACGGACTGCGCGCCGAGTACTGCATCCGTGTCCGCGGAGAGGTGAGGGACCGGCCGGAGGGCAACGAGAACCCCGAACTGCCGACCGGCGAGATCGAGGTCATGGCCGCCGAGGTGGAGATCCTGTCCGCCGCCGCGCCCCTGCCCTTCCCGATCGACGACTTCGTCGACGTCAGCGAGGACACCCGACTTCGGCATCGCTACCTGGATCTGCGCCGCTCGTCGCAGGCCAACGCGCTGCGAATGCGATCCAAGGTCAACCAGATCGCGCGTGACGTGCTGTTGGAGCGGGACTTCGTGGAGGTCGAGACGCCCACCCTCACCCGGTCCACGCCCGAGGGGGCCCGGGACTTCCTGGTGCCGGTGCGTCTGCAGCCCGGGCACTGGTACGCCTTGCCGCAGTCGCCGCAACTCTTCAAGCAACTGCTGATGGTGGCGGGTCTGGAGCGCTACTTCCAGATCGCCCGCTGTTATCGCGACGAGGACTTCCGCGCGGACCGACAGCCGGAGTTCACCCAGTTGGACATCGAGATGTCGTTCGTCGAGCAGCAGGATGTCATCGACGTCGGCGAAGCGGTCGTACGCGCGCTGTGGGCGGGCATCCTCGGGTACGAGATCGGCGAGATCCCGCACATGACCTACGACGAGGCGATGCGTCGCTACGGGTCCGACAAGCCCGACCTGCGCTTCGACCTCGAACTGACTGAGCTCACCGACTACTTCGCGAACACCCCCTTCCGTGTGTTCCAGGCGCCCTACGTAGGGGCCATCGTCATGCCCGGTGGTGCCGACCAGCCCCGACGGGCGTTCGACGCCTGGCAGGAGTGGGCCAAGCAGCGCGGCGCCAGGGGTCTCGCGTATGTGACCATCGCCGAGGACGGCACGCTCGGCGGTCCGGTCGCCAAGAACATCTCCGATCACGAGCGCGACGGCCTCGCGGCCGCGGTAGGTGCGTCGCCTGGCGACTGCATCTTCTTCGCCGCGGGAAAGGCCTCGGAGGCCCGCGGGTTGCTTGCCGCGACGCGTGATGAGATCGCGACGCGGCTCGGACTGATCGACGAGTCGCAGTGGTCATTCGTGTGGATCGTCGATGCGCCGATGTTCGAGGAGATCGAACTCGACGACGGCACGCCGGCGTGGACCGCGGTGCACCACCCGTTCACCTCTCCCAATGCGGAGTCGTTGGACACCTTCGACACCGACCCGGGTGCGGCGCTGGCGTGGGCCTACGACCTGGTCTGCAACGGCAACGAGATCGGCGGCGGATCGATCCGTATCCATCAGCAGGACGTCCAGCGCCGCGCGTTCGACGTGTTGGGCATAGGTGCCCAGGAGGCCGACCAGAAGTTCGGGTTCCTGCTCGAGGCGTTCAAGTACGGCCCGCCGCCGCACGGCGGGATCGCCTTCGGGTGGGACCGCATCTGCATGCTGCTGGCCGGTGCGAACTCGCTGCGTGACGTGATCGCGTTCCCCAAGACCGGCGCGGGCCACGATCCTCTCACAGGAGCGCCGTCGACCATCACCGCCGAGCAGCGTGCGGAGGCCGGCGTGGACTTCGTTCCCGAGGAGGCCGCCGAGTAGTGGCGGACCTGTTCGACGACAGCGCGCCGGTGCCCCCACTGGCCGCGCGGGTACGCCCCGTGGGGGTCGACGAGGTCATCGGACAGTCCCATCTGCTCGGCCCGACGTCTCCACTGCGGGCGCTGCTCAGCGATCCTGACGCGGCGACCAGCGTGATCCTGTGGGGTCCACCAGGGACGGGCAAGACCACCCTGGCCCGCCTCGCCGCCGAGGTCAGTGGCAGGCGGTTCGTGTCGCTGGCGGCTGTGAGCGCCGGGGTGAAGGACGTCCGGGCGGCGATCGAGGAGGCCCGGGAGAAGGGACGTACCCACGGTGAGCGCACGATCCTGTTCATCGACGAGGTCCACCGGTTCTCCAAGACACAGCAGGACGTTCTGCTTCCCGCGGTGGAACACGGGTGGGTCACGCTGATCGCGGCCACCACGGAGAACCCGAGTATCAGCATGGTCAGTCCGCTGTTGTCGCGTTCGATGCTGCTGGTCCTGCAGGCCTTGACCGATGACGAGATCGAGCGGGTGATCGCGAGGGGCCTGGCCCATCCCGCGGGTCTGCCCGGGGTGACCATCAGCGAGGAGGCCACCGACCTGCTGGTGCGCTTCGCCGGCGGAGATGCACGCAGGGCGCTGACAGCGCTCGAGACGGCTGCCGGTGCCGGGCCGGACATCACCGCGGACGTAGTCCGGGAGATCATCCCGCAGGTGGCCAACCGGTACGACCGGGACGGCGACCTGCACTACGACGTGACCAGTGCCCTGATCAAGAGTGTGCGTGGCAGCGATGTCGACGCCGCACTGCATTACCTGGCACGTCTGGTCGCCAGCGGGGAGGACCCGCGCTTCATCGCCCGGCGTCTGGTGATCCTGGCCAGTGAGGACATCGGTCTGGCCGATCCGACGGCGCTGCCGCTGGCGATCGCGGGTCTGCAGGCCGTGCAGTTCGTGGGCTGGCCGGAGGCGCGCATCACGCTCGGGCACGTTGTCATCCACCTGTGCCTCAGCCCGAAGAGCAACGCGGCGTATGTGGCGATCAACGAGGCGCTGGCCGATGTGGAGGCGGGCCGGGTGAGCCCGGTTCCTGCGATGCTGCGCGATGCGAGTCTGAAGTCCTCCCGCGCGACGGGGGCAGGCAAGGGCTACCGGTACCCGCATGATGAGGGGGGCTTCGTCCCGGTGCGCTACGTGGGAGAACCGATCATCGACCGCCGGTACTACCGCCCGACGGACCGGGGGGCGGAAGCGCGGGCGGCCGCGGCCGTGGAACGCCTGCGTGCGGCGTTCGACGGCGACGGGACGTAGGCGGCGGCCTCCCGCTGAGTATCCGTGAGCGTTCGTGTGGTTCGTGAGCAATTGGGGGGCTCCGAACCGCTCCCGGACCACCGAAACGCTCCCGGATCGCGCCGATGCCGGGGACAAGCCGGCCCGAACTTGGCGAAGCCCCGGCGAAGCAGCCATCCGTGCGTACACTGACCGCGTGAGCCGAATCTTCTGGATCGGGGTCGGAGCGGCCGGCGGCATCGTCGCCTACCGCAAGGCCAACGAGACCATCAACGGCGTGCGGGAACGCACGCTGCGCGAGAACCTGACGAAGGTCGCCCGCACGGCGTCGAACGTGGCGGCCTCCGCCCGGTATCTCGCCGCACTGACCGCTGAGGACAAGGATGCGGACGTCGTGGACATCCGCCCTGTG
>WBZT01000280.1_pt1 | contig 43369 bp, 43 predicted proteins | sample 5204241 | NCBI WGS metagenome assembly WBZT01 (sample SAMN12344358, study PRJNA552823) | activated sludge metagenome | biome: Activated sludge suspended growth; feature: Nitrification reactor; material: Wastewater; isolation source: activated sludge from nitrification reactor of wastewater... | reverse complement strand
GAACTCGGGGCAGTTGGTCTTGCCAACGAACACCACGCCGTTGCGACGGTAGCGCGCGAACAGGGTCGAGTCGTTGGGGGCGATCCAGTCGCGCAGCGACCGGGACCCGAAGGTGCACACGGCATCCGCGAGGGTCCCGTCCATGTCCTTCACGACCAGGGGCACACCCGACAACTCGCCCTCCGGCAGACCTTCGGAGATCTGGGTCGCGGCCCGTCGGGTCAGGTCGAGGACAACGGCGTTGATCCGTGAGTTGACCTGTCCCAGCCGGTCCACGGCCGCGTCGAGGAGTTCGTCAGCTGTGAACTGCTTGTCCCGAATCCCCTGGATCATGTCCGTGGCGTCCATCGCCCGGTACTCCGTGAACTTCATTCTTGCGCCCTCCGCCGTCGTGGTCGAATCTCAGAAGACCACGAGAGCCAGTATGGTCGCCAGCCACACACAACCTGCGAGCACCACCGAGGTGAGCTCGATCAGCAGGGACAGGCCCGCCGCATGGATCGCGGTCTTCGTGGCGGGCCACGCCCTGTGCCACGAGCGGGTGCGGACGAGTTCGGTGCCCAGCACGCCCACGATGAAACCGACGAGGATCCCGACCACCGGGATCACGAAGAAGCCGATGACGGCACAGATGCCGCCGACGATGATGGGGAAGTTGTCCACCTGGCCGGACACCTTCTTTGCTGGGATGAGCCACTTGCCCACCATCCCCAGGACCAGAACGACCACAGCGACGCCGGCACCGGCCCAGGCAATGGGTTCGTTGATGAGAATCGCGTAGAGGACGACCCCCGCCATGACCAGAAGTGAGCCGGGGAGGAGGGGGACGACGGTGCCGACGATCCCCAGAACGACGACAGCCCCGGCGACGAGGGTCGCCAGGATGTCGATCACCGGGCGGTGGCCTCGAACAATCGACTGGACTCATCCACGACCTCGAGGACCAATGGCTGCAAAGCCTGCGAATGAGCGGTGTAGTGATGGACGCAGAACTGAAGGTCGAGTCCGGAGTGGAGCCGGACCAGTACATACGCCTGGGCGCCGCAACGGTCGCAGCGATCGTCTGCGGCCAGGACGGGGGTCACAGTCGTGGGCATGAGTTCCACCTCCATGATTCATAGTGACACCGACCGCCGACAGGCACGAACTGCCGACGCGGCGGTTCGCGCAGGGCTTAGCCGTGACCCACCGATGGCCGTCGTAGTCTTGACCGCGTGACCGCTGATCCCACTCCGACCGCGCGGACCCCGCGCCGCCGCGCCGACAAGGATCCCGGGGTGTACTCGGCGAAGCAGTTGCGGGTCCTCGAAGGGCTCGACGCGGTACGCAAGCGGCCGGGTATGTACATCGGGTCCACCGACGGTCGCGGTCTGATGCACTGCCTGTGGGAAATCCTCGACAACGCGGTCGACGAGGCGCTCGGAGGCTGGTGTCAGCACATCGAGGTCCATCTGTTCCCCGATGGCTCGGTCGAGATCCGTGACGATGGCCGCGGGGTCCCGGTCGACAAGGAGCCCAAGACCCGCCTCACCGGGGTCGAGGTTGTGTTCACGAAACTCCACGCCGGGGGCAAGTTCGGGGGTGGCTCTTATACGGCGTCAGGTGGCCTGCATGGCGTGGGCGCCTCCGTCGTCAACGCCTTGTCCGAGCGCCTCGACGTCGAGGTCGACCGCGGTGGCAGGATCCACACGATGTCCTTCCGCAGGGGGGTTCCCGGCGTTTTCGCCGAGCCCGGACCGACCTCCGAGTTCACGCGCCAGTCAGGTCTCCAGGTGGCTGGCCGATGCTCCGCCAAGAAGACCGGAACCCGGGTGCGCTGGTGGGCTGACACCAAAATCTTCACAAAAGGCGCCGCTTACGACATCGACGAGTTGCGGGCCCGAATCCAGCAGACCACCTTCCTGGTCCCTGGGGTCACGATTCGGCTGCTTGACGAGCGGAATCCAGACCAGGTCATCGACGAGACCTTCCACCACAGTGGCGGCATCGTCGACTACGTCGACCATCTCACCGTGGGGGAACCGGTGACGCCAGTGGTCCGGCTGGCCGGCACCGAGACCTTCACCGAGACCGTCCCGGTCCTGGATGACGCGGGTCACATGAACCCACAGGACGTCGATCGCGAACTGACCGTCGACATCGCCTTGCGCTGGACCTCCGGCTACGACACGGTCGTGCGCTCGTTCGTCAACATCATCGCGACGCCCAAGGGCGGCACTCACATCGCCGGCTTCGAGCGGGCCCTGGTCAAGACACTGAACGAACGGCTGCGAGCCGCCAAAGTCATCAAGGCCAGTGAGGATGCCATCGTCAAGGATGACGTGCTGGAGGGCATGACAGCCGTTGTCACGGTGCGGTTGGCGGAACCTCAGTTCGAAGGACAGACCAAGGAGGTCCTGGGGACTCCCGCGGCCGCGAAGATCGTCGCCGGAGTCGTCAACACCGAGCTCGGCCGCTGGTTCGCGACTCCACCCCGCGGCGACAAGATCCCGGCGAAGAACGCCCTCGAGAAGGTCGCCAACGCGATGCGGACCCGCATTCAGGCGCGCCAGACCCGCGATCTGCAACGACGCAAAACCGCGCTGGAATCCTCCACGTTGCCCGCCAAACTGGTGGACTGCCGCAGCCGGGACGTTGCTGACAGCGAACTCTTCATCGTCGAGGGCGACAGTGCCCTCGGCACCGCCAAACTCGCTCGCAACAGTGAGTATCAAGCACTCCTTCCGATTCGCGGCAAGATCCTCAACGTCCAGAAAGCCTCCGTCGCGGACATGCTCAAGAACGCCGAATGCGCGGCCATCATCCAGGTCATCGGGGCGGGGTCGGGGCGCACATTCGACCCAGAGTCCGTGCGCTACGGCAAGATCATCATGATGAGTGACGCGGATGTCGACGGCGCCCACATCAGGTGCCTTCTGCTGACGCTCTTTTATCGCTACATGCGCCCGTTGATCGAGGCCGGTCGGGTGTACGCGGCCGTTCCTCCGCTGCACCGCATCGAGACCGTCGCTGCCGGCAAGCGAGGCGGCGAGGTGATCTACACGTACTCCGAAGCCGAAATGCGTCAGACCATGAAGGACCTCGACAAGAAGGGGATCCGGGTCAAGGACCCCGTCCAGCGCTACAAGGGTCTCGGCGAGATGGATGCCGCCCAATTGCGGGACACGACGATGTCGCGATCGAGTCGAACCCTGCGTCGAGTCGGGGTCGAGGACGCGGCAGCAGCTGAACATGTGTTCCACCTGCTGATGGGCAACGAGGTAGCGCCGCGCAAGGAGTTCCTCGTGACGTCGTCGCAGGATCTCGATCGGGAACGCATCGACGCATGACCCGGCTCCACGCTTAACCCGGTTGCGATACGGCCACGCCTGGGCGGCTCAGTCACGGCGCAGTGGCAGGATGGCTGCGCTCGCGGCCGGAATCGGGTGCCGCCGGCAAGGGCTCGGTGCTTGGCGAACAGGTATCCGCCCGAGCGGGAGTCGGATGTCCCCCTGGGGGAGCATGAGCCGCGAGCGGGAGCAAGGCGAGAAGGAGTTAGAGGAGTGTCGATGAGGTTCGGTTCCGTGGTCACCGTCGTCGTCGGTGCTGCACTGCTGGTCACTGGCTGCGGCCGCGAGGAGGGCACGGACGAGATCGGCCCGGTGGATCAGGTCACGCAGGCCACCGTGGTCGCTGCCGACCAGATCACCGCGATCCTGAACGGACCCGTGCCATCGGACTCCGCGGGCGCCGCGTCCTCCGAGCCCTCCGGATCCGATTCGCCGGAATCTGCCGTCGCCCCTTCGGGGACTGCAACCGAGTCCACTTCGAAAATCATCGCGCCCGCCGAGAACACGCGCGACACGTTGACTGTGTGGCTCATGCCGGAAGTGCCCGGTGCGGTCGTCGACCGCGTCAACAAACTGTTCCGCAAGGACTACCCCAAGGTCGATGTCAACGTCGAGCGACAGGACTGGGCCACGATCTCCCAGCTACTCCAAGAGCGACTGCCCGATCCCGAGACCACGCCCGACATCGTCGAAATCGCCAACGACACACCGGCAAGTCTCGGCGCCGAGGGATTGATCGCGGACCTGGACTCCGTTCGGACGAAACTGCGGCTTGCCGAATGGACCAAGGGTCTCCGCGAGTCCGTCGAGCTCGGCGATGAGCTGGTGGGCGTCCCGTTGTACGGGCAAGGTCGGGTTGTCGCCTACGACAAGGCAGCGTGGAAGGCGGCCGGGGTCGCCGAACCTCCCCGCACAATCAGCGAGATGGAAGCTTCGCTGGACAAGGTCCAGTCCGGCGGGGTTCAGCCGGACTACTCGGCCTTCTGGTTCCCGGGTCGATACTGGCAGGGCGCACTGCCGTGGATTTGGTCCGACGGCGGTGAGTTGGCTGTCCCCGACGGAGACTCGTGGCTGGGCGCAGTCGATTCCAGCGAATCCCAAGCCGGTCTGCTCAAATGGCAGACCCTCGTGCGCAAGTTCTCGCGGGCGCCCGCCGACTCCGACGAAACCTCAGCCAGCCAGGTGAAGGCACTCGACGACGGCCGGGCGGCCAGTGCCCTCATGCTGCCGTGGGAGGTTGATGCCCTCACCAAGGCCCACGGTGTGTTCGCGCTTCCGGGGGAGTCAGAGGGGGCTGTCGCTCCGCAGCTGCTGGAGGGTTCGGACCTGGCGGTCTCGAGTGCCAGCATCAGACAGGGCCTGGCAGTGGAGTGGCTGGCCCGGTTCCTCGATGACTCGGTGCAGCGGCAGTTGGCCCGCGACACCAAGACCATTCCGGCTCTGGCCAGTGCAGTGTCCGAGTTGAAGGGGGATCCGGTCGCCGAAATCCAGGCGAAACTCGCGTCCGTGGGTCGCACCACTCCGCCTGCGGCGCTGTGGCCGGCAGTTGAGCGGGAGCAGGTCCTGCCAGACATGCTTCAGGCGATCATGACGAAGCCCGGGGCCTCAGAGTCCCCATCGGCGTCGGTGTCGGGCGGTAGTCCCAGTGGGCCTGTGAGTCCTTCTCCCTCGGCGCCGTCAACCGGGCTGTCAGGGTTCCCGTCACCCAGTGGCGTTCCCACCGCGTCGGCCACCTTGCCGAGCGGCCCGCCGTCACTGTCCCCCTCAGAAATGGCGACAGGTTCCTTGCCGACGGATCTGCCGTAGTCGGGGCAAACTCGGTTGGTCTGGCGGGGTCTCTCCGGGCGTGTCTGGGGTGGAGATGTTTTGGGTTATGCGTCGATCGGGCGCAACTCACCCGTGAACACGTCGTAGATCGCGCCGCCCACCACCAAGTCTGATGGCAGGTAGGGCAGGGACTCGATGCGGGTGATGTCCTTGCGCAGGGAGGCGATCTGGTCTTCGACCACGGCGATGTCAAGGCTGCGTGTGTCCATTCCCGAGGCCTCCAGTAGCGCCTCATGGATCTGGTCCTCGGTGGCTGACGCCATCTTGCAGTTGGTGTGGGGCATGACGAGAACCCGGGTGACACCCAGCAAGTGAGTGGCGAGGACCAGTGTCCGCAGAACGTCGTCGGTGACGCGGGCACCGGCGTTTCGCAGGATCTTCACATCGCCGGGCTGCATTCCGACGATGGCGAGCGGGTTGATCCGCGAATCCATGCATGTGATGATCGCCAACCCACGGCGAGCGGTGCCGGTGAGTTCCTGTCCGCTGAACGTTGCGGCGTACTCGCGATTGGCGGCGAGGACGTCGGTGAAGGTGTCGGACGGGAACGGTTGGGTCATTGGGACTCTCCACTGGAATGGCCGGGGAACACCCCGAGTTCGGGACTGACAAGAGGCGCAGCGTTGTTGACGGCCAGGGCAGCTTCGCCGAAGCCGATCGAGAGCAGGGGGACCTTGCCCGGATAGACCGCGATATCGCCCGCTGCGAATACGCCCGGAAGATTGGTCCTCATCGTGGTGTCCACCCGGATGTGTCTCTTCTCGAGGTCAAGCCCCCAACCTGTCATGGGGCCGATGTTCGCGATGAAGCCCAGAGCAGCGACGAGTGTGTCGGCGGGCAGGACCCGGATCGACCCGTCGGTCTTGCTGGTGACCTCGACTTCGGTGATCCCGCCCTCACCACGCACCGCGGTCACCTCGCAGGGGGTCAACAGCGAGATTCCCATCTCGCGGGCCTTGTCCACCATGGTGCCGTGGGCGCGGAACTGGTCGCGACGGTGCACGACGCTCACGCTGCGCGCGATGGGGTGCAGCATGTGCGCCCAGTCCAGAGCCGAGTCGCCGCCGCCCACGATGACGATGTCCTTGCCCGCGTGTTCCTCAGGCTTGGGAATGAAGAAGACCAAGCCCTTGCCTTCCCACTCGCCGCCCGCGGGCAGCGGTCGCGGCTTGAAAGACCCGATTCCGCCCGTGATGATCGCGGCCTTGGCCGTGACCGTAGTACCGCTGGCGAGGGTCAGGGTGACTGGGCCGCCGTCGGGTGCGTCGATCTGCGTCGCCTGGTCGCCGAGCACATAGTGCGGATCGAACTGCTCCGCTTGCTTGGCCAGTTCCTCCACCAGGACCCTGCCGCGAACGCTGGGGAATCCGGCGACGTCGAAGATGTCCTTCTCGGGATACATCGCGGTGATCTGGCCGCCGATCTCTGGTAAGGCGTCGATGACCGCGGTGCTCCAGCCGCGGAAGCCTGCGTAGTACGCGGCGTAGAGGCCGGTGGGGCCGGCGCCGATGATGCCGACGTCGACGGTGATATCTGTCATACGAGAGTTTGTCACGTGAAGCTGACCGCCTCTGGTTCGTTGCCGGGTAACCACTTGATGCCGCAGCCAAGCGCGGGCCGGTGCGGCTGGGGCACCGGCTCACCGCGGAGGGTCGCGGAGATCGCGCTGCGGAGCAGATCACCGGTCAGCGGTTCATTGTTCTTGGGGCTGGAGGCGTCGAATGCACCTCGGTAGGCCAGGGTCCCTTCGGGCGAGTAGACGAAGAAGTCTGGCGTGCAGGCCGCTGCGAAGGCTCGAGCCGCGCTCTGGTCGAGGTCCTGCAGGTAGGGGAACCGCCAGTCCGCTCGTTGGGCCTGGTCCCTGAGCCCGGCCACGTCATCGTCCGGGTAGGCCGCGATGTCGTTGGAGGAGATCGCCACAAAACGCACAGGCACCTCGTCGAACTCCGCGACCAGCACACCGAGTGCGGCTTCGATGTGACGCACATAGGGGCAGTGATTGCAGCAGAACGCGACCACGAGTGAGTCGGTACCGCGGTATTCCGCGAGGTTGACGGAATGGCCGTCGAGATCCGTGAGGGTGACGTCGGGCAGGGGGGTTCCCAGCGTGATTCGACCAGATTGAACTGCCATGGTGGCGAGCCTACCGATCAGCCCCGCCACGTTCTGGCAGTGGTGTGTGCCGGCGCGACGTCCCACCGGGGGTGCGGCAACTTGGGCCAAAGGAAGAACATGGGGAGGCGTGATGCCTTCGCTACTGTTCACGGGATCGACTCGACGCGCGATGTCGGGAAGGTCATCGCGGCGTGCGGATGGAAACATCGCGGCGCCCGAAGGGCCGCGGGAAGGAGAAGCGTGATCACCCGGATCGCTCCCACCCCGAGTGGCTTCCTGCATGCGGGGAACGCGGTCAACTTTCTGCTCACCGACTGGCTGGCGCGCACGGAGCCCGGATCCACCCTTCATCTGCGCATCGACGACATGAATCTTGTCCGGGTGCCGCCGCGGTTCCTCGATGACATCTTCTGGGCGGTGGACTGGCTGGGGATCTCCGTGACTCACGGTCCCTCCGGGCCCGAGGAGTTCAGACAGAGCTACTCGCAGTTGCAGCGCGTCGACGAGTTCCGTCAAGAACTGGATCCGCTTCTGGCCGAGGACCTGGTCTTCGGCTGTCGCTGTTCCCGAGCCACGCTGCTGCACCGGGGTCCGGGTGTGGTCGATCCATGTCTGGGGCATGGTCTCGCGGCACGGCCAGGGGAATCGTCATTGCGCTTCCGCAGCGACCGATTCGACGCATCGGTCATCGCCGCGTCCGGCGTCCAGGTGACCGAGTTGGTCGATTCCATGGGGGACTTCATCGTATGGAGGCGGGATGACCTGCCGTCGTACCAGTTGGCCTCCGTGGTGCTCGACCGAGAACTGGCTGTCGACACTGTGGTTCGGGGTCGAGACCTCGCCGAATCGACCGCGGCGCAGTTGTCGTTGGCGGGACCATTGGGCGCCGATCGATTCACCGCGGCACGGTTTGTGCATCATGACCTGCTCACCGACGAAGCCGGCGCCAAGATGTCGAAGCGGGACGGAGCTGACGCGCTTCGGTCGATGGCTGCGACCGCAGGCGGTCGATCCCGCCTGTGGCGAGCAGCGCGCGCAGTAGGCGCCGCCGCTGGCATTGCGCCTCCCTGAGTCTGCGACTGGTGTGTTCGAGGGTTGTCGGAACCACGAGTCACACGACGGGCGGGCCGGTGGGTGGCTCCCATGCATGTGGTTCGGCGGCAAGGGGTTGCGTGCTGGGTGGCGGCTGAGTGGCGGTCGGGGAAACCGGTTCGGGTGGAGACGCTGCGGCCGTCGGGAGCGGCACGACCGCGCGAGCGGCCCTGATCCGTTCGACGGCGTTGTCAGCTGCTTGCTGATCCCCTACCCGCACCGCAACCGCCAGATCGGCCTGCGCTCGCTGCAGCGACGCCATCGCCCGTCTGGCAGGTCGGCCCCCCGCGCGTTTGGCTGCCGTGCGCGCGCGTTTGCGGCCCTTGCCTGTCGAGAGGCTCTGCTGCTCCGCCGGTGAACACAGCCAGTCGGGCACCCCGGACAGGCCTTCGCTGAAGAACGCGGCGTCGCGCCGCCGGGCGATACGCAGCCCCACGATCAGGATGCCGAAGGTGAACGCCCCTTTGACCAGCACCGATCCCAGGAAGCTGACCTGGTTGATCAGCAGTGGCGAGTTCCAGAACCAGTGCGCCGCATACGCACCGATGAACGCCAGAAGAGCGACACCGATCCGACGCAGCATGCTTCGGTCGGTCGCTGTGACCAGATACCCGATACCGAGTCCGACGATTCCGGTATACACGGCGTGCGAGAAAGGACCCGCGATCAGGCCTCGGATGACGAACATCTGAGCCAGCGGCGCCAGGCTGGGATCGTCCTCGATGGCGCTGGTGTTCATGGTGTAGCCGAAGTTCTCAATCACTTGGAAGCCCAACCCGACCACCGCTCCGCTGACGAAGCCATCCAGGGCAGTGCGGGGACGGCGGGGGCTTGCCATGAGGATCAACAACACGCCGAGCCCTTTGGCAAGTTCCTCGGTAGTGGGCCCGGCGATGGCCGCTCCCCAGTCCTGAGCTGCGACCACACCGCCTTGCACTGTGACCAGGTCGAAGATCGCGTCATTGGCCATCAGAGCCATTCCGCCCGCGATGAATCCGCCCCACAAGAAGGCGGCCACCAGTGAGATCCACGGCTCCCGCTCGAAGAAGTCGATACGACGGATGATGATGAGGAACGGGATCGTGTAAAGCGCCCACACCACTGCCGAAGACGCCGCCAGAAGCGGCGACACCTCCGATGACAGCAGCAGGTTCTCGAGGCTCACCAACAGCGGGACCAGGGAGATCACGATGCTGACGAACAAGATCCATCTGCGCGAACTGCCGGTCGTCAGCGGAGCCTTGGAGACAGTGCGGCGCGGCGCGGTAGCCGGAGCCGGGGCCGGGGCCATCATGACGCTCTCTTGATACGTACCGACGTGACCATCTCGGAAATCTCACTGAGCAACGCAGAAGATGCCACGGGGTCCCCGATCACGGGTACCAGCGCCGCGACCGAGCTGTCGCGGGACACGATGGCAGCGAGCATCCCGGCCTGACTCGTACCGGTCACCATGACCGCCACCCCCTGGTCACCGGTGGGAGTCTCGAATGCGACGGGTTCGTAGTCGGGCACGAGACTGCCGTCGAACTGCTCCAGCATCGCGTCCAGGTAAGCCTGCGGATCGGTACCCAGATCTGCCGGCACGGTGACGAGCGCGAGCACCACCCCTTCTTTGGCCAGCAACTGTTCCGTCGGCTGGTCAGGATCGGTATTCGCCAGAACTTCCCAGCCCGGCTGGGGCTGCAGGCTCACCCGCCCATCGGTGATCGCCCCGCTGGGGGTCGTCACCTCGGAGACCTGACCGGCCACTGCCGGCAGCGCGAAACAGAGCAGAACCGTGATGATCACACCCAACACGAGAACAACAGCCACGAACCGGCCGCTGAGGGTGTCTTCGGGGTCCGCCACAGAGACGGGATCAGGTTGCGTCACACAGACCGCCTCCGGACATCGGTGCCGGGGTCGGGACCGCCCGGGACGGACGTGTCCCGCAACCGAGACAGGGCGGCGCGGACATCGCCTGACGAAGCGCGGACCTCGACGATCTTCGTGCGGGATCGTACTCCCATCACGACCTCCACCTGTCGGGACCGAAGCCCCAATGCGTGCGCCACCGCGGCCGCCACGGCGCGGTTGGCAGCTCCCTCCACAGCCCGGGCGCTCACTTTGACCACGAGAACACGTTTGCCTGCGGCGTCGGTCCCGAGCGTCACCGACTCCCGGCGGCTGCCGGGCTTGGCGTGAACTGGCAGACGAACTGGCGAGTCAATCGAGTCAGCCACTCAGTCACCAGCCGGTCACAGCGATCTTGCCGATGGTCGTGCCCGCTTCGCTCTGACGGTGCGCATCGAGTAGGTGCGCGGCCGAAATGGGAGACAGTGTTTGCGTGACGGGGGAGACTACTGTTCCGTTCGCAGCAAGATCTGCGACCTTCCCGAGAATCCGTCCTTGCTCGGCCATGTCCTCGGTGGCGAAGAGGGACCTCGTGAACATGAACTCCCAGTGCAGCGCCAGGCTCTTGCGCTTCATCGCCGCCACGTCCAGTGGTCCTGGGTCGTCGATCACAGCGATCGCACCCTGAGGCTGGGCGATCTCGACCATGGACTCCCAGTGCTGTGCCGTGTGAGTCAGTGCGGCTTGCCATGTGACTGACTCGCACCCAACGTCGTGCAACTGCGGCAGCCACGGCTGCCGATGATCGATCACATGATGGGCACCGAGTCCGCTGACCCACATGCGGCTCTCGGGGCGGCCGGCCGTCGCGATCACGGTGAGTTTCGTGAGTCGGCGGGCGAACTGGATCAGCATTGACCCGACACCGCCGGGAGCCCCGATCACCAGCAAGTTGTGCCCGGCTCCGCCTCCAACCGGCACGCCCAGTCGGTCGAACAGCAACTCCCAGGCCGTGAGGCTGGTCAGGGGCAAGGCTGCGACTTGGGCATCCGACAGGCCGACCGGAGCGTGCGCCGCAATCCGATGATCGACAACGTGGAACTGGGAGTTGCACCCGGGTCGGTCGATGGCGCCTGCGTAGAAAACGCGGTCACCAGGCGAGAACCCCACCGCGTGATGTCCAGTCGACACCACCGTGCCGACAGCGTCCCATCCCAGCACCTGCCAGGCTCCCGGCTCTGGGCGTCGCGTGCGCCGGATCTTCGTGTCGACCGGATTGACTGCAACCGCATCGACCGAGACGAGGAGATCGGTAGGACCCGACTGAGGTTCCGGGAGTTCGAAGTCGATCAGTGCCTCGGGTCGATCGAGAGCCCCGGGTTGGGTGTAACCCACGGCTTTCATGCGGTCCTCCCGGGATCGGCAGCGGGTCCGACGAGAGTGATCAGGCCTGGCAGGCGTAGGGGTTGAAGGTGCAGAAGTTACCGACGGTGCCGCAGAACACCTCCATCGTCGGCCACGCCCGGCCGCCGGCCATGCTCTCCAGATCGGCGTCGGTCAACTGCGTGTCGGTGTCCAGATCGTCGGGGCTGAGCGGCACGCCGTGCTCGGCGGCGATCCTGAGGATGTCCTCGTTGGTCGTCGCTGTGCGTAGGGCCGCCATGAGCGTTTCATCGGTCTGCGCCTTGTCCAACAGTTCGTCGAGCGCGGCCATCGTCGAACCCTTCTTCGTCGTTGATGATCTCTGACCGTCGAGGATCAACTCACGGCGCAGGGCGACACCTTGTAGACCTTCTTGGGGATCTGACCCGTGTCACAGGCTTCAGTCAGCTTCTTGCCCTTGACGCGCTTCCAGGTGTCACCCGCAGTTCCGGTGAAGGCCTTGACCAGGTAGGCGGCATCTTCTTCGCCGGTGCTGTACGACCCTGCGCCCCAACGGAATCCGGACTTGTTTCCGCAGACCATTGTCTCGACCGTGCCGTCCTTGACAGCTTTGCCGATTGCCTTCTTGGTGCACGGTGGCTTACCAGCGGCCTGGGCAGGTCCCGAGATGAGCATGGGGGCGGCCAGAGCGCCGGCGAGGGGCAGCGTGATCGCCGCTCGTCGGATCAAGGTGCGGTTCGACACGTCGGTCTCCATCCGTGGTGGGGCGGGGCGATCCCGCGAGGACGACGCTACCCGTCCGGGGCAGAGGTTCCCCGGTGATCGGACCATTTCGTCCGCTCAATCAGAAACCGATCCCCAGGAACGGGCGTCCCAGGGGATCGGTCACCATACGCCTGTCCCACTCAGATGAAGGGACCCACTCAGATGAAGGGACCCACTCAGATGACGAGACCGGCTCAAATGCAGAGGCTCACTCAGATGAAGAGCAGTTGGGCCCCGTCGGTGAGTTCGATGAAGTCACTGGCGTTGATGATTCCCTCGATGTCATCGCGAAGGTCCGAGTCGGTCAGATTGTTCATGTCCGCTGACAGCCGACAGGCCCACAGGTGACCACCCGCGGCAACGATCTGGTCGAGGAACTCGGGCACCTCGGGAACCCCGAGATCGGCGATCTGTTTCTTGAGCATCTTGGTCGCCATTGCCGTCATCCCCGGCACGGGTGCCAGAGCCTGGGGCAAGTGAGTGTCGCGACCGGGCAGGTGCATCGCGGTGTTGCCGGCGGGCGAGAACTGCAGGTCGTTCATGCGGGACTTGGTGATCATGTCGAAGCCCCAGAAGGTGAAGAAGAGGTGAGTCTCGACCCCTTCGCCCAGCGCGGCATTGCCCAGGATCAGGGCCGGGTAGGCCATGTCCAGGTTGCCCTTGGAACAGATGATCGCGAGTTTGCGATCCGTGGCCTCGTCATCGCCGAAGTTCGGAACGATAGTCATGGGTTACTCCTTGATCCTCAGACGCAGCCGTGTGGTTTGGGAAGACCGGCGACATAGGCCATCTTCTTCGCCGGCTTCTTGGGGAACAGTTGGAACTGCTCCTTGGTGGGGAAACCTCCGACGGTCTGCACCCGGCGGGTGGTCGCCGTCTCGTTCTTCTCCTTGAAGTCCTCACGGAGCCAACGGATGAGTTCCCAGTGGCGGTCGGTCATGTCGACGCCGATATTGGCGGCGAGCTCCTTGCCGATGTCTTCGTTCCATTCGTCGTATTCGGTGAGGAAACCCTCGTCGTTGATCTGGACCTCTTGGCCCGCGATGGTGGCGGTGGGCATCTCATTTCCTTTCTATGGGGGTGGATCCCGACGGGAGGTGTTCCTCGCCGACGGTGTGCAGCATGGACAGGACTCGGGCCAGTCCGCGCCTGGTCTGGGGGTCTCGCATGGATTTCACCAATGCGAACATCGAAGGGGGTTCCAGATGGGTGTCCTCACCGTCCTGAACGGTGATGGCAGTGCGCTGGAGCAGAGCCATCACTTCGGGTTGGGTGAGTTCCTTCATCGCGTTGAGGATCGTCACGATGTTGTCACCCAGAGCCGCGACATCGTCCTCCGAGAACTCGGTGACCACTCGGTCTGCGATCAGTCCACCCTGGCGGGCAAAGGCGAAGTACCCCTTGTCGTCGGCGACCTCCAGAACCTCCGTGAGGCGACCCATCCCGGCACCACTCAAAGAATTCAGCGTGTGGAGGAGTTCGGACATGCTGTCCAACTGCGCCATCAGCATCTCCAGACGCGGCAGACTGCGAGCTGCCGTGCGGGCGAATCGAGCGAGATCTTCGGCGGTGACGTCGGCACTCAGGTCCTCGAGTTCGCGGGTGGCGACGTCCATGGCGCCCCGTGACACGGGGACGAGGGTGTCCGCCATCTCCGACCACTTCTCGCGGGCCTCTCGCTGGGCCATCAGTTCCTCGGCGATGAAGTCCATCTGCATGCTCATGCGGTCGACCCGATCGGCCAGTTCGACCACGGTGGGATCGGTGGTCATCACAGGTCCTCCGTGTCCTTGCCTGCCATGGACATGAGAGCCGGAAGGGGCAGTTCCTTGCCGGGAAGCAAGATGTTCCAGTACATCCACCGGAACATCACCTTGCCCCAGTGATTCATCTCGGTCTCCTTGAGCAGGGAGAACGGTCCGATGCCGGGCAGTGGGTACTTGCCCGGGAGCGGTTGCGTTTCGTAGTTGAAGTCGATCAGCAGTCCCTTGCCGTGCCCGGTCTCGATGAAGCAGTTGGCGTGCCCATCGAAGAACTCTGTCATCTTGAGGCCCTGGATGTGGTTGAGGAAGTTGGCGGGGAACAGGTCCATGGCGAAGTGGGCCACGGAACCGGCTTTCGACGCCGGGATGTCGGAGGCATCGCCGACGGCGAAGATGTTGTCATATGCCTTGGACAGCAACGTGTACTGATCGACCGGGACGAAGTTGAGGTCGTCGCCCAGGCCGGACCGGGCGATGAAGTCCGCACCCATGTTCAGCGGGATCGTCACCAGCAGGTCGAAGGGAACCTCACGCTCATCGAACGAGACGATCTTCTTGCCCTCGGCGTCCACCGATTCGATCATGAAGTCGGGTTCGAGGTGGACGTTGCGCGTGTCCAGCATGTCGCCGAGGTACTTCGATGCCACGGGTTTGGTGAAGGCGCCCTCGAGTGGCGTGACGTAGGTGATGTCGACCTTGTCGCGAAGTCCCTGCTCCTCGAAGAATGCATCGGCCAGGAACGTGAACTCCAGCGGAGCCACGGGGCACTTGATGGGCATCTCCGTGACGTGGACGACGAGACGACCTCCCTCCCAGGTGCGCAACTTGTCGGCGAGCCGCGTGGCGCCCTCGTACGTGTAGAACTCGTGCACGTCGCCGCCCATATCGTCGTCCATGCCGGGGGTCTGGTCGGGTCGGGGAGTGGCGCCACTGGCGATGATCAGGTAGTCGTAGGGGAACTCCCGTCCATCAGTGAGAAGAACCTTGTTGTCGTCGGGCAGGACCTTGTCGATCTCGCCCTCGACCAGGTCGACACCGGACGGGATGAACCGCTTGGTGGGCTTGACCACCTCGTCGGGTCGGTAGATACCGAACGGGATGAACAGGTAGCCAGGCTGATAGAAGTGCGTCTGGTGCTGGTCGATGACCGTGATGTTCCACTCGTCGCGCGGCAGTTGCGGACGCAGTTTGTTGACCGCCATGGTTCCGGCGGTACCGGCGCCTAGGACGAGCAGCCTCTTCATGGTTTCTCCTTCTCGGGGGCGCCGTCGGTCGGCACCGTTCTTGTCAGTGATGCGGCGATCTTCGGCAGCGCCGCCAGGACACGATCACGTTCAGCCGGGTCGAGTTCGAACAGCCCGTCGTGGGAGGTGTTCGGTGGCTCGATGCCGCCGGCAAGGACCATTCCGACGAGCGAGTTGCCGGAGCGGATGAACGAGCGGGCGCATTCGAAACCGAGGGCGCTGGGCTGGAACCGAGGTTGCAGATCGTCCAGGTCGGCCAGTTGGCGCCACTCCGTGAGGCACGAGTTCATGACGTCGGGGTCGTCGCGGTGCTCTCGGAACCACGGACACGGGTTGGCGATATCGGTCACGGGACGCCCGGACATGTCGGTGACGACCATCATGACCCCGAGCAGATCAGCGGCGACGTCGATGGCCGACTGGGCCGCTGCGGGGTCCGGTGCTGCTGGGGATGTCTCGGTACGTCCACCGTCGGACAACAATGCGCTGATCTGAGCAGCGGGGAAGCGCCACTGGGAGCCGACCCGGATGGAGGGCAGCCGACCGTCTTCGGCCATGCGGTAGACCGTGGAGCGATCGATGTGCAGCATCTCCTGTACCTCACGGGCGGTGAGCAGTTCGCGGACCGCGGCGCCGAGTCCGCCGACCCGGGTCTCGTGCGACATCTGCATACTGTGCAGCGTATGCATATCCTGCAGACGCCGATAGGGTCGAAAGTCCCGTCATCGCGGGCGGTGTCCGCCTCGCGGGCACGCCACGATCCGCCGTCGCGTTGGCTGCGGGACGTACGATCGGGAAAATTGATCGGAGTTCGCCGTGGAACCAGTGACAGGTGAGCAGTTCGTCGCCCTAGAGGAGTCCCGGGGGGCGCACAACTACCATCCGCTGCCCGTCGTGATCTCCGAGGGCGAGGGCGCCTGGGTCACCGATGTGGACGGTCGCCGCTACCTCGACTTCCTGTCCGCCTACTCGGCCCTGAACTTCGGTCACCGCCATCCTGCATTGGTGGCTGCTGCGCACCGCCAACTCGACCAACTCACGTTGACCAGTCGGGCGGTCCACAACGACCAGATGGGGCCGTTCTGCGCCGAACTCGCCGATCTCATCGGCCAGGACCGGGTACTGCCCATGAACTCGGGCGCCGAAGCGGTCGAGACAGCCATCAAACTCGCTCGGGCCTGGGGTTATCGGGTCAAGGGGGTCCCGCACGACCGGGCGACGATCGTCGTTGCCCACAACAACTTCCACGGTCGAACCACGACGATCATCTCGTTCAGTGGCGACCCGGACGCGCGCAACGACTTCGGGCCCTACACTCCCGGTTTCGTCGCGGTCGATCACGGCGACATCGACGGCCTCCGGCAGGCTTTGCAGAACCCCGACATCGTGGCGTTTCTCGTGGAGCCCGTCCAAGGCGAGGCCGGCATCATCATTCCCCCTGAGGGCTATCTGCGCGCCGCCGCCGACGCCTGCGCCGAGGCCGGGGTGCTGTTCATCGCGGACGAGATCCAATCGGGATTGGCGCGCACGGGGACCACGTTGGCCGTGGACCACGAGAATGTCCGGCCCGATCTGGTGCTGCTGGGCAAGGCCCTGGGCGGCGGCATCCTGCCCGTGTCGGCAGTTGTGGGGCGGGGAGACGTCCTCGAAGTCCTGCGCCCCGGGGAACACGGCTCGACCTTCGGCGGTAACCCCCTCGCCCTTGCAGTGGGCCGCGCGGCCATCGCCTTGTTGCGCACCGGCGGGATGCAGGCTCGCTCGACCGAACTCGGAACTCACATGAATGCGCGCCTGACAGCAGAAGCCCCCTCGTCGGTCAAAGAGGTGCGCGGGATCGGCTTGTGGGCGGGGGTCGAGGTCCACCCTCAGTACGCTCCGGTGCGGCCCGCGGCTTTGCAGGCATTGGCCGAAGGCGTCATCGTCAAGGACACCCACGCCACCACCCTGCGCCTGGCGCCACCCATCGTGATCGACAAACCCGACCTCGACCGCGGTCTGGACGTGATTCTGGCGGCGTTGCACGACCAGGCGCAGGCCTGACCCATAAGCCCGAGCTGTCGACCTACCCCGCGACTGGACCGCTGACCGCTGCGATGTGCGCGCTGAGAGGTCGGCCGGTGCCGTCGCGGCGAGGGTCGGGATCTGGCAGGTCCAAGGGAACGCCAGAACCCGACGATGCCCGCGCCGGCACCGGGCCGCACCACGCGAGTTGCAGGCGATCTTCCCCGGTGCGGAACTTGTGGCAGCGAACTCCGCCTGTGGCTCGCCCCTTGGTCGGGTAGGCAGCGGCGGGCGTTGACTTGCCGGTGCCGGCGGTCGTGCCCGGCAATGAGTCCGACGAGCCGGCAACAGTCACGACCACCGACTCGGCAGATGGGTCGATGACACCGAAGAACACGACCTCGTCGGATGCCGCGAGTTTGATCCCGGCCATGCCAGCTGCGGCGCGACCCTGCGGCCGAACCGCTTTGGCGGGGAAGCGCAGCAGCTGCCCGCCGGCAGTGATGAGCACCAGATGTCGGCTGTCATCGGCGGCTGGGCTTGCTCCCACGACACGGTCACCATCGGCGAGTTTGATGAGGTCGAACTCAAGTTTGGAGGGAACGTCCTCGATCGTGATCCTTTTGACGTTGCCGCGAGCCGTTCCGATGGCGATGGTCGCGGTCAACCCGACCACCGCGACCACTGAGGTCTTGCGGGGCATGTCCACGAGGGCCCCAACTGGAGCGCCACCGGACAGAATCGGCGCGCTACTGGTATCCGCGAGGGCCGGAAGTTCGAGGACCGAGATCTTGCGCACCACCCCGTCCGAACACAACAATCCGACCTGGCCCCGGGTTGTGGCCCGTGTGGCGGACACGATGCAGTCGTGTTTGCCGCGCGGGCCGTCGGGAGCAGGGATCTCGGCTGTGGACGTCCGTGCGAGAAGTCCGGTGTTGGACATCAGCACCCAGCAGGGCTCGTCGGGAACCTCGAGGGGGGCATCCGCGACCGCGGCGTGCTCGGCCCCGTCGGACTCCAGCAGGATGGTGCGGCGCGGGTCCCCGTGGCGTTTGGCGACGTCGGCGAGTTCGTCGGACACGACCCGTTTCAGCTCGTCGGGATCCTGCAGGATCCGGTTCAACTCCTCGATGGTCCGCCGGAGTTCGTCGGATTCGGTCTCCAACTCGATTCGGGAGAACTTCGTGAGCCGCCGCAGCGGCATCTCGAGGATGTAGTTGGTCTGGGTCTCGGTGAGCTCGAAGGCCGCCATCAGGCGATGGCGGGCCATCGCGGTGTCGTCGCTGCCGCGAATGATCGCGATGACTTCGTCGATGTCGAGGATCGCAATCAACAAACCCTCGACCAGGTGCAGTCGGTCGCTGGCCCGTCCGCGGCGGTACTCCGATCTGCGGCGCACGACTTCGATCCGATGGTCGACATAGACCTGGAGCAGCTGCTTCAGCCCCAGTGTCTGAGGTCGGCCGTCGACCAGTGCGACGTTGTTGATCGAGAACTGCTCTTCGAGTGGAGTCAGCTTGTGCAACTGCGCCAAGACCGCGTGAGGGTTGAACCCGGATTTGATCTCGATGACCAGTCGCAGCCCATGCTCGGCGTCGGTGAGGTCGGTCAGGTTGCTGATCCCGGTGAGCTTCTTGGCGACTACCAGTTCCTTGATGCGCTCGATGACCCGCTCTGGCCCCACCGAGTACGGAAGCGATGTCACCACGATGCCCTGGCGCCGGGGTGTCACTTGTTCGATGCGGGTCGTGGCGCGCATCCGGAAGGACCCCTTGCCCGTTTCATAGGCCTGCTTGATGCCGTCGAGGCCGACGATCATGCCGCCCGTGGGCAGGTCCGGACCAGGGATGAAGCGGGTGAGGCTCGCGGTCGTGGAGTTCGGATGTTTGAGCAGATGTCGGGCGGCCGCGACCACTTCGACGAGGTTGTGCGGAGCCATGTTGGTGGCCATCCCGACGGCGATACCGGAGGCGCCGTTGACCAGCAGGTTCGGTATGGCCGCCGGGAGCACTGATGGCTCGAGTTCCCGACCGTCGTAGTTGGCCGTGAAATCGACGGTGTCCTCGTCGATGGACACCGTCATGTCCAGTGCGGGGTGATCCAGCCGGCACTCCGTGTAACGCATCGCAGCGGGACCGTCGTCGGGGGAGCCGAAGTTGCCGTGACCGTCGATCATCGGCAGCCGCAGACTGAACGGCTGCGCCATGCGCACGAGGGCGTCGTAGATCGCGCCGTCGCCGTGGGGGTGGAGTCGACCCATCACTTCGCCCACGACCCGTGCGCTCTTGACGTGACCGCGGTCCGGGCGCAGACCCATCTGCGACATCTGGAACAGGATTCGGCGTTGCACAGGCTTGAGGCCGTCGCGGGCGTCGGGCAAGGCCCGCGAATAGATCACCGAATAGGCGTATTCGAGGAAAGAGCCCTGCATCTCGGCGGTGACGTCGACGTCGACGATGGTCTCGTGCGTGGGACCGCTCCTGGAGCCAGAACGAGCCATGCGAATCCTCCTGTGGTGACGTCCTAGGGTAGGCGGCGGGTGGGGCCGGCCCCGACATACGGTGCGCCCTCCCGATAGCGTGTCGGAGTGTCCGATGACGATCCGGCAGGCGCTGCACCAGAAGTGGCACCGAAGATCGAGTATCCCCACCACTGGGAAGCTGACGCGGTCTTGCGGGACGGCAGCGTCGTTCACCTGCGCCCCATATCGCCGGAGGATGCCGACCGGTTGCGAGTCTTCCATTCGCAGTTGTCGCCCGAGACCATCTACTACCGCTTCTTCGCGCCCTACCCCGAGCTCACCGACAAGGATGTGCGTCGATTCACGCAGGTCGATCACGCGTCGCGGGTCGCCCTCGTCGCCACGGTGGCGGGGGAGATCGTCGGGGTTGGTCGCTATGACAAGGTCAGCGCGACCGACGCCGAGATCGCTTTCACGGTCCGCGACGACTACCAGGGCCGCGGGCTGGGATCGGTCCTTCTGGAGCATCTGGCGGTGGCGGCCCGCGAACGCGGGATCCGGCGGTTCGTCGCCGAGGTCCTGCCGCAGAACCGCCGCATGACCGCGACGTTCTCCCACGCGGGATACAAGGTCGCGCAGGAGCTCGCTGATGGCGTCGTGAAGTTGGCTTTCGAGGTGGAGGCGACCAAGAGCGTGCGAGCTGTCATGCAGGCTCGCGAGCAACGCTCGGAGGCGCGTTCGGTCGAGCGGTTCATGGATCCCCGATCCGTGGCCGTCGTGGGGGCCTCTCGGCGCACCGAATCACTGGGCAACCTGGTGCTGCGGAATCTGCGTGAGGGCGGGTTCGAGGGGCGGCTGTTCCCCATCCACCCCGAAGCGAGCATGGTCGCCGGGTTGCCGGCCTACAAGACCGTCGGCGACGCTCCCGGTCCGGTCGACATGGTTCTCGTGGTGGTACCGGTCGACCGGGTTCCCGATGTAGTTGCCGACAGCGGGGCGGCGGGCGCCCATGCCCTCGTGGTGATCTCCGCCGGGTTCTCCGATGCCGGCCCGTCGGGAGCCGAGAAGGAACGCGAGCTGGTGGCCTCCATCCGGGAGCACGGCATGCGGCTCATCGGTCCGAACGCTCTCGGGATCATCAACACCGACCCAAGAGTCAACCTCAGAGCGGCGGTCCCGGTGCATGTCCCGCCGCGCGGTCGCGTGGCCCTGTACTGCCAGTCGGCGCCGCTGTCCGTCGCAGCCCTCGATCGGCTGGCCCTGCGTCGGCTGGGTATCTCCACATTCGTGTCTGTGGGAAACCGGGCCGATGTGGCCGGACATGAGCTGTTGCAGTACTGGCGGGAGGATCCCAGCACCGCGATCGTCCTGTTGTACGTCGAGAGCCTCGCGAATCCCAGCAAATTCATCCGGATCGCTCGCTCGGTCACGCGGCACAAGCCGATCGTGGTCGTCCGCTCCGGCCGGACCAGTCAGTCGTTCCCCCTCGGGGCGCGACCTCGGCGTACCGGCATCCCCGCCCGCGGTGTCGATCAACTGATCGCCAATGCCGGGATCATCGAGACCAACAGTCTGGGCCAGTTGATCGGGGTCGGCTCGATCCTGGCCTGCCAGCCCTTGCCGACCGGTCGGCGTGTCGCGGTCATCGGGGACACGCATGATCTGGCCGTCTTGGCCGCGGATACGTGCGCGACGGCAGGTCTGGACGTGGTGGCGCAGCCGATCGTGCACGGTGAGTCGCTCGAAAGGGCGTTGGAGAGCGAACTCGAAGGCATCCTCGAGCAAGGAACCGCGGACGCCATCTTGGTGGTCCACGTCCCGCCGGCACGGTCGGACGATCGCGAGGTCCGGCGCGCGATGCTCCGCGTGTCCGCCAACTCGACGGTCCCGGTCGTCGGGGTCCTGCACGCCGAGGACGGAATCAGCTCATTGATCGCTGCCCGCGACAAGGACGGTTCCGCCGGGCATGGTTCGGTCCCCTATTTCGGCACCGTGGAGGAAGCCGTGCAGGGCCTCAAACTGGTGTCCGACTACGCCGAATGGCGTCGTCGTCCCGCCGGTGACGTCCCTGAGCACCCCGACATCGACGATGAGGGGGCCCGCGCGATCGTCGCCGATGTTCTCGTCGGCTCGGCGTCCGACGAGCGGCGCACCGTACCGCTGGTCGGCACCAGGCTGACCGCTCTGCTCGCGTGCTACGGGATCGAACTGTGGCCGCAATATCCGGCGCCCACCGAGGACCAGGCGGTCGCGGCCGCCGACGAGGCCGGCTGGCCCGTCGTGTTGAAGAGTATCGACCCCCGCATGCTGCGCCGATCGGTATTCGCCGGGGTCCGGCTCAACCTCGAGAACGAGGCGGCGTTGCGGGCTGCGTACCTGTCGATGGCAGCGTCCCTGGACGCGGAGGCGCGCAGCCAACTGGTCGTGCAACGAATGGCAGCGCCGGGGGTGCACGTGATGTTGCGCACGCAGGAAGATCCCCTCTTCGGGCCCGTCGTGTCCTTCGGGCTGGGGGGTGCCATCCCCGAGTTGTTGGAGGACCGCGCCTACCAGGTGCCCCCCATCAGTGACAGTGACGCCTCTCGACTGGTGCGTGGGACGGGTGCGTCGAGCATCCTGTTCGGCTACGGCGGAACGGTTCCCGTCGACGTGGCCGCACTCGAGGATCTGATGACTCGCCTGGGCCGGATGAGCGACGAAGTACCCCAGGTCGCCCAGTTGGACCTGAACCCGGTGATTGTCGCGGAGTCGGGGCTGGCCGTCCTGTCCGCCTCCGCGTGGCTACGGATTCCGGATGCACGCGGTGACTCCGAAGCCCGGCGGCTCGTGGACCCGTGAGTCCCGGGTCCGGACATCTCGACGGAAATGGCGGATACTGACGAGATGAGCACATCCGGGGTTCGCGAGTTGCTGCGTCAGGACATCGAGAGGTCCGGCTACTACCCGGCACTCGTGGACGATTCCTTGTCGACGGCATTGGGGTCGGAGGATCTCGTGGACTTCGTGGTCCACCACGAGGCAACGTTCGATCGTGACGAACTGCGCCGCCACGCGACCGTCCTGGCGCTCACCGCCACGCGGCTGATCATGCAACACACCGACGAGCACCCCGCCGATGACAGTTATCCGACTCCGTATGCCACATCGGTCACCGAAGCCGTCACATTGCAGGCCGTGGACTCGGTCGTGGTCACCAGAGTGGTGCCTCAACCCGAGAACTATCGTCCCGACGGGCGCCCCGCGGAGTTGGTGCTGACCGTGGGCTGGGGAGCCGTGCAGCGCATCGAACTGGAACCCGCGACGTGTGGAGATCCGCAATGCGAAGCCGACCACGGCTACAGCGGCACGTCCACCAGTGACGATCTGGCACTGCGCTTCTCGGCTGCAGCAGACGGTGAGGATGTCGTTGCGCGCGCCTTGTCGTTCGCCGAGTCGCTGTCGCGCGCCACCGGAGCGGCCCGTTCGTGAGCACCGCCCTGGTGCTTCCCCGCTACGGCGAAGCGAGCATCGCCGACGTCGTCGGGTCCGTGTGTGACGGGCTGGCCGTCCCAGGTGCCTGGGATGTGCTGGGCCTGGGTCCGGCGCACCGGGTCGTCGTCGTGGTTATCGACGGCTTGGGGCACCATCAGTTGGCGGAACATTCCGATCTTGCACCCGTGCTCTCAGCCGGCCAACGAACGTTTCTGACCAGTTGTGTTCCGTCGACCACCCCTGCCGCCTTGACGTCGATCGGTACGGGCCGGGGTCCAGGAAGCCACGGTCTGGTCGGGGCCGCGTTCCTGCTCCCCGAGACCGGTCGGATCCTGGCCCCGCTGGGGTGGGGGAGTGAACCCGAGCCCAGGATGGTGCAGCCGGAGTCCACGTGGTGGGAGCGCGCGCATCGTGCCGGTGTCGACGTGACCGTGGTGGGTCCCCGGGCCTACCTCGGCAGCGGCTTGACCACCGCGGCGCTGCGTGGGGGCGCCCATGTGGGTGCTGACGGTCCTGGCGAAAGGGTGGCCGAAATCGCGCAGGCGGCGCGTCGGGGGGACAGGTCCTTGGTCTACGGCTATTGGGAGTACCTGGACCGAGCCGCGCACATGCACGGGGTGGCCTCACGTCAATACCGGGCGGAACTGGTGGCTGTCGATCGTTGGGTGGCCCAGATCGCCGACGAGTTGCCGCCCGGAACCCGCCTCGTCATCACGTCCGATCATGGCGTCGTCGACTGTCCGCGCATGATCGACCTCGATTCCCTGCACCTGTGGGACGACGTCGACAAGGCGGCCGGTGAGCCCCGGTTCCGCCATGTGTACACCCGTCACGGTGAGCGCGTCGCCGCCCGTTGGCAGGCGGAGCTGGGCGATGCGGCTGTGGTGATGACGCGCGAGCGGGCCTGCGACGCGGGATGGTTCGGTCCTGTCGAACCCGACGTCCGCGGACGGATAGGTGACGTGGTAGCCGCCGCCACGGGGACCGTGCGGTTGGGGCTGCCCAGTCGTGACGCCGCCGTTTCAGGGCTGCTCGGGCAACACGGCTCGCTTACCCCCGCTGAGATGGACGTACCACTGGTGGTGCTGGAGTCGTAGTGGATCCAGACGTTGCCGGGTCGATCCGCACCGGCGGGGTCAGCGGTCCTCGTCGCCCGGGGAACCGAACAGGACCTCGTCCCACCGTGGGCGTTCTGCTTCAGTCTCGCGAGGGCTGGGTTGCGGATCGGGCGGGGGAGCCGGTGTCGGGGTGGCAGTCGGGCGTGAGAGGCCCTGTGCCCGCCCCGCCGGATGGTTACCCATGTAGGCCGGGTTAGGGCGCTGGGATTCGGGGGCGTCGTCGTCGACGACTGTCATCAGCCGCGGCCGGGGCTCGGTGTCCGGCAGGCCCTGCTCGATGAACCAGCGGGCTTCGTCGTCTTCGGCTGACAGGGAACTGGCTTCGGCGTCGAAGGACCAGGTCGCCACCCGGTCGCCCTTGCCGGCCGGGTAGGCGAGCAGCACCGTCCACAAGCCGTCATCACGACGCCAGGAGTCCCACCGGATGCTGTCCTCGTCGATGCCTCGCTCCGCCAGGCGACGGAGGACGACATCACCCAGCGCGGGATCGTCCTCGGCGCGCCCCACAGCACAGGCCTGCGCCTTCTCGGCGATCCACCCTCGCTCTTGCAGGATGGGAGCGGCGAAGGCCTCGACTCGGTCGACATTCCAGCCGGAGAAGTCGGCGACCTCGGTTGGGGTGGCGCCGGCCCGCAGCCGTGCCTGAATGTCGCGGGCCGTCACTGGCGCATCGGAGACGTCCATGTGGGTGCGGCCACCGCGGGTGGCGGAACGCAGGCGTTCGTCGATGGGCAGGCGGTAGCGGTTGCCGTCACCTGCGGACAGGATCAGCGCAGAGCCGTCATCCGACAGCCCGACGAAGGTCAGATTCTGCATCGCTCCCCTTGTTGCTCCCGATAAGGGTACGCGGAGTGACCGGAGCCTCCCGCCCGGGCGGCTCCGGGGTGTCGGACCAGCCTCACGGTGACGCCAGTTGTCGTGCCAGGATCCCGTGGGTGGCTCCTGCGAGGATCACGGTGGCCGCCCCGCACCCCGCCATGACCAAGTAGCCGCTGCTCGCGCCGAATCGGTCGATCAGGGCGCCCGACAGGGGTGATCCGACGGCGAGCCCGACGGCAAGACCTGACGTATTGACTGTCAGCGCCTCCGTCAGTCGTGCCGCGGGGACGAGTCTCTCCACAGCGGCGATCGCGAGAATCAGGACCGGGGAAACGGACAGGCCCGACAGGAACGCCGCCGCCATCAACAGGGGCAAGGAGCCCACGAACGGCAGGGGTGCCGTGACGAGAGCCAGCACAGCCGTCGCGATCAGCAACTGGCGAGCCACTGACCGGGTATGTGGCCGCGCGCCGTAGACCAGCCCGGAGATCAGGCTTCCGACTGCGTACAACGCCAGGACCAACCCGGTCAGTTCCTCATGACCGAGAGTTTTCGTGAATGCCACGGTCGTGACTTCGAATGCTCCGAACACTCCTCCCAACAGGAGCATCAGGGCCGTCACCACCACCAGGCCCGCGCCGAGCATCGCCGGGTGGCTCCCCCCGGCCTCTGGGAATCGGACCGGTGGTTGGGTGGCCCGCTGGGTCGCGAGCCACCAGGCGCCGGTAGCCAACAGAATGCCGCACAGAATCAGGCCGGCGACTTCGCTGACGGACAGGGCAACAATGGTGACCAGCGGCGGCCCCACGATGAAGACCAACTCGTCGACCACCGCCTCCAGAGCAAAGGCCGAGCGCAGGCTCCGCTCCTCGCGGATCGAGGCTGCCCAGCGGGCCCGGACCAGGGATCCCACATTGGGCGCGACTGCGCCGGCCCCGACCAGGGTCGCGAACTGCAGGGGGATCGGCGCCGATTGCCACACGGCCCACGTGAAGAGCAGAAGGAAGGCGACCTCCGCCGTGGCCAGGATCGGAACGACGCGGTCTTGCCCCCGTCGGTCGATCCAACGGGCACCGAGCGGACCGACGAACGCCGCGGCCAAGGCGAACGAGGCGGACATCCCACCGGCGAGCGCGTAGTTGCCCCCGCTGGCCGTCACCAACAGGACCACTCCGAGGGTGATCATCGAGATCGGCAGTCGACCGACGAATCCCGCCGCCACGAACTGAAGGGCCCCCGGGCGACGCAGCAGATCCGTGTACGTGCCGACCACCCACCGACGCTACCGCTCGGAACCGATCCCACTTTCGGTCGGCTCCCCTGCATGGGCCGCCCGCACGTCGCCGGCCCCACGCCACATCGCGGCCACACCGATCCAGGCCAAGCCCACACCCACAGATGCGGGCTACCGTGAACCTGTGCGCTTCGATGACGTAGATGCCTTGGTGGTCATGTCGTTCGGGGGACCCGAGTCCATGGCCGAGGTCATGCCGTTCCTGCGGCACGTGGTGGCCGGACGCGACGTGCCAGACGAACGCCTGGCCGCCGTCGCCGAGCAGTACCACGCCTTCAATGGGGTGTCGCCGCTGAACGGTCACAACCGCGACCTCGTATCCCGGCTGCGCGAACAGGCACCACGGCAATGGCGCGGGCAGAAGGTCTACCTCGCGAACCGCAACAGTCATCCGTTCCCACAGGACAGCTTCGCGATGATGGCCGAGGCGGGAGTGCAGACTGTCGCGGCGTTCATCACCAGCGCCTTCTCGTCGTATTCCGGTTGCCGCCAATACCGACAGAACCTGACGGTCGGAGCCGACTACGCGGGGATCGACGTCAAGGTCCTCCCGCGCTTCTATGACCATCCGATCCTGCGGGACATCTGGGTCGACCGCGTTGTCGCTGCTCAGCCCGGACCGGGGACCCGCGTGGTCTTCGTCACCCACTCGCTGCCCGTGGCCCAGGCCCGCGGCGCGGTCCCGGGCATCACCGGGTATCTGGCCCAACACGAGGCTTTGGCGGCAGAGATTGCCGAGCGGGCGGGGGACAGGATGGCTCAGCCGCTCGACTGGACCCTGGCATTCCAGTCTCGCTCGGGTCCGCCGCACCAACCGTGGCTGGAACCGGACATCTCGCCCACCATCGAGTCCGCCGCCGACGACGGTGTGAGCCGCGTCGTCGTCGCCCCCATCGGGTTCTGTGCCGACAACCTCGAAATACGTTGGGACCTGGACACGGTCGCCGCCGCGACGGCTGCTGATCGGGGCATCGAGATGCAGCGATTGGACCCACCGCAGTCCGAAGGGCGGTTCACCGATCTGGTGTGGGACCTGTTCGCCGTCGGCGACGGGTTCTCGTGTCAGGTTGGCTGTTGCCCCGACCCCCACGGTGGCGGTCCTGCGGTGGGGGAGCGGTGACTGATCGCCCCGGCGAACCCACTGAACTCGCCGAACTCGCCCTCGACATCGCCCGCGAGGCCGGTTCGTTCCTTCTCCCGGGCGCGGGAGCCGTCGAGGCTCTCGCGACCAAGTCGTCACCGCATGACTTGGTCACGGCAATGGACCGGGACTCGGAGGACCTGGTGCGTCGCCGCATCCAAGAGGCCCGCCCGGACGACCAGGTCGTCGGGGAGGAGCAAGGAACCCGCGGAGCCGCGAGTTCGGTGCGATGGATCGTGGACCCGCTCGACGGGACAGTCAACTACTTCTACGGGCAACCGTCGTGGGCCGTGTCGATCGGAGTGGAGATCGATGGATTCATGGCGGCTGGGGCAGTGGTCGCCCCCGCATTGGGGGAGGAGTACCTCGGGATCGCGGGTTCGGGCAGTTGGACCATCGAGCAGGGCGTCCGTCGTCCCTTGCGGGTGTCGGAGATTCCCGACCTCGCCGATGCCGTCGTATCGACGGGGTTCGGATATGTGCGCGCACGTCGTGAGCAGCAGGCGGGCATCGTCGCGGCGTTGCTGCCCCAGGTCCGTGACATCCGTCGTGTCGGCGCCGCGGCCGTCGACCTGTGCTGGGTCGCCCGAGGTCGGATCGATGCTCACTACGAACGAGGCCTGCAGGACTGGGACCGAGCGGCTGGGAGTGTGATCGCGGCCGAAGCGGGGGCCGTCGTGGCTGGATTGCGGGGGACTCCCGCGTCCGCGGATCTGCTGATCGCCGCGAATCCGCAGCTGTACCGCCAACTGGATACGGCGTTGGCGCAGTTGCGGGCAGACTCCGGCGACTGACCGCGGTTGCCCTCCCGATGCGAGTGGCGCCTCCAGCCACTCGCATCGTGCCAGTCGGGTCGACCCGTCGGCCGGGTCGGCCTGTCAGTCGGGTCGGCCTGTCAGTCGGGTCGGCCTGTCAGTCGGGTCGGCCTGTCAGTCGGGTCGAACTGTCAGTCGAGTCGACGCAGCTCCGCGTTGTACCAGTGGGCGTTGCGCGTGTAGACGGCGACCGCGTCGTCGTGCGCACCGGGTGGGACCTTGTCGGGCAGAATCCGGGCGGGGACGCCCAGAGCGAGTGCGCGGGCGGGCACTTCAGTGTCGTTGGTCACCAAGGCCTGTGCTCCCACCAGGGCCCCGGAGCGAACGACGGCACGGTGCAGTACGACGGAACCCGACCCGATCAGGCAGTCGTCCTCGATCGTGCAGCCCTCGAGGTGGGCCCGGTGCCCGATGACGCAGCGTTGCCCGATGATCGTGTCCAGCGTGGAGGTGCAGTGCACCACGGTTCCGTCCTGTACCGATGTCTGCGCCCCCACGATGATGGCCCCATGGTCACCGCGCAGCACAGCGCCTGGCCACACTGTCGCCTCCGGTCCGATGGTCACTCGACCGATGACGACTGCGTCCGGATGCACAAAGGCGGAGTCGGCGATGGTCGGCTCGTGTTCGCCGATGGCGTACAGGGGCATATTCGGGCTCCTTTGGGCGCTGGGCAGCATGAGGATGTCACGTCCCGGCCCGCAACGGCGAGGGATCTGATGTGGCAATCGTTACTTCCCGGCTTGTCGGGTGTGTGGAATGGCCATCGGTAAGGCACAATGCCGGGGCCGCATGAGGATCAGAACAGGCAGGTGTACGGCAGCCGATGGCAACCGACTACGACGCTCCCCGCAAGACAGACGACGACGTCACCGATGAGAGCATCGAGGAACTCAAGGCACGCCGTGGTGATCGAGTCAGCGCCAGCGTTGACGTCGATGAAACCGAACTCGCCGAGAACCTCGAGTTACCGGGCGCCGATCTGTCCGACAAGAGCCTCGAGGTGCGGGTCATCCCGAAACAGAGCGACGAGTTCACGTGCTCTGAATGCTTCCTCGTCCATCACATCAGCCAACTGGCGGACGAACGCGATCGCATCTGCTCGGACTGTCTGGGCTGACCGGGTCGTGATGCTGGCTTCTTGGCCTGCCTGACCGCGGTCAGACGGCGGGGAAATCGGCTCTTGCCTCGGCTTTGACACTGGCGCGGGTCACCTGGCGCGTCACGGCGGTGTTGATGATCGCGGCGACCATCGCACCGGCCGCGGCGTACAACAGCACTCGTGCTATGGGTGCATCCAGATCGTCGGCGGTCGGCGGGGTGTTGCCGGTGGCCGCCCGATAGCCGCTCGTGAGGGCCTTCTGGGCGACCCACACCCCACCCATGGCGAGGAACGGGGCGCTGAGGCGAAGTACATCGGCACGCGTCACGGAAACTCCTTTGGTCTGTCACTGGCGGCTTCGGTCTGGTCACTGGCGGCTTCGGTCTGGTCACTGGCGTCGTGGGCCCGGTCGCTGTCGTCGGTCTGATCACTCATGTCCGGGCTGGAAGTCCCTGTGTGACTTCTTACCGAGCGCAAGGCATCTCCACCGGGACACTAGCCTGCCTGCTCCGGCAGTTCTTGGCCAGTCGCCTGGGACTTCTCGACAGCGGTTGTGATGGCATCGGCCAGAGCAGCGGGTCGGCGACTGGATACCAGCCAGTAGGGATGAGGGTCCGCACGGTCCAGTACGAAGACCCGGACCGCACCCGGTGCCGCCCACGTGCGCAGAAGTAGGTGTGCTCCGGGATCCAACTCCAAGGTGCGAGCGCGGGCGGCGGCGTCGCTGTCCAGGGCCTCGACTGTGCCGACCCATTTCAGCGGGAGCCGAGCGCGTCCAACGCGGAGCACCTTGTCATCCACCTGAATCACGGTGATCGAGCTGATCAGAAGCGCGACGACACCGAGCCCCAGCAGCAGGCCGGCCGCGGCGGCCGCCACCGTTCCCAGGGCGTATTCGTACGCCACGGCGACCACAGCGGCGAAGGACAACCCGATCAGCCACAGCCACCAAGGGGCCACGAGCCGTTCCCGGTAGGAGACGACACTTCCGTCCTCGCCTTCGTGCCATGTCACGTGCCGATCGTGCCACGGCCCGGGTGGCACCCGCGGTGCAGCCCAGCCCGGCTGGCCACCGGGAGGGCGAGTCCGTTGGGTAGGGTCGAGTTGTGAGTGAGGAGTTGCAGCGCCATCCCCAGGCCCCCGCAGCCGGCACGGAGTTGCCCAGCCATTTCCCCTACTGCTTCGGCTGCGGCCGAGACCATGCCAGTGGTCTTCACCTGCGCATGGTCGCCGGCGAAGGTCTGACCATGACGGGCCACTTCGTGGTGCTGGAGGAACATCAGGGAGCCCCGGGACTTGTCCACGGCGGCATCCTGGCGGCCGCATTCGACGAAGTCCTGGGTGCGTCGAACTGGTTGTTGCTCACCCCCGCGGTCACCGGACGCCTGGAAGTCGATTTCCGCAAACCGGTGCCGGTGGGACGCGAGGTCACCATTGAGGCGCGCATCGACAAGGTCGACGGTCGCAAGGTCATGACCTCGGGGGTCGGGCGCTTCGACGATGGCACGGTGGTGGCGGAGGCCGCGGGGTTGTTCATCCAGGTCCCGCTCGAACACTTCACCACGCATGGTCGCCGCCGTGATGTCGATCAGTTGTCGCGCGAACTCACTTGGGGCCTGGAGTTGAATCCATGACGGGCGTGGATGTGTTGATCCAGCGGCTCGACCCGGGTGTTCCATTGCCCGCCCGAGCTCATCCCGGGGACGCGGGTCTGGATCTGGTCACTACGCGATCCGCAACGATCCCGCCCGGCGCTCGTGAGTTGTTGCCGACCGGCATCGCGCTGGCCCTGCCTCGGGGATACGCAGTTTTCGTCGTTCCGCGCAGTGGGCTCGCGGTGCGGCACGGAGTCAGCCTGGTGAACTCTCCCGGCACAGTGGACGCCGGCTACCGCGGTGAGATCCAGGTGATCGTGATCAACCACGATCCGCGGCAGCAGGTGGAGTTCCAGCGCGGCGACCGTATCGCCCAGATGATCGTGCAACGGGTCCCCGAAGTGCGCTTGCATGAGGTCGATCAGTTACCGGGAAGTGATCGCGGCTCAGGTGGCTTCGGCTCCACAGGGCACAGTTCGGCGGAAGGACAGCGGTGATGTTCAAGCGTAAGAAGGCCACGGACGATTCCACGCAGCCCGACAGCGACGAGTGGGACGGGGTCACCGACGGAACCGCTCACGCCGACGAGGATGCCTCTTCCGATGAAGAGCCGGCCCCGCCGGAACCGGTCGCCGTGGACCGGAGTGCGGGTCCATTCGACATCGAAGAGGTCGTCGAGCCGGACCCCATGGTGGCCGAACGCATCAACTTCGGTGCCGTGCAGATCCCCCTCGTCGACGGGTTGGAGATCCGAGTCGAGATCGACCCCGAGACCAACGAGCCCGCAGCGGTCACCTTGGTCCATGGTGCGGGTGCTGTCCAGGTGCGGGCGTTCGCGGGACCGAAGTCGGGAGGCGGCTGGGAGCAGGCACTGACCGAACTGCGCCGCGAGATCAGTTCCGGCGGCGGAACGGTGGACGAGTCCGCCGGTCCGTTCGGCAACGAGATAGCAGCGGCGCTGACGGCGCAGGACGAGCAAGGCAACAACGTCGTGCAACCCATCCGGTTCGTGGGGGTCGACGGTCCGCGGTGGACTTTGCAGGGGGTCATGTTCGGAGCGGGGACCGATCGCGAGACCGCCGGGCCGCTCGAGGACTTGTTCCGTTCCATCGTCGTCGTGCGCGGCGACGCCGCCATGCCCGTGGGAGTCGCCCTGTCCCTCACCCTGCCCACCGAGGTGCCCGGTCAGGTGGAGGAATCCGACGGCGACGACGGTTCTCAGGAGCCTGTCTGAGCCGGGAGGACCGCCTCAGAACTGAAGGCGCAGCAGGGCCTCGCGTGCCGCTGTCGCGAACACCCAGAGTCCGTCACCGGGTCCTTCTCGGGGGATCGAGACCTGTTCCGAAGTGGGGATCAGTTGCTGCCAACGAGTCGCGACGGACACCGGATGCAGCGGGTCGTCGGCCAAGGCCACGATGGCGCACGGCACCGAAATCCTCGCCATCGCCGCAGCATCCGGAGCGTCCTGCGTGGCAGCGGTGAGCAGTTCCTGCACCAGATCCGCCGCCGTGCGGTGCGCCCAGGCGCGAGCCAGTTGCGGTGTCACCCAGTCGTCTGGATCGAGTTCGGCGAGCACTCCTTCGGGCCCCAGCACCGCCAGGGCGTCGCCGGCAGCGTGGGTCAGGTCAGCCACGGGATCCGGGTGCCCAGTCCATGCCGGCATCACGAGAAGACCGGCGACCACATGTCGCGGTAGGTCGGGTCGGGCCAGCAACGCGGCAGCAGCATGAGCACCCAACGACACACCCCCGAGGATGGTGGGGACAGGGTCTGCGGCGGCGTGTGCCAGAGCCGTCATGATCCGGTCGATGCGTCCCGTGCGATCGTCGACCACGACGGTCTCCCGCACCCCTAACCGGTCGGCCGGGAAAGCCAACTCGAGGAATCGCGCGTCAGATCCCGCGCCATGAGCCAACACGAGGCGGCAGGCGTCGAGTTCATGCGCCGCAGGTTCAGCCGCCGTATGGTCCATCCCCCCATCGTGACGTACCAACCGCTGGCCGAGTCGGCGCGGCGCGGTTAGCCTGAGGCTATGGGTCTGTTGCAGGCTGCGCGCTCCCGGCTCGCCACCGGTCTGTCCCGTGGTGCCACGGAGGAGAAAGACCTCCAACAAGTCGCTGAGGAGGCAGGCGCGACACCGATCAATGCCTGTTCCCGCGGCGACGTCGTGACCGCCTGTGGCGTGTTGAACAGCGTCATCGTTCGACCCGTCGCCGGAGCACCGGCTCTTGAGGCCGATCTCTACGACGGCACCGGTCACATGACTCTGGTCTGGCTGGGGCGGCGGCAGATCGCCGGCATCGAAGCCGGTCGAGCCATCACCATCACGGGCCGCATGACCTGCCTGGACGACACGGTGACGATTTTTAATCCGCGGTACTCGTTGCGTCCCCGCGGAACCACGTGAGCACCCCGGACGACCGGCGGGTGAGTTCCGCCGACGTCTCGTCCGCGCTTGCGAGCGGCATCGGGGGCAGCCGCGGACTACTGGATTCCGGACTACCGACCGCGGTGTTCCTGGTCGTGTACCTGGTCTCCGGATCGCAATTGATGCCCTCCGTATGGGCCGCGGTCGCCGCGGGCGTCGTGGTGGCGATCCTCCGCAAGGTGCGTGGCGAATCACTCCAGCAGATTCTCGCGGGCCTCGTGGGCGTCGGGATCGCCGCGTTCTTCGCAGCACGAACTGGACGCGCCGAGGACTTCTTTCTCCCGGGTCTGTTGATCAACGCCGCCTATGCGGCGGTCTTCGCGATCTCCGCGCTGATCCGGCGCCCTCTGGTGGGATACGCCGCTGGCGCCGTGACGGGGGACCTGACGTCCTGGTCGCGCGACCCCAGGGCCCGCAGTGCGGCAACAGCCGCGACATGGCTGTGGGCCGGGATGTTCGCCCTGCGCCTCGTCGTGCAGGTGCCCTTGTACTTCGCTGGTGCCGTGGAGATCCTCGGAGTCGCCAAACTCGCCATGGGTTGGCCGCTGTTCCTTCTGGTGGCGTACCTGTCCTATCGGATCATGGCTCCTGTGCTGCGGCGGGACGAACGCGCGGACCCTGGGCCGACCACTGAGGAGATCGACTCGTCCGACGAAGAGGTCACGGTCGTCGATCCCGACGCAGCGCGTCGAGTCGACTGACATCTCGGCGAGCCGACTGAAACCCCGCGTCAGTCGTCGTCGTCGACGTCGTCGCCGGCGGACCGGTGCACATGGCCAGGCGACAGTAGTTGTTGCAGGGCCTCCTCTTGGGCCGGACTGCACACGAACAGCAGTTCGTCCCCCGACTCGAGGGGGTCGTCAGGTGTGGGAGCAATGACGTGCGTCCCTCGCACGATGGCCACGAGCGCGGTGTCAGGCGTCCAGGCAACGTCACCGACGCGGGAGCCGGCCAAACTCGAGTCGGCGGGCAGTGTCAACTCCACCAGGTTGGCCTCGCCCTGTCGGAAGGTGAACAGTCGCACCAGATCGCCCACGGTCACCGCTTCTTCGACGAGCGCGGACAGCATGCGTGGGGTGGAGACCGCGACATCGACGCCCCAGGACTCGTCGAACATCCACTCGTTCTTCGGGTGGTTCACTCGGGCGACCACGCGGGGGACGCCGTACTCGGTCTTTGCGAGCAGGGAGACTACGAGGTTGGACTTGTCGTCACCTGTCGCGGCGACCACCACCTGGCAGTTGGCCAGGTCGGCCTCGTTGAGCGACGAGATCTCGCAGGCATCCGCGAGCAGGATCTCGGCGCTTTTCACGACACTGCCCGACACGATGTCGGGATCGCGGTCGATGAGCAGGACCTGGTGGCCGTTGGCGATCAGTTCCCGCGCGATGCTACGGCCGACCTTGCCGGCGCCGGCGATGGCTACTCTCACGGCGTCTCCTTCGGCGGTTGCCGCAGAGCCTTCTCCACGCTGTCGCGCTCGTCGGCCCGCATGACGATGTGCAACAAGTCCCCCTCCTGCAGCACCGTGTCGGCGTCGGGTAGCAGCCCCTCGCCGTAACGAGTGACGAAGGCGATTCGCGATCCGGTCTGTTCACCCATCCACCGGATGCGGTGCCCGATCCACTCAGGGTTCACAGTCATCTGCGCCAGGATCACGGTGCCGCTCGGGTCGCGCCATTCCTCGGAGGCTCCTTCGGGCATGAGACGTCTGAGCATCTGGCCAGTGGACCAGGCCACCGTCGCGACCGTCGGGATACCGAGGCGCTCGTAGATCTCGGCTCGCTTCGGATCGTAGATGCGCGCGACCACGTTCTCGACGGCGAACGTCTCACGCGCGACGCGGGCCGCCAAGATGTTGGAGTTGTCACCGCTGCTGACGGCAGCGAACGCATGCGCCTCGGCTATGTTGGCCCGCCTCAGGGTGTCGCGATCGAATCCGACCCCGGTGACGGTGGTGCCTCGAAAGGTCGGTCCGAGGCGTCGAAATGAAGCAGCATCGCGATCGATGACCGCCACAGAGTGCCCTTCCTCCTCGAGCTTGAGAGCCAATGCTGAACCCACCCGACCGCAGCCCATGATGACGATGTGCACGCGTGCGATCCCTTCTGGCCGGCTCCGCCGACCAACGCTACACGGCGCGGTTCACCCGCCGCGCGCGCGGAACCCTACTATGAGGACTCGTGGGCTTGTCCGAATACGCGAAGCGAGTAGTTGTCGGCCGCGCATTACGCAGCGACAAGTTGGACGAGACCCTGTTGCCCAAGCGGATCGCACTTCCTGTTTTTGCGTCCGACGCCCTCTCGTCCAACGCCTACGCCACTCAGGAAATCCTCGTCGTGCTGGCTTTGGGCGGCGCTTCGCTGTACCAGTACGGACCGTGGATCGCCGCGATGGTGGTTGTCGTCTACTTCGTGGTCGTGGCGTCCTATCGCCAGAATGTGCATGCGTACCCGTCCGGTGGGGGCGACTACGAAGTCGTCACCACGAATATCGGTCCCCGCGCAGGCGTACTTGTGGCGTCGGCTCTCCTCGTGGATTACGTGCTCACCGTCGCGGTCAGCATCTCGGCTGGTGTCGCAAGTCTTGCCTCGATCTCGACATTCGTGGAAGAGAACACCGTCTTGATCGCTTTGCTCGCGATCGCGGCCATCACTTTCCTCAACCTGCGGGGTGTCCGCGAGTCCGGGTCCTTGTTCGCTATTCCCACCTACCTGTTCATGTTCAGCATCGGGGCCATGGTGCTGACGGCGATCATCAAGGCGACGAGCGGGCAGCAGATGGTTGCGGAGAGCGCCGCCTGGCAGATCGAGGCTGAACACGAGTATCTGGGGGTTGCGCTCGTGTTTCTGTTGGCGCGGGCGTTCTCGTCGGGCACCACAGCTCTCACCGGCATCGAAGCCATCGCCAACGGGGTCCCTGCGTTCCGACCGCCGAAGAGCCGCAACGCTGCCACTACCTTGCTGGCGCTCGGATTGATCGCCACCAGCATGTTCGGGGCCATCACCTTCCTCGCCATCCAGACCGGGGTCAAGGTTACAGACAACGACAGCGAGTTGATCGGTCTTCCAGCGGGCCAGAGTCAGAAGACGGTGATCGTCCAGATCGCTGAAGCGGTCTTCGGTGACGCGACGTGGGCGGTGGCGATCGTGTCCATCGCCACCGCGGCAATTCTGGTGCTCGCCGCCAACACCGCTTTCAATGGGTTTCCCGTGCTGGGGTCGGTGCTCGGGCGAGACGGTTACCTACCCCGGCAACTGCACACCCGTGGCGACCGGCTCGCGTACAGCAATGGGATCCTGGCTTTGGCGCTCATGGCGGCTGTGTTGGTGTTCATCTTCAAAGCGGATGTCAGTTCGCTGATCCAGTTGTACATCGTCGGCGTGTTCATCTCGTTCACGTTGAGCCAGATCGGGATGGTGATCCACTGGACCCGCAAGTTGCGTGATCCATCGCCGGCGGACAAACCCGCTCACATGCGCCGATCGCGGGTGGTGAACTCCATCGGAGCAGTTCTGACAGGTTCGGTGCTGATCATTGTCATCGTCACCAAGTTCACTCGCGGTGCCTGGATCGTCTGCATCTTGATCCCTCTTCTTTATCTGTTGATGAGGGCCATCCGCGCCCACTACGACCGTGTCAACGTCGAGCTCGCCTTGGATCGTGACGATGAGAAGGTCACGCTGCCGTCTCGGGTACTGGCGCTCGTCCTGGTCTCCAAGATTCACAAACCCACCCTGCGGGCTCTGGCTTATGCGCGCGGAAGCCGTCCAGCAGTGCTGGAGGCCATCACCGTGAATGTCGACCCGGGAGAGACTCAGCAACTGATGGCGGAATGGGAGCGTCGCGAGATCCCGGTTCCTCTGCGAGTGCTGGATTCCCCCTATCGAGAGATCACACGCCCGGTCGTGCAGCACGTCAAGAACCTGCGGCGGGAGTCACCGCGCGACCTCGTTGCCGTGTACATCCCCCAATACGTGGTGGGCCACTGGTACGAACACCTGCTGCACAACCAGTCGGCGCTGAGGCTGCGCGCCCGCCTGATGTTCTCGAAGAATGTCGTCCTGGTGACCGTGCCATGGCAACTGCAGTCCGCCGTTGATCCCGGCGATCAGTCCGAGAACCCGATCGCAGAGGCCATCCGGCTCGGCAGCACTGAAGCCGTGCAGCCTCCCGCCGACGGGGTGACCCCACCGGTGACCCGGCGGTGATCACGCTCACCGTCGACCGGATCGCCCATGGGGGCCACTGCGTCGGACGCCATGAGGGGCAGGTCGTGTTCGTTCGGCACGCGATCCCCGGTGAGACGGTCAGGGCTGAGATCACCGGGTCGGGCCCGCGGGGCCGGTACCTGTTCGCGGACGTCGTGGAGGTAATCACTCCTTCTCCGCAACGTGTGACCCCGGAATGCGACATGGCCGGCCTCTGCGGGGGATGCGACTTCCAGCACATCGCCGAAGCCCATCAACGGGAACTCAAAGCCCAAGTCATCTCCGAGCAGTTCTCACGGTTGGCCGATCTCGATCGACCCGTAGAAGTTCAGGCGGTTCCCCGCTCCGGATCGGGCTGGCGGACCCGGACGCGGTTCGCCGCTGATCGGGAGGGCGGCTGGGGACTGCGCCGCCATGCAGATCATGAGGTGGTGTGCATCGAGACCTGCCCCATTTCGATGCCGGGCATCAACCGTCGCCTTGCGGGATTGGACCCTGGGCAGCCAGGTGCGGAGGTGCTCGTTGTCGACCAACCCGATCAGGCGGTGGTCGCGCCTGTCCCGACGGCCCACGCGCCCGAGGTTCACCATGAAGTGGCCGATCGTCACTGGACAGTTTCGGCCGACCTGTTCTGGCAGGTCCATGTGTCCGCTCCCGAGACCTTGGTCCAGGCGGTTGCCCCGTACGTCTCCTCAGTCACCGCTTGGTGGGACCTGTACTGCGGTGTCGGTCTGCTGGCCGGCTCGCTGGCCACCCCCCGCCAGCAGGTGATGGCCGTCGAAGGTGATCGCCGGGCTGCCGATCAGGCCGCGCTCAACCTGTCCGATCTGCCGGCAGTACGCGTGTTCGCGGCAGACGTGGGTCGCTGGCTCGCAGCTGAACCCGATGCCCCCGTTGAGGTTATCGTTCTCGATCCCCCCCGCAAGGGAGCCGGCAAAGGGGTGGTCACGGGACTGACGCGGACGAGTGCCCATACCCTCGTCTACGTCGCCTGTGATCCTGCCACCTTGGCGAGGGATGCAGGATTGCTGATCCGGCAGGGCTGGGAGGTCGATGAGATCACCGGCTTCGACCTGTTCCCGATGACACACCACGTCGAGACAGTGGCGGTCCTGCGCCGCTGACCGTCGCACTAGACTATTGGCGCTCCGCCGAGGAGATCATCGGCGCCCTGCCGAGGACCTGGTCGGGGATGAGAGGGAGACCATGGCTGTCAGCCGCAACAGTTTCGATGCCCGTGCGACTCTGCAAGTCGGAGCCGAGACCTATGAGATCTTCCGGATCGACGCGTTGCCGGCGTCCGCGCACCTGCCGTTCACCCACAAGGTTCTCCTGGAGAACCTGTTGCGCACCGAAGATGGCGCCAATGTCACCGCCGAGCAGATCAGCGCGCTCGCGGGGTGGGACGCTGCAGCCGTTCCCACCGACGAGATTCAGTTCACCCCGGCACGAGTCATCATGCAGGACTTCACTGGGGTGCCGTGTGTCGTGGATCTGGCCACTATGCGAGAAGCGGTGCGCGACTTGGGCGGTGACCCCGAGCGGATCAACCCTCTGGCTCCGGCCGAGCTCGTCATCGACCATTCGGTCATTGCGGACTACTTCGGGACGTCCGATGCAGCCGAGCGCAATGTCGAACTCGAGTACGAACGCAATCGGGAGCGCTACCAGTTCCTGCGCTGGGGACAGACGGCCTTTGACGGATTCAAGGTCGTCCCCCCCAGCACTGGCATTGTTCATCAGGTCAACGTCGAAGCGCTCGCACGGGTGGTCATGGCCAACGGCGGCCAGGCTTACCCAGATACCTGTGTGGGCACCGACTCCCACACCACCATGGTCAACGGACTCGGTGTCCTCGGCTGGGGGGTCGGAGGCATCGAGGCCGAGGCTGCCATGCTCGGCCAGCCGGTCTCGATGCTCATCCCGCGAGTGGTCGGTTTCCGGCTCAGTGGCCAGTTGCCCGAGGGAGCGACTGCAACCGATCTGGTGCTTGTCATCACCGAGATCCTGCGAGCGCACGGCGTTGTCGGCAAGTTCGTCGAGTTCTACGGCGACGGGGTGGCAGCGGTGCCGCTGGCCAACCGGGTGACCATCGGCAACATGAGCCCGGAGTACGGATCCACCGCCGCGGTCTTCCCCATCGACGACGAGACCCTGCGCTACTTGCGCCTGACTGGTCGCACCGACCAGCAGATCGCCCTGGTCGAGGCATACAGCAAAGAACAGGGACTGTGGCATGACCCCAGTCGGGAGGCCACCTACTCGGAGTTCCTCGAACTCGACCTGAGCACGGTGCGGCCTTCGATCGCCGGACCCAAACGGCCCCAGGACCGCATCGATCTCTCTGCAGCGGCCGCGGCCTTCCGGGCCGCGTTGCCGGACTACTCCGATCAGCCCGACGCCACGGTGGCGGCGGACCTGTCGGGGCAGCAGGTGAACCTGGGCCATGGGGCGGTCGTCATCGCAGCGATAACGTCGTGCACCAACACGTCGAATCCGTCGGTGATGTTGGGAGCCGGTCTGCTCGCGAAGAAGGCCGTGGAACGTGGCCTCAGTCGCAAGCCCTGGGTCAAGACCACCCTGGCCCCAGGGTCCCAGGTCGTCACCGACTACCTGAACAAGGCCGGCCTGACCCCCTACCTCGACAAACTCGGTTTCGACCTCGTCGGATACGGGTGCACGACCTGCATCGGCAACTCCGGTCCACTTCCGACCGAAGTGTCGGAAGCTGTTCGCTCGGGTGACTTAGCCGTGGCTGCGGTGCTCTCGGGCAACCGCAACTTCGAAGGTCGCATCAACCCCGACGTGAAGATGAACTACCTGGCCTCGCCGCCGTTGGTTGTTGCGTATGCCCTGGCCGGCACGATGAATCTCGACATCACAACGGAACCATTGGGAAATGACCCCGCCGGCGAACCGGTCTACCTGGCTGACCTTTGGCCCACCCCGGCGGAAATCCAGCAGACGATCGAACAGGCGATCGATGCCGACATGTTCGCCAGTCGATACGCCGATGTCTTCGCGGGCGACGAACGTTGGCGAGTGCTCCCCACCCCGACCGGTGACACGTTCACGTGGGATCCGGAAAGCACCTACGTGCGCAAACCTCCCTACTTCGACGGCATGACCACCCAGCCCGAGCCCGTCAGCGACATTTCGGGAGCTCGTGTGCTGGCGAAACTGGGCGACTCGGTCACCACTGACCACATCTCACCCGCAGGGGCGATCAAGCGCGACAGCCCCGCGGGCCGCTACCTGACCGACCACGGCGTCGCACCCAAGGACTTCAACTCCTACGGCTCGCGGCGGGGCAATCACGAGATCATGATCCGGGGTACTTTCGCCAACATCCGGTTGCGCAACCAGTTGGTGCCCGGCGTCGAGGGCGGAGTCACCGTCGACTTGCTCGACCCTCAGCGCCCGCAGGTCACCATCTTCGACGCCGCCGAACACTACCGGGCGGCGGGCGTACCGCTCGTCGTGCTCGCCGGCAAGGAGTACGGCTCCGGGTCATCGCGGGACTGGGCAGCTAAGGGAACGGCCCTGCTCGGTGTGCGGGCGGTCATCGCCGAGTCCTATGAGCGCATCCACCGGTCGAACCTGATCGGCATGGGGGTACTGCCACTGCAATACGCGGACGGCGACTCAGCGGAGTCTCTGGGACTCACGGGGACCGAGACCATCGACATCGCGGGCGTCGCAGCCATCAACGATGGTCCGGTACCCGCATCGGTGCCGGTACGCGCCACTGCCGAGGACGGGCGGGTCATCGAGTTCGATGCGGTCGTGCGGATCGACACCCCGGGGGAGGCCGACTACTTCCGCAACGGTGGGATCCTCCAGTTCGTGCTTCGTTCCCTGTTGGTGTGACCGCCCCGCCGGGCTGGCCCCGGGACCTGCCCCCGCCGCAGGCGGGGGAGTTCGGCGAGCGGGTCACCGGCTGGCTGCTGGACCGGGCTCCCGGTTCCTGGCGCACCCAGCCGGTGCTGCGTAGGCATCCGCGGGCGTTGGCGCTGCTGGTGTCGGATGGGCTGGAATCCGAACTTGAGGGTCTGCGCCGCTCGTACGCCTCCGCCCGGCGACGACTCACCGATGTCGTGACACCCGCAGATCTCGCCGCGATCCTCACCGCCATCGAGGCACTGGCCACGGAGGTCACAGAGTCCCGCCGTCAGGTCGAGCAGGTCGCCGAAGCCTTGGCGGGGGTCCGTTGGCGTCCCCGACTGTGAATGGCTGAACCCACGGCGATCCGAACCCGAGGCACGGCCCCGGACGCGCAGCGCCAGCCGGTGGATACGTGTATTCGGGCTTACACTCGAGGGCGTGGCGGTCATCGATGGCGTGAATGGTCCAGCCGATCTGGCGGACCTCAGTTCTGAGGACCTGACCCAACTCGCGGCCGAGATTCGGCAGTTCCTGGTCCAGTCCGTCGCTCGCACTGGGGGTCACCTTGGCCCGAACCTCGGCGTCGTCGAACTGACGATCGCCCTGCATCGCGTGTTCGACTCCCCCCGGGACGCGATCCTGTGGGACACCGGTCACCAGACATACGTCCACAAGATTCTCACGGGGCGCCGCGGTGACTTCTCAACCCTGCGCCAACCCGGTGGCTTGTCAGGTTACCCGTCGCGGGCCGAAAGCCCCCACGACTGGATCGAGAACTCCCACGCCTCGACCGCGCTGTCCTACGCCGACGGACTGGCCAAGGCATGGCAACTCAGCGGTGAGTCCAGCCAACGACGCATCGTTGCCGTCGTCGGGGATGGCTCGTTGACCGGGGGCATGGCCTGGGAGGCGCTGAACAACATCGCCACCGCAGACCGGCCGATGGTCATCGTGGTCAATGACAACGAACGGTCCTATGGGCCGACCATCGGTGGAGTCGCTCATCACCTGGCTACCCTGCGGACCACCCAGGGATACGAGAAATTCCTCGGTTGGGGAAGGCGCGCGCTGAACCGCACGCCAGTGCTCGGTCGCCCCATGTACGAGGCCTTGCACGGCGTCAAGAAGGGCGTCAAGGACATCGTCACCCCCCAGGGCATGTTCGAGGATCTCGGCATCAAGTACGTGGGCCCGATCGATGGTCACGATGTCGAACTCGTCGAGAGCACCCTGCGTCAGGCCACCCGATACCCCGGCCCCGTCATCGTCCACTGCATCACTCAGAAAGGTCGAGGATATGCCCCGGCGGAGACGGACGAGGCTGACCGATTCCACGGCGTTGGGGTCATCGATCCCGAGACGGGTCGACCCACTGCGGCACCCACTCGCACCTGGACCCAGGTCTTCTCGGAGAGCCTCATCGCCGAGGCGTCACGCCGTCCCGATGTCGTGGCCATCACGGCTGCCATGCCCGGTCCCACCGGGCTGTCTGATTTCGCCGCCGTTCATCCGGATCGTTGCTTCGACGTGGGAATCGCCGAACAGCATGCCGTCACGAGCGCCGCGGGGCTCGCCATGGGCGGGCGACACCCAGTGGTGGCCGTCTACGCGACCTTCCTCAACCGCGCCTACGACCAGGTGCTCCTCGATGTCGCCCTGCACGGACTGCCGGTG